>Ga0179596_10000233_pt1 | contig 24450 bp, 17 predicted proteins | sample CZODoug1_1_08_16_FD_155494 | JGI IMG/M metagenome (GOLD analysis project Ga0179596, IMG submission 155494) | Vadose zone soil fungal communities from Angelo Coast Range Reserve, California, USA - CZODoug1_1_08_16fungal (Illumina Assembly) | ecosystem: Environmental > Terrestrial > Soil > Vadose...
ACGCCCAGGCCCCACTCGTCGCCGCGCCCTATCAGGTCCTGCTTCGCCTGCCCCTCGACGCATCGGCAGTCCTCGCCGCAACCGTCCTCGCCCCCGGAACCCAGTCCTTCGTCACCCCCGCCCCCAACGGCACCGCCTGGGTCGACGGCATCCTCAGCACCCCACTCCTCCCCCTCACAGCCCTCTCGAACACCGGCTCCGCCTTCGCTGCCCGCGTCACCGCAGCCGGAGCCATCGACCAGACTGCACGCTTCGGGGGCCTCCCCACCACCAACCCCAACCACGCCTCCGCCCCCATCGTCTTCACCAGCCTCACCACCGACGCCACCGGCCAGCCCCTCCTCGCCGGAGCCTTCACCCCCACCGCCAGCGCCGACCTCATCGCAACCGAGCAGTACGACCTCCCTATCACCCAACCATCCACCCAGGTCCTCCCCTCCGCCGTCTCCGATACGCCCATCAACACCTGTAACGGAAGCCTCTGCCCCGGCTCCGCCGCATACCTCGCCAAACTCAACCTCGGCACCAGCACGCCCGCACTCGCACTCTCCACCGGGGCCTCCCCCAACATCGTCCTCCGCAACCTCGGCTCAGCCCAGGCCAATAACCTGCAACTCGCCGCAACCGGCTTCGCCCTGTCCACCACCTGCGGAACCTCGCTTCCCGCCGGGTCCGAATGCAACATCGCCCTCACCGGCTCCGGCCCCGGAACCCTCACCGCCCAGGCCACCAACGCCACCACCCAGACAGCGTCCATCCCCGCGACCACCGCCTCTCCCACCCCCATCGTCTTCTCTCCGCACGAGCTCGACTTTGGCATCCAGACCTTGAGCAGCGCTCCCATTCAGCGCACCTTGACCGTAAGCAATATCAGCCAGCAGACACAGACCTTCGGCTCATCGCTCGACTACTCCTCGATCAACTTCACCTCCCCCTTCAAGCAGTCCTCCACCGACTGCCCCACCGCATCCACCACCACGACCTACACCCTCGCGCCGGGTGCCACCTGCCGCATCACCCTGGCCTTCGCCCTCACCAGCTCCACCCCCGACGGTCCCGTCCAATATCCATGGGCTGTTGATGCATCGACCGTCGCGGTCTCTGGAACCCACGACGTCCTCCTCACCGGCTACGCCCAGTCCGCCAGCCTCGGCCTCTCAGCAACCGAGATCGACTTCGGCACCCAGTTCGTCTCCGGCCTCCGCCCCAGCCGGTCGCTGTTCCTCTCGAACAACTCCGACTTCGCTATCCTCCATACCCCAGTCACACTCCCCTCCGTCTCCCCCTTCACCGTAACGGATCGTTGCCCCGCCACGCTCCTGCCGCACAGCATCTGCCAGCTCCAGCTCGCCTACAACTCCACCACCAGCCCCACCAACGACTCCACAACGCTTGCCCTCGACAACGGCCTCTCGGTCCTCATCACGGGCCAAACCCTGTCCCAGCCCGGCACAAGCGGCACCACCGTCAATCCCAACCTCTCTGTCACCCCGGCGACCATCACCTTTGCCACACCCGTTCCCGTCACCGCATCCTCCACCACAACGCAAAGCGTAACCATCACCAATACAGGCACATCAGCATTTTCCCTCAACCTCAACCTCACAGGTGACTTTATCCAAAGCACCACCTGCCAGGCCACGCTGCCGGGGAATTCGAGCTGTGCCGTCATCCTGACCTTCAGCCCAACAGCACCCGGAACACGCGACGGCTGCTCGCCGTCACCGCGGGCGCCGGCACCACTCCCGCCTACGTCACGCTCACCGGAACCGCGACCTCCATCCTCGCGGGCAACAACGGAACCCTCGACTTCGGAGCCGTTCCCCTCTCCGAGCCCGTCGTTCAGTGGTACAAGGTAACCCAGTCCTTCACCAGCTTCTCCGCGACCGCCGCCGGAGCGTGGAAGGTCTTCCTCTCGGAAGACATCGGCTACGGCCACGCAAGCCCAGCCTCCTCCGCCTTCCAGACGACCTCCACCGGAACCTGCTTCAACTGCTACATCGGCGTGCAATTCCTGCCCACCGCCACCGGCTCTCAGTCCGGATCGCTCCTCCTCTCCTCCGCCAGCGCCGCCACGCCCTACACCCTGTCGCTCACAGGCACAGGCCTCCCGGTCACCGGCCTCCTCGTCTCCCCCGCGAGCCAGGACTTCGGCACAGTCCCCATCCACAGCACCAGCCAGACCTTCCTCTTCGAGCTGACGAACCTCGTCACCTCGCTCTCCCCCATCACCCTCTCAGGAACCACCGTCACCGGAGACTTCGCCGTAAGCTCAACAACCACCGGAGGCGCAAGCTGCACCGGAACCCTGGCCGTCGCGGCCAACTGCTACGTCCAGGTCGCCTTTTCGCCTACCGTCACCGGACCTCGTACCGGAACCCTCACCTTCCAGACCTCCTCCGGAACCGCCACCGTCAGCCTCACCGGCTACGGATCACTCGACCCCGGCCTCGCCCTCTCGCCAACCGCCCTCACCTTCCAGAACGTTCCCGGCTCCACCGCCACCCAGCGAACCGTAACCCTCACAAACACCGGCTCGACCACCAATGCCGCCTTTACCGTAACCGGCAACTGCGGGACCCTCGCCCCCGCCGCAAGCTGCACCGCCACGGTCACCTACCTGCCGGGCAGCGCACTCGCCTCCGGCACCCTCAACCTCCCCATCACCTCAATCACCGGAGGCTCCCCCACCCTCACCACCTACACCGTCCCCCTCACCGGCGCCTACACAAGCCAGACAGCCGGACTCCAGATCCTGCCCAACACCACCGACTTCGGCCCCTCGCTCGTCGACGGACTCGGCTTCACCCGCACCTTCACCCTCAACAACCTGACCTCCAAGCCCACCGCCGTCGTCCTGTCCCTCCCCCGCCAGTTCGCTCTCACCGCTCCCACCCCCTGCCCCACACTCGCGGCCAACGCCTCCTGCAGCTTCTCCGTCATCTACCTCCCCGCAACCTCCGGCGAGGCCACCGGAACTATCTATGCCCAGGCCACCCCAACAGACGGCTCCTCCCCCCTCAGCGGACTCGCCTACCTCCAGGGCTACGGCACCCCCCAACCGAACGCCACCCTGTCGATCACCGGCCCCCTCTCACCCGGAACCGGCATCCTCGACTTCGGCCAGGTCGCCTCGGGCCAGTCAACCAGCCGCACCCTCATATTCACCAACAACGCCCCCTTATCGGACCAGCAAATTACCATCCGCCGCACCACGTCCCAACCACCATTTCTCTCCACCACAACCTGCGGAACCCCAATGAATCCGGGCCAAAGCTGCACCCTCACCATCATTTACACCGGAAACAACCAGACAACCTCTGGACCAGCCATTATCAACACCGGAACTCTAACAATCGAAAGCGATTCCACCACCAGCCCCAACATCATCAACCTCACCGGCTCCGTCACCCCAGCTCAGATCCCATCCCCCTCTAACTCCAACATAATCAGCACATTCACCCTCTCGCAAGGCTCCCTCACCTTTCCACCAACCACAACCGGCAACACCTCCCCACCCCAAATCATCACGCTCACCAACACCGGAACTGCGGATTTGCACATTATCGGACTCAAATCTACGTCCGACTTCACCCAGACCAACACCTGCGCACAAGTCACCACCACCTGCACCATCACAGTAGCCTTTACACCACAACTCCAGAGCCAGTCCACCGCCATCCACAACGCAACCCTGGAGATCGCAACCGACTCAGGCACCTCGCTCGAGTTCATCTCTCTCTTCGGTCTATCATCCCCGGCGAAGCTCGATGTACTACCCAGCAGCCTCGACTTTGGATCGGTCGTCGTCGGTCAGAGCGCGGCTCTCAGCGTTCAGGTGACCAACAGCGGAGCGGTCCCCGTGCAATTCAACGGCATTGCCGCGACCGGAGACTACACTGCATCCGGCAACTGCCCTGCTTCCGGCGGCTCCCTGTCACCGGCCACGAGCTGCACGATCCAGGTGACCTTTCTACCCATGGCAACGGGAAGCCGGACCGGCACGCTCTCCATCGCGAGCTCTGCCTCGACCCTACCGCTTACGGTCGCGCTCACCGGAATCGGGACGCAGTCCCAGCTTCTTGCCGCGCCGACGTCACTGAACTTTGGCGCGATTGCCGTCGGAGCCACGGCAAATCTCTCGCTGACGCTGACCAATACAGGCACCGCGCTCGTCACGCGTCTCTCATTGAGCATCACCGGGGACTACGCCGTGACGGTTCCCTGCTCGTCGACAACCCTCGCTCCAAACCAGAGCTGTAATGTGACGATCAGTTTCACCCCCACCGCAACTGGCTCGCGCCCAAGTGTGCTGATTATCGCGAGCTCCGACGCAAATTCACCGATCAACATTCCCCTGAACGGAACCGGAATTCAGAACGGCAGTTTTCTGTTGACGGTCAACGGAGGCAACACAGCCACTGCCTCAGTGCGTCAGGGCTACCCCGCCACCTACACCCTCACCGTGACACCGACGGGCAACTTCACTGGAACAGTCGTGCTGAACTGCACCCCGCTGTCTCCGATCCAGTTTGCCAGTTGCTCGATCCTACCCTCGAGCCTGACGTTGGCGAGCCTCACCCCGCAGAACGCCACCCTGACGATCAATACCGTTACATCGATCCAGCAGAGTTCGCTCGGCTCCGGGCCTGTACGCACTCTACTCTGCCTGCTTGCGCCATTGTCGATTGCGGCGTGGACGCGACGCCGAAGGAAGCTCCTTCCCGTCCTGGCATTGCTGGCCTGCGTCCTGCTCCCCACCGGGTGCGGCGGCGGACCGAACCCGAATTTTCGCTACACACCGCCAGGAACCTACCAGTACCAGGTGACGGCCAGCTCCACCAGCGGAACCCAGATCACGCAGTCGGTGACCGTCACCCTGGTGGTCAAGAACTAGCGCGCAGCGACGACACGGCCCAGCGGGACCTGCTCCACAATCTCGATGCCAAATCCCTGCAGCGCAGGCACATGGGTCGGCGTGTTGGTCAGAAGACGGATCTTGTGAATGCCGAGATCGGAGAGGATCTGCCCGCCCAAACCGACCTGACGCAGCGTTCTCTGCTCCGCGCCCTCTCGACCCCGGCCCTCGCGCAGTACGATGCGTTTCATCGTGGCACCCGGCATCGTCTCGCAGCCAAAGCCGGCCGTTCCGTTGTGCAGGTAGATGAGCGCGCCACAACCCGCCTCCGCGATAGCCTGCAAGGAGTCGTCGATAACCCTGCGCCCCTCGCCGAAGACATCGCCCGCCAGATTATGGGTGTGGACGCGCACCGTCGCGACCTGGTCGCCCGTCACATCCCCGTAGACGAGCGCTACATGCGACTCGCCGCCGTCCACCTCGCTCTCATAGGCAATCATGCGAAACTCACCAAAAGCGGTCGGCAACATGCCCTCGGCCACCGGGCGGATGTAGCGCTCATGCTGCAGCCGATACCGGATGAGGTCCGCGACCGTAACCATCAGCAGGTTATGCTCCGCGCAGAACTTAACGAGGTCGCCAACACGAGCCATCGTGCCGTCCTCGTTCATGATTTCGCAGATCACTCCCGCGGGAATCAGCCCAGCCATGCGGGCCAGGTCAACCGAGGCCTCCGTCTGCCCCGCCCGTACCAGCACGCCGCCTTTACGGGCGCGCAACGGAAAGACGTGGCCAGGCCGGGCAAGATCCGCCGCAGTCGATCGGGGATCGATCGCCACATGCATGGTATGCGCGCGGTCAGCCGCCGAGATGCCTGTCGTAACACCCTCGCGAGCCTCAATGGACTCCGTAAACGCCGTGCCAAAGCGCGAGGTGTTGTCCTGCGTCATCGGCCCCAGCCGGAGATGGTCCGCACGCTCTTCCGTCAGGGTCAGGCAGATCAACCCACGGCCAAAACGGGCCATGAAGTTGACGGCCTCCGGCGTACAAAACTCAGCGGCAAGGGTCAGATCCCCTTCATTTTCACGATCTTCGTCATCGACGACGACCACCATCCGACCGGCCTGAATCTCTTTGACTGCGTCTTCCACACTTGCAAACATGCCAGAATTCCCTCTGCGATCTAAATTCCCATCATAGTCCCGGCGCTCCAAAAACCCGACGCTCCAAAACAAAGACGCCATCCCGGAATAGGGATGGCGTCTGATAACACAATCAACTGCAAACTAGAGCGTCGACTCGATCTCGAAGCCCCAGGCCTCCAACAGCGCCTCCGGGATGTACTTCGAGTTCTTGTTCCGCCGCGCCCATTCGCGCAAGCGGGTCGACCGGATGTACTGGTCGGGCGTCAACTTGTACTCTTTCACCACCTGCTCAAAGGAGGTGACGGTCGGCACGACCGGGCCAATCGGCTCGGGCTTGCCCCAGTTCGGATTTCCACGACGCTTCGCCATGCTAGATTCTTCCCCTCAGATAATCTGCCGAATAAACCCGGCCAAACAACACTTCGGACGCAATGCGCCACAAGATAGTATACCCCGGTTTGGCCTCTGGGCACAAAGGCCTGACTTGCGCGAAGTCTTTGTAGAATCAAAGCAACAGGAGCCCTAACCATGTTCATCCACGTCTTCGCCTTTCGCTGGCAGCCCAGCGTGACCGCCGCCCAAAAAAAACAGGTTGCCACCGCCATTCTTGGCCTTCAGGGGCAGATCCCCGGCCTGCTCGAAACCCACGTCGGCACAAATCTTTCGCCTCGCGGGCATGGCTACGAGTTTGGCGGCGTGATGAAGTTTGAGGATCAAGGCGCGTTTGAGCGCTACAACCCGCATCCCGCCCACGCCGCCCTGCTCGTCTGGCTGCTGCCGCTGATCGAGCCGTTGGAGCTGGATTTTACGGCTTGAATCCTCCCGAACGGGCTAACATCCAACCCATCATGCAAATCGGAATCGACAGCTTCGCCGCCATCTCCCCCGCCATCGCGCCCGTAGACCGGATGTCCAACCTCATCGAGGAGATCGTTGCGGCAGACGACGCGGGCCTCGACCACTTCGGCCTTGGCGAACATCACCGCGCCGAGTTTCTCGACAGCGCACCCGCCGTCATCCTGGCCGCAGCCGCCACGCGTACCAAGACGGTCCTGCTGACCAGCGCGGTCACTGTGCTTTCCGCGGCAGACCCGGTCCGGGTCTTCCAGGAGTTCGCCACACTCGACCTGCTCTCAAAGGGACGGGCGGAGCTGGTCGTGGGGCGCGGATCCTTCATCGAATCCTTCCCGCTCTTCGGGCTCGACACGCGAGACTACGATTCGCTCTTCGCCGAGAAGCTGGACCTGCTGCTGACCCTGCGCGACGAGCCACGCCCGCACTGGTCCGGACAACACCGTCCGGCACTCTCCGGCCAGCCGGTCTTTCCCCGTCCCCTCCAGACGAAGCTTCCCATCTGGCTCGGTGTGGGAGGAACACCAGCATCCTTCGCCCGCGCCGGAGCGCTTGGCCTGCCGCTAATGGTCGCGATCATCGGGGGTGAGCCACACCGTTTCCGCCCGCTCATCGACCTCTACTACGAGGCGGGAGAGAAGGCCGGACAGCCAAAGTCGGCGTTGAAGGTGGGGATTCACGCCCTGGGGTACGTCGCCGACACCTACGAGCAGGCCGCGGACGACTTCTTCCCCGGCTATGCCGAGGCCTTCACCAAGATCGGTCAGGAGCGCGGCTGGCCTCCCGTCACTCGCCGCCAGTTCGACGCCCTGCTCGGGCCGACAGGCGCACTGATGGTCGGCAGCCCGGAGTCCGTCGCGGAGAAGGTTCTGGCGATGAACGAGTCCCTGGGCGGTGTTGCGCGGCTCAGCTTCCAGATGAGCGTGGCAAGCCTGCCCCATCCCAAGCTGCTGCACTCAACCGAGCTCCTTGGCTCGCGGCTCGCACCGATCATCCGCAAAGCCCTGCCGGCAGTCACCGGCTAACGCGACAGGGTGCCAGTGTAGAACTTGTCCATGTCCTTCTTCATCTCCTTCAGGGCTTCGACGTTCAGGTAGACCATGTGCCCCGCCGGATAGTAGCCGAAGGAGATGTTCTTCGCGATCTTCTCCGGCAGCAGCATGTGGTGCAGGTCGTACTCCGTGTTGAAGAAGGGCGTGGCCAGGTCGAAGTAGCCGTTCGCCGAGAAGATCTTCAGCCTGGGATTCTTCCGCATCGCATCGGAGAGATCGACCGCGACATCTGGGTTGGACTGCTCACCGCCACGGCCACCGCCACCGGTGCCGGAGGCCCTGTGCTTGAAGTTCCACTCCTGGTTCAGGCCCGGGCCGGAGAGGTAGTAGTTCTCCTGGCTCACATACTTCAGGTCCTTGACGACGTAGTCGTGGAATGCTCCGACATACGCACCGGAGATGCCGGTGTCGGAGGGGTCGAAGCCGGGCGTTTCGCCTGCTGCATCCACGTCGATGCCTTCAAAGCGGGCGTCATACCGGCCCAGGATCTCCTCATCGCCGCGCAACAGCTCCTTGCGGAAGCGCGAAGCATCGATCCGCAGCTTCGCCTCCTTCACATATGCCACGCTTAGCCCGGTAAGAGCCGCTACCTTGGCCGCAATCGCGTCGAACTCCGCCTTCGGGAGCGCGTCGCCCTGCTGCAGAGCCGCCGTGTAAGGGCCACGCGCAAACTCGCGCGCCTGCTCCACCCAGTCCGCCAGCGAACCCTTCTTCTGTACCTTGCCGTGGTAGTACGCAATCGCCGCGAACGATGGCAGGTAGCCCACCGCCTGCGTATCGTAGCCGGGATTCCGCATGTTGTAGTTCAGGATCGTCGAGAGGAGCGTGACACCGTTGAACTCGATGCCATCGTTGTTCAGCGCGGCCACCAGCCCGGCTGAGCGCGTCGTTCCGTAGGATTCGCCGAAGAGGAATTTGGGCGAGTTCCAGCGCTCGTTCACCGTAATCCAGCGCACGATAAACTTCTCAAACGCCTTGATGTCTTCATCGGTTCCGGCGAAGTCCTTTGCGGTTCCCTTGCCCACGGCGCGCGAGAACCCACACAGCGGGGCGTCGATGAACACCAGATCCGATTGATTCAAAAGGCTATATTCGTTCGGAACATAGTTGAACGGAGGGCCGCCCGTCGCATCAGGAGAGGAGGTAATCACACGCACCGGGCCAAACGAGCCCATGTGCAGCCAGATAGTCGCCGCTCCAGGGCCGCCGTTGTAGAAGAAGGTGACGGGCCGGGTCTTCGCATCCGCACCGTCCGCCGTATAGGCCACGTAGAAGATGCTGGCGTTCGGCTTGTCCTTCTCGTCGCGGATCAGGAGGTTGCCGGCCTTCGCGGTGTAGGCGATCGACTTCCCTTCAACGGTGAGCTCGTGCTTCGTAACGGCTGTGGTCTCCGGCGGAACGGGTATGCCGGCATCGTCCTTCGTCTCTTTCGTCTCTTCCGTTGCAGCCGGCCGTGTCCGTCCTGCCGGGGTCTGAGCCCCCGCCGACACAGTGATCACACTAGCCAGCAGAGCCCACGCGGCTACACGCACTTTACCCATCTCCATCGTCACAATTCCTCTCCCACTTCCCGCATGGCGCGACGGAAGTCCTGTTGCCAACCAAGAACTTTGTTTCGGATGACACCATCATAGCGCCAGCAGTCCCGCCAATAGGGGATATTTTTTCATCCCCCAAGGCAACTATCTTCGGCGATCTTCCATCACACTTTTTGTGATCTTGGATTGAGGGCGTCTCGACGCACTTCAGGATCGAGAGGCAGCATGTCCTCCCCCTCCGACGCGGCCACCTGAACTCAGGTGGCCGCGTTTTTGTGTATCCCGGTAAAATAGCTCCATGCGCCGTTTAGACCAAGAGCATACGACGCACCCTTTGGCCAGAAACATCACGCGACGCCGTCTGCTGCAGGCAGCAGGTCTAACCGCTGCTGGGGTTGCGGTCTATTCCTGCGAGTACGCCCGCCACGCTATCGAGCACGTTGCCCTCCCGGTCTCCATCCGCAATCTGCCTCCCGCCTTCCACGGCTTCCGCATCGTCCAAATCTCGGACATCCACTTCGAGGCCTACACGGAGCCCTTTTTCCTGAACCGGATCATCCGGGAAGTAAATGCTTTATCCGCCGATCTGGTCCTGATTACCGGCGACTTCATCACGCACGGGCCGCCCCGCAGCACTCCCGAGAAGGCCATCTATGTCATCGCCGAGACCCTGAAGGATCTGACCTGCCCCCAGCGGATCGGCTGCATGGGCAACCACGACTCCGTCGTTGGCGCTGAGTTCGTCGCCGGGATCCTCCGCGACCACGGCACGCCGATACTCATCAACCAATATCTGCCTATTGAGCGCAACGGCGACCGCATCTGGATCGGCGGTGTTGAAGATCCCGCGAGCAGCCGCCCCAATCTCTCGCTCGCCATGCCCCGTAACCCAGACGGCCCCGTGATCCTGATGGCTCACGCACCGGACTATGCCGACAACGTCGTCCGGCACCCGGACGGACACAAGGTGGACCTGATCCTCTCCGGTCACTCCCATGGCGGCCAGATCCGCCTACCGGTGCTGGGTCCCCTCGTGCTTCCTCCCATGGGGAGAAAGTACGTCGAGGGATACTTCCAGTTTGGGCCTCTTCAGCTTTATGTGAATCGCGGGCTGGGCGCCGTCGGCGTGCCCTTCCGCTTCAACTGCCCCCCGGAGATCACCACGATCACGCTCCACCCAGCCTGATCGGGCTTCCTGCGAACTATCGGGCCCGGCGCACGGGCTTCTTGTCCTCAACCACAACAGGAGCCGCGGGAGCCGGAGTGACTCCGCTCTTCTCCACCATCCAGCCGTCGAGCAGGCTCTTCTTGAAGCGCCAGCGATTGCCCAGTTTGAACGCCGGAACAAAGCCCTCGGAGGCGTAGCGATAGAGCGTGTCGCCGCTGATTCCCAGATACTCTGCGGCCTGCCGAATATCCATTACCTCGCGGACCATCACTTGCACAGCACCAGCCATCGCACAACTCCTTCGAGGAAGAATCCTGTCAGCCCAACCGTTGTACCGTCTTTTCCACAAGCTTACAAGCCAATTCTATCTCTGCCACCAACTTGACCAAAGCTCCTGCCCCGGGAAAATGGTCGTTGGCTGGCCCGGATCGGGCGTCCAGACAGCAGTGCCGCGCTCTGCGGCGAGGACCTTCATCCGCTCCATCGGCTGTCTCCAGCCATGCAGCGCCAAGTCGAAGAGCCCCCAGTGAATCGGCATCATCAACCCCTTGGCCCCCATCGCCTCAAAGGCCCGCACGGCGTTGTCGGGACCGAGGTGAATTTCGCTCCAAAGCTCGTGGAAGGCCCCAATCTCAAGCATCGTCAGGTCAAACGGACCGTAGGTGTCGGCGATCTCGCCAAAGCCGTCCCACCAGCCAGTGTCCGCGCCATAGTAGACGATGTGCTTGGCACCCTTCAGCACAAAGGCACCCCAAAGCGTCTCAAACCGGTTCGAAAGGCTGCGCCCAGAGAAATGCCGCGATGGAACAGAGGTGATGGTCAGACCACCTGGGATCGCGGTCGATTGCGTCCAGTCGAGCTCCGTCACCCTCTGCTCCTCGACGCCAAAGCCCCCGAGAATCTCCCCTACCCCCAGCGACGTAACCCAGCGGGCCGACGGAAACGCCAGCGCCAGACGCCGCACCGACCCCGCTCCCAGGTGGTCGTAGTGGTCATGCGAGATCAGCACCACGTCGATGCGTGGCAGGGACTCAAGCTCGATCGTGGGCGGAAAGAATCGCTTCGGGCCAGCCCATTGGACCGGGGCGGCCCGCTCATCCCACACCGGATCAATCAGCACACGCAGCCCGTCGATCTCCACCAGCGAGGCGCTATGCCCAAACCATGTAACACGCAGACCACTCTCCGGTGGCGTTGTGTAAGCTGCGGCGTCCGTGCGGAACGGCCCCACCGGAAAGATCGGCGACTTCTCTTCTTTGTTCGACAGGTAGAGCGGAAGCACCTTGAACATCGTGCTCAACCCGCCGACACTGGTCGCGATGGGATTGTGGAACTTCTTGCCTACCCTGGTTGCACGTCGTAAGTGAGCCGTCATGCGCTGGGCCATATCCGCAGGTCGCCACCTGTCATCTCGTTCGGCCGTTCGAGCCCCAGCAGACCAAGCATCGTCGGCGAAATGTCACGAAGACTTCCGCCGTCCCGCACCCCAACCCTGCGCCCATCCTCCGTCACCAGCAGGAACGGCACCGGATTGGTCGTATGCGCGGTATGCGGACCACCAGTCGCGGGATCGATCAGCATCTCCGCGTTCCCATGGTCGGCCGTGACGAGCAGAGCACCGCCCCGCTGCTGCACCGCCCGGTAGATCCTGCCAAGCTCCGTGTCGACTGTCTCCACCGCCTTCACCGTCGGCTCCATCTTGCCGGAGTGCCCAACCATATCGGCATTCGCGAAGTTGACGATCACGACGTCGAAGGCCGTGTCGTTCACAGCCCTGATGACCGCATCCGCGATCCCCTCAGCCGACATCTCCGGTGCCAGGTCATAGGTCGCGACCTTCTTCGATGGAACCAACACCCGATCCTCGCCGGCAAACGGCTTCTCAATCCCACCGTTGAAGAAATAAGTCACATGCGCGTACTTCTCGGTCTCGGCCACACGCAGGTTGCGCAAATTCGCCTGCGCCATCAGGTTAGCAAGCAGATTGTCCATGCTCTCTGCCGGAATCACGATGGGCAGCTTGAAGTTCTTGTCGTACTGGGTCATGCAGACGTAGTGCAGATCCGCGGGCACCATGTGAAGAGGAATCGCCTCATCCAGCTCGACGGCCTTCGGCAGCCCATGCCCCTGGCTCCCCACCGGATCGTTCGTCAAACCAGAACGTCGAGTCAACACGCGAGTAATCTGGCGCACGCGATCAGCGCGGTAATTAAAGTTGACGACCACATCCTCGTCGCGGATCAGGCCAACAGCCTTACCCTCCCCATCAAGACAGGTAAACGGAGGCACAAACTCATCCGTCACGCCATTTGAATAGCACTCCTTGATGCGAGCCGCCGCATCACGATAGGCCCCGCCCTCGGCCGCACCGGTAACCATCGCATCGAAGGCCTGCTTCTCCTTCTCCCAGCGCAGGTCGCGATCCATGGCGAAATAGCGCCCCGAACAACTAGCCACACGCCCTACACCATACTCCGCCAGCTTCTGCTGCAGCTCTTCAAGATAGCCGAGGCCGCTCGTCGGCATGGTGTCGCGGCCATCCATAAAGGCGTGGACAAAGACCCGCGTAAGCTTGTGCTCGACCGCCATCCGCAGCAGCGCATACAGATGCCTCTGGTGCGAGTGGACACCACCATCGGAGAGCAGCCCGATCAGGTGCAGCGCCCGCCCCTTCTGCCCAGCCAACTCATAAGCCCGAACCAGCGTAGGGTCCTGGAAGAACTCACCCGAGACAATCGCAGAGTCGATCCGCGTCATATCCATCCGGACGATACGCCCAGCGCCAAGGTTCAGGTGGCCAACCTCAGAGTTGCCCATCTGCCCATCCGGCAGGCCGACGAAGTGCTCACTCGCCCGCAGCAGCGTGTTCGGATAATCACGCAGCAGTCCGTCGTACATCGGCTTACGAGCCATGGCAATTGCGTTTCCGTGCGTCTCAGCGCGGTAACCCCACCCATCCAGAATCGTCAGAACAATCGGTTTTCCCATACATCCCTGAGCATACCAAGCTTCGATGAGCCGGGTATGAAGCAGGCTGGGTAGTGTTTGACGAATCGCGATAATCGAACGCCGCGTCTTTTCGGAGGGAGCAGGGGCCTTTAGGCCCCTGAATTTGGGGTTGGAATAATGGGGCTTTAGCCCCGGGTCGTTGTTTTTGCATCTGCACTTCGACTGACGAAACCCCCAAACCGATTCGTCAAACACTACCTAGTTCCTCATGCCCCGCATCAACTCGTCGATCTCCGCCTTTTCCGCGCCCGTCGCCATCACAAACGGCAAACGAGGACGCCCACCGAAGTATCCGTTCAGATCGCAGGCATACTTCAACCCCGGTACACCAAGCTGCCCCTCGATTCGCTCAGAAGCCGCAATCAGACGTGACTGCTTCTCCTCCGCCAGCCCTTCGTCGCCATCCTTCCATCCAGCCAGCACCTCGTAGCAGGCCTGCGGAGCGCAAGCCGACATGCGCGGCACAGCACCCAGAGCACCCGCACGAAACGCCTCCAGCATCCCGACCGTAGTTCCACCAAGCACCTGAAAACCCGTCTCCCGAGTCCGCGTCTTCAATCCTGGCCCAGCCACCGGAGGAGCCACAGCCACGGCAGTTCCCGCGCCAAGGCTCTCGACAGCGATATAGCTGCCCGTTCCAGCCACCGGAGCGATGGACTTCGCCAGCATCCTGCCGGTCACCGCGGCAAAGACCGTCGTCACCGTCGCCGTGCGCCGAACCGCAGCCGTCGCCGCCTTGATCTCCGCGATACGCCCGCTGCCCTCGACGATCCCCAACACCCGCGCATGGCCTGCAAGCTCCGCAATCACCTCAACGCTCAGCTCGTACCCTGGCGCACTGGTCAACACCAGCGGCAGCTCCGAGCGGTCCGCGATCGCCTGAAAGTAAGTCAGCGTCTCGCGCACGCCGCCACCAATCAACGTGGGCGGCAGACGCAGCACGATCCCGTCGTACCCCAGCCCGGTCGCAGTCTCCGCCACCTCAAGCGAGTTCGACACACCATCCCGCGCCACACCCGCCAGCATCACCTTCTCGTCCGCCGCCATGGCCACAGCGGCCTCCAGCGCCTCGCGCGTCTCCGCGTCGTTCAGTGTGTTCGACTCGCCGTTCACACCCAGCACGATCATGCCGGCGACCGGAGTGCGCGAATAGCGGTCTACATTGTGTTCCAGCTTGCGAAGATTGAGGCGGCCATCCGGGTAGAACGGAGTCGTCAGCGGTACATGAATTCCATCGAGCAACATCTTTCTATTCTAGAGCGTTCGTGACCTTCAGCTCATGCTCGTCTCTGACGCCTCAGCAAAAAGCAGTGTTTTTCTATACCCAAACCCACGTCACAACCGATGCAGAACCATTCGAGCGTTGACCCCATGCCCTCCCACACGTACGATTCTGATGTCACTTACTAAACATCTCAACGTTTCACTACGTGCCCCCGAACGACCGGGGTAAAGGATCCTCACATGGAGCAGACGCCGACTCCTCAACGCCGATTTGCCGATCGACAGCCTGGAAACCAGAACTACCATCGCAGAAGCACCGACCCCCAGCGCCGTGCGACCGACCCCTCCTTGACCCGCAAGGGAATCCTCTCGCATCCCGGCACCCTGATGATGGGGCTAGGCGGCGTCCTGTTCGCAGCTTATATCTTCAACGTCGGTGGCACCGCTACCTATCTCGATGCTCTGTTCAACGGCTGGAATGATGAGGCACAAGCCCAGAATCACCGCGTCCAGTCCGGAATTGAAACAGCCATCCCCTACGCCATCGCCTTTGTCGCGGTCATCATCCTCTATGCGATCCTCAAAGGAATCGGCAGCGCGCTCACCTCGCATAAGACGACCAGGCAGTTGGCCCCACGCCGCGAGATCACGCTCGAAGAGTTCACCGAGCATGTGGGGAACAAGGGCATCAGCCCCAAGGTTGCGAAGGAGGCCTTCAAGCTGCTTCTGCCCTTCTACCGCAACCGCATGCGGACGCGCCTGTCGGACTCCCTGACCAACGTGCTGCAGTTGAACCGCGTACAGATCGCCGATCTGTACGCGAACCTTCTCTACCAGACCGACCGCCACATGCCCTTCGGCGATGAACCGGAGATCGACGCCGATACGGTTCTCGAACTCCTCACCCTCATCGAGAAGGCCAGACCCCGCTCCAGCAGCGAGCAGCCCTTCATCCCGGCAGCCCCACGGCGCAAGGGCTTGTCGCGCCTTACCGGTATCTTCATTCCGCCCGCACGCCTGCAGGCTGCACGCACCGCCACGCCACCGAAGCCCGTCAAGGCTTCCAGCAGCAAGGTCAAGTCTGAGCTCTGAGCAGACCTTGCTGCGACTTTTTCGCCATCCGCCCCCAAGTCGCAGTAATCTAGTTTCACTCCCCCATCTCCAGGCGGACGAAAGCGGCCAGTTCACCTATGCTCGATGACGAATTCATAGCAGGAAAAACCGTAGGCGATCTCGGACGAGAGGCGATGTGGTACGTACTCCACACCCTGTTCGCCATCATCATCCTCGCTGCCGTCGTAAGCATCATGTACTTCATGCAGCTCGACCAGGACTCCTCCGGGCCAAAGCTGGTCGGCCTCGCACTCAGCTTCCTGGTCCCGCTGATCGGCGGCTTCTTCATTACAAAGGTTCAAGGGAACGCGGTCTCAGGCTACGTCTGGATCTCGGGCGTCCTACTCTTCTCCGTGGTCTGCGTCTGGGTTCTGGACCTGCCCACCGGCCCTGGACTGTGCGAGAAGTGCGGCGCCATCTCCAAACTGACGCGCACCTTCTTCGACATCAACAACGGCTCCGGCCTGATGGGTGGCGACGGCTTCCTCGTCGGCTGCCTCCTTCCCCTCTCGATCATCGCCTACTCCATGGGCGCAAAGCTCGCCCTCAAGACCGAAAACAGCTAGATTCTCAAGCCTGTCTTCGCCGTTACCTTTTGGCCTTTGCTGTTGCTTTTTGGTTTTGCTGTTGCCCTTTTGTTTGTCATTCCCGCAGGGAATCTGCTGTTGTCCCTTTGTTTGTCATCCCCGTAGGGGATCTGTGGTTGCCCTTGCTTTTGTTTGTTGCTGTTGTCCCTGAGATAGGTCCGGGCTTTAGCCCGGACATCCCACCCAGCCGACAAAGCGGGCTTTAGGTAGTGTTTGACGAATCGCAAACTGTCTATCTGGGGGGCTTTTGGGATTAGCGTGGGGCTTTAGCCCCACGAATTATGGGCCAAAAATGAAGGGCTTTAGCCCCGGGTCGTTGTTTTTGCAGTTACACTTCTACTGACGAGACCTCCAAACCGATTCGTCAAACACTACCTACACCCTAAGCTGTTTAGCCCCTGGGATATGCTTTTCCCTCCCCCTATGCTCACAACCATTTTTGATAGGAATTTCTGACTCACCACACGAACCAAAAATAATTCCCTCAAAAACACCAGCAAAATCGCATGTCAAGTCCCAAAACCACCTAACTCTCTCATTCCAAACGGAATAAAAATGATTTTCAGTTCCCTCCCAATCGCTACAATTAAATCAGGAAACAAAATCGGCCCCCGCACCACGCAGAGGCCGATCAAACATCCATAAGCTCAATGGTTAGAGGACTTTAGACGTAACCCCTTTACTGAGACGACTTTACAGCCCACCACGGCCTGTAAACGACAGCAAACAAAAAGGTTACGTCCAAGGTCCACCGGGGAGGGGGGTACCCCTCCCCAGACAGCTAGGCGACTCCCGCCGCGACCCGCTCCGCATGAAGCGTCTGCAACGCAACAACCGTCAGCGTCCCGCCCTGAAGCGCCGCGATGCCCTCCGCTGCGGCGCGCGCCGCAGCCAGCGTGGTAATCGTCGGAATGCGAGCCAGCACAGCCGCCCGCCGGATCGCCTTCTCGTCGAAGAACGTATCCTGCCCGCGTGGAGTGTTGACGATCAACTGAATCCGTCCGCCCTTGATGAAGTCGACGACGTTCGGCCGTCCCTCCTTCACATTGTCGACGCGCTCCGGCTGCAAGCCCGCCCGCTCCAGCACATCGGCGGTCCCATGCGTGGCGACAAGGTGGAAGCCCATGTTCGTGAAATCCTTCGCGAGCGAAACAGCGCCTTCCTTGTCGTGATCGTTCACGCTCAGGAAGACGGTTCCCTTCACCGGCAACACCTGACCAGCGGCGATCTGAGCCTTGGCAAAAGCCTCGCCGAAGTTATCGGCCACGCCCATCACCTCGCCGGTCGACTTCATCTCCGGCCCCAGCACCGTGTCGACGCCCGGGAACTTGCCCCACGGGAAGACCGGCGACTTCACGAAGAAGTGCGAGCCCGTTCCAAGATCCTTGCCCGAAGCAAGCTCCTCCGGCAGCAGCTCCTTCAGCTTTCTGCCAACCATGATGCGCGAGGCAATCTTCGCCAGCGGAATACCAGTCGCCTTTGACACATACGGAACCGTGCGCGAAGCACGCGGATTCACTTCGATGACGAACACCTTGCCACGCTGGATCGCGAACTGGATGTTGACCAGGCCGATGACGCTCAGAGCCTTCGCCAGCGCGCGCGTATGTTTGCGGATCATCTCCAGCACATCCGTCGAGAGATCGACCGCAGGCAATACACAGGATGAGTCGCCCGAGTGAATGCCAGCCTCTTCGATGTGCTGCATGATCCCCGCGATGATCACATCGTCGCCATCGCACAGCGCATCGACGTCCACTTCGGTCGCATCCTCGAGGAAGTGGTCGATCAGCACCGGCCGCTCCTGCGAGTACTCGATCGCCGTGCTCATGTACTTCACGATCGCCTCATCGTCATATGCGATCACCATCGCGCGCCCGCCCAGCACATACGAGGGGCGCACCAGCACCGGGTAGCCCACGCGGTTCGCACCAGCAACAGCCTCTTCCACCGAGGTTGCCATCGCGCCCTCAGGCTGCGGAATCGCAAGCTCCGTAATCAGCTTGCCGAAGCGCTTGCGGTCTTCCGCAAGATCGATCGACTCAGGCGACGTTCCGATGATCGGCACGCCTGCTTTCTTCAGCGGCAGCGAGAGGTTCAGCGGAGTCTGTCCGCCGAACTGCACGATCATCCCGATCTCCGCGCCCGACGCAGCCTCGTGCTCGTAGACAGCCAACACATCTTCGAGCGTCAGAGGCTCGAAGTAGAGACGGTCGCTCGTGTCGTAGTCGGTCGAGACGGTCTCAGGATTGCAGTTCACCATCACGGTCTCGTAGCCGTCCTCGCGCAGTGCGAACGCAGCATGGCAGCAGCAGTAGTCGAACTCGATGCCCTGCCCGATGCGGTTCGGCCCACTGCCCAGAATCATGATCTTCTTGCGGTCCGTCGCCGCCGCTTCATCCTCTTCGTCGTAGCAGCTATAGAGGTACGGCGTCTCGCTCTCGAACTCCGCCGCGCAGGTATCCACCTTCTTGAAGACAGGCAACACACCAAGCTTCGCGCGCAACTGCCGGACTTCAGCCGAGGTCACGCCCCAGCTATCGGCAAGCCGCTCGTCGGAGATGCCCATCTTCTTCGCATCGCGCAACTGCTCTTCGGTCACGCTCGCGAACGGCACTTCGCCGATGGACTTGATCTCGTCCGTGATCTCCTTCATCTGGTGCAGGAACCACGGGTCCATCCCGGTCATGCGCGCAACCTCGCGGACGCTCATGCCCTTCTCAAAGGCGTACCGAAGATACTGCAACCGCTCCGGGTGCGGCGTCACGAGACGCTGCGTTAGGCGGCGCGGCTCGATGTCCGCTGCGGTCGCCTTCTTGCCCGTCTCAAGCGAGCGCACGGCCTTCATCATCGCTTCCTTGAAGCTGCGACCGATGGCCATGACCTCGCCAACCGACTTCATCTGCGGCCCCAGGCCCTCGTCGGTGCCAGGGAACTTCTCAAACTGCCACTTCGGAATCTTCACGACGACATAGTCGATCGTCGGCTCAAAGCAGGCCGGCGTGATCTTCGTGATGTCGTTCTTCAGTTCGTCCAGCGTGTAGCCCACCGCGAGCCGCGCAGCGATCTTTGCAATCGGGAAGCCCGTCGCCTTCGAGGCCAGCGCCGAAGAACGCGACACACGCGGATTCATTTCGATGACGGTCATACGGCCATTCAGCGGGTTCACCGCGAACTGCACGTTCGATCCGCCGGTCTCCACACCAATCTCGCGGATCACGGCAATCGCCGCATCGCGCATCGCCTGATACTCACGGTCGGTCAGCGTCTGCGCCGGAGCCACCGTGATTGAGTCGCCCGTATGCACGCCCATCGGATCGAAGTTCTCAATCGAGCAGATGATAATGACGTTGTCGTTCAGGTCGCGCACAACCTCGAGTTCGTACTCCTTCCAGCCGAGCACGCTCTCTTCGATCAGGCACTCCGACACCGGCGAGAGGTCGATACCGCGCGAGAGAATATCCGTCATCTCCTCGCGGTTGTAGGCGATGCCGCCGCCCGATCCACCCAGCGTAAAGGAAGGCCGGATGACCACTGGGAAGCCGATCTTGGCCGCAAAATCAAGGCCGCCGCTGACGGTATTCACAAGCTGCGACTTCGGCATGTCGAGCCCGATCTTGTTCATCGCATCCTTGAACAAGAGCCGATCCTCAGCCTTCTTGATCGCCTCGAGCTTCGCACCGATCAGCTCGATTCCCATCTTGTCGAGCACACCGGAATCAGCCAGATCAACGGCGAGATTCAGCGCCGTCTGTCCGCCAACAGTCGGCAGCACGGCGAACACACCCTGCTTACCCGACTCCTTCAGCATCTCCGCTTCAACCCGCAGAATCTCTTCGACGTAGGTCGTGTTCAATGGCTCGATGTACGTGCGGTCGGCAACCTCAGGATCCGTCATGATGGAGGCTGGGTTCGAGTTCACCAGCACCACCTCATACCCCTCGGCCTTCAGCGCCTTGCACGCCTGTGTGCCCGAGTAGTCGAACTCGGCCGACTGGCCAATCACAATCGGCCCCGAGCCGATCACCAGAATCTTCGCGATGTCATTCCTGCGTGGCATTGAACTCTTTCCCTGATACTTTCCTGGCTAATCCCGCGTGGCGGCACGGCGCGGCCGTGTCCTTACACGAAGTGGCGCGGCTAAAGCCGCGCCCTTTCAAAGCAAACTCTACTTCTTCCACTCGTCCATCATCTTCCGGAAGTCCCGGAACAGATAGTGCGAGTCATGCGGCCCGGGGCTCGCCTCGGGGTGATACTGCACGCTGAACATCGGGGCCGTCTTCGACCGCAAACCGGCCAGCGTATCGTCGTTCAAGTTGGTGTGCGTCTTCTCGACATCCGCGGGCAGCGAAGCCGGATCGACGTTGAAGTTATGGTTCTGCGCGGTGATTTCGACCTTGCCGGTCTGGTGATTGAGAATCGGATGATTGCCGCCGTGGTGACCGAACTTCAACTTGTAGGTCTTGCCACCCAGCGCGAGCCCGAAGACCTGATGGCCCAGGCAGATGCCGAACAGCGGTACCTTGCCCTTCAACTTCTGCACGCTCTCGACGGCGTAGTTCAGAGGCTCCGGATCGCCGGGGCCGTTCGAGTAAAAGACGCCGTCCGGATTGAGTGCCAACACCTCTTCAGCGGTCGTGCGAGCAGGCACAACCGTGACGCGGCAGCCCTCGCGGGTCAGCATCCGCAGGATGTTCTCCTTGATGCCGAAGTCGTAGGCGACGACATGCTTCACGGGCTTGTCCGAAGAGACGCCGAGCAGCTTATCGCCCGTCTGGTTCTTCGGCTCAGCCTCGCTCCACTCATAGACGACCTTGGTGCTGACGACCGACGCCAGATCCGTGCCGTCCATCTTGCGGATCGCCCGCGCCTTCGCGACCAGCGCGTCCGCATCGAGATTCTCACCCGAAGCGATCACACCGCGCATCACGCCATGGGCCCGCAGATGACGCACTACGGCACGCGTATCGACCCCGGCGATAACCGGAACGCCATTGCGCTCCAGATACTCGTCCGCAACCTGCGTCGACCGCCAGTTCGAGCTCATTACCGAGAACTCGCGTGTCACGAGACCCTCGATGTACAGCTTCGCAGACTCCGCGTCGTGCGGTGTCGTCCCATAGTTTCCAATATGCGGATTCGTCAGAACCACGATTTGCCCCGCGTACGAGGGATCTGTGAAGATCTCCTGGTAGCCGGTCAGCGATGTATTGAAGACCACCTCGCCCGTACGCTCAACCCCAGCGCCAAAGCCCTTACCGCGAAAGATGCGCCCGTCTTCGAGCGCCAGCATTGCCAGCATTGCCTCTCCTGACCCGTTGAAACAACAGGTGCAAATCCAAAAAGGAGTGGATTCAATTGATTCTATCAGCATTGGGCCCGGAACTTGTGCGCACCCCACACATGAAAAAGCCCGGCCGTTTAAGCCGGGCTTTGTTGGGGAGTTGACCCGCACTACTGCCGGCGATAGGGACGATGATGGCGAGCGTGACGACGATGATGACGGCGGTGGCCCTGCGCTTGCGCAGGAACGACTGAACCCACCAACACGATCAGAGCAATCGCGCCGAGCAACCAATTGCGAAGCTTCATACTTCCTCCTGACAAAACCCCGGAAACTCATCCCAGATAGGGATTGGATGGACACGAGCCTATCGAGGATGCCTCCGTCGGTCAACCGATCTCGATCAAAATATCGTTACCATCTAGGCGCACCGGGAAAGTAGCAACCCGCTCACCCTCCGGATAGTCCGCCGCCCCGGTCTTCGCGTCGAAGGCCCACGAGTGCCACGGACAGACCACCGCTTTACCCTCGATCCAGCCCTGCCCCAGCGGCCCCCTCCGGTGCGGACACCAGTTATCCAGCGCCGAAAGCTCTCCCCCGATATTCGCCAGGCAGACCCCGACACCCTCGACCTCGCACTCCATCACGGCCCCCACCGCCGGAGCTCCCGCCACATCACACACCTTCACCCAATGCGCCAAACCAACTCCTCCATCCCCTGCAACCGGCTCCGGAAACGCTTCATAACCACGTAGCCAGGTCGTAAGAAATCACTACCGCAGCCTGTATCGTTTCCTTTCGTCGCCTGCTGAGATTCTATCTTCCCGTGAACATCTAACCTGCTACTGTAAATCCAGAGCCATGCCCCCCAAGAACACCACCCGTCCCGCACCCAAACAGCCCACCGCACCCGTCGAGGTCGTCAACCCATTGTGGCTCCTGAAGGCCCTTGGAGTTATGATCGTCGCCGCCCTCATCTGCGGCTATATCACCCTTTGCCTGCTCTTCTACCAGGGGCAGTGGCAGCTCATCCTGCACCCCACCCATACCACCCAGCCCCTCGGCTCCCTTCCCGGCCTAGCTGCGGAGCCCATTCGCTTTGATTCCGCCGAATCTGGCCTGCCCCAGCTTTCGGGTCTCTGGATCCCCGCGCCAGCCGCGGCCCGCTATGCCAACCTCACCGTCCTCTACCTCCGGTCGGGTGACGCCTCACTCGCGCAAAGTCCCACTGACGCAAAGAATCTTGCGCTCCTCCATGACGTCGGCCTGAACATCTTCGCCTTCGACTACCGTGGTTACGGACAAAGCGATCCGACCCGCCCCAACCAGATCTGCATGACGGAAGACGCCGCCCACTCCCTCCGCTACCTCAACGAGGTCCGCCGCATCCCCAACGCCAGCATCGTCGTCTACGGCAACGGTCTCGGCGCATCGCTTGCCGTCAAACTCGCGTCCGCACACGCCGATCTGCCGGGTATCATCCTCGACAGTCCCGGCCCCGCACCCATCGCAACTGCCTTGGCCGATCCACGGGTTAGCGCTCTGCCGATCCACCTGCTCTTCCACGAAGACTTCTCCCTAGATTCCCTTGCTAACCTGAAGACGCCGAAGCTGCTCATCAGCTACCCAACCGCCACCGCGCCTGTGCCTCCGGAATTCCGCAACGCAGCCGATCCTAAAACGACCGTGGAACTCCCACCGGAGAACAACACGGCTCTCCCCACGAGCATCTCCCGCTTCCTGGATCAACTAGTTCGTTAAGGAGTGAAGGCGCCCGGTGTTCAGGGCGCCTTACTAAAGGATGGGAATTGCCTTGCAGATAGGGGAAGCCGGAACCGAGGGAACTGAAAGTCCGGCGCTTGCTTGCTACATATACTCAGACGCAATCCAGAACGAAAAGTTGTTCTAAATTTCCACCATTCTGTATTTTCTTGAAAAGCATTATCCCGAAAATAGAAGAATTGGCGATTCCAGTTTACTGGAGCATCCTTGTTAAAACGAGTACGATGCAACTCGCATTCCGAATGTTGCCCGGAAAAATGAGCCGCAACTAAGAAAATAGTTGCGGCTCATTAACTCTATATATCGTAACAGCTTAGATAAAGTTTAGGAAGCTGCCAGGCCGCACCTGTGCTCCTGGAAACACCACATCCAGATTTTTGGATCCCAGGGTTTTGAATGCCGCTTCACCCAGAACATTCCTAAAGTCGGTGGTCACGGTGAGGTCGCGGCCCTCATTCAGTTGCTCATTTGATAACCCCGGCCATCTTCCATAGACCTTCCCGCCTTTCACCTTGCCCCCGAGCACAAACATGACATTCGCGTGCCCGTGGTCGGTGCCACCGGTACCGTTCTGACGAGCCGTCCGCCCGAACTCCGACATTGTCACCAGCGTAATGTTGTCCGCGTCGGCTCCCATGTCTTTCCAGAAGGCCGCGATCGAGTCCGAGAACTCCTTCAGCCGGTTCGCGAGCTGTCCGGTCGTGTTTCCCTGGTTCTGGTGAGTATCCCAGCCGCCTATGTCCGAAAAAGCTGCTTCGACCCCAAGATTCGCCTTCATCAGCTGCGCAATCTGCTTCAGGCTGTTGCCGAACGGCCCTTGCGGATCGCCCACACCCGC
>Ga0179596_10000235_pt1 | contig 24365 bp, 17 predicted proteins | sample CZODoug1_1_08_16_FD_155494 | JGI IMG/M metagenome (GOLD analysis project Ga0179596, IMG submission 155494) | Vadose zone soil fungal communities from Angelo Coast Range Reserve, California, USA - CZODoug1_1_08_16fungal (Illumina Assembly) | ecosystem: Environmental > Terrestrial > Soil > Vadose...
ACCGGAAGATCTTAAGACGTTTGCCTCAATGGATCATGGGGCCGGAATGGACATGAGCCACGGGAGCATGGATCATATGGACGCAAACGCGGAAGCGATGAAACCGGTTCATTCTACTGTTCCGATTCGTATGTCATCTGCTCTTGACCACCACGCCATCGTCGCGGATATTCTCGTGGACCGCGCTGCAACAATTAGCCAGAATCCGTCGAAGGAAGTTGTTGTGCTCGTCGCTCACGGCCCTGTCCCTGATGAGGAGAATCTAATCTGGCTAAAGGAGATGAGACTTCTTGCGGATAGGATGCAAACGAAGACCTCTTATGCTGGAATCGTCTATCTCACCGTGCGGGATGATGCCAGCGAAGCAGTGCGCACTCAAGCGACGAAAGAGCTTCGCAGACAGGTGGAAGAGATCGTCGCTTCGGGGAAAACAGCACTTGTTGTGCCCCTGCTGCTCTCCTATGGCGGGATAGAGAACGGTCTACGAGAGCGCCTGAAAGAAATCGATTACAAGATGCCCAATCAGGGATTGCTGCCCGATCCACGCATTGCTAACTGGGTAGTCGATGCTGAGCGAACCATGGTTCCTTAATCAGGAACCACGAAGTTTGTAGTCTAGTATCGTGATTCTCGGAACCCACATTCGGAGCTGCTCATCTTTAGCATTCGAAGCAGGTTCACCACCTGCTCTGCACCATGCTTCTTCCCTCGTGCCATACAACGTTCCTTTAAATCCACTTTGCATCAACTCAACTGGTGCAAAAGAAGCCGTACACTACGGAGACTGGGTTTCAAAGCGGGGAGCTATTTTGAGAGGTGGCGCATAGTAAGAAAGATCCCCAAGCAGCGGACGAACATAGTCTCGGAAGGCATCTGTGACAGCCAGCGCGTCATTGCTTAGCCAGTCTTCGGGGATTGCGCGATGCGAACCAGCAGCCTCGCTCAGAGGCACTAACCTGACCCCCTCCGCAACCTGATCGCCGAGCCCGCGAAGGGATACCATCTTATCCGTCTCCCCTGCCAGCAAGGCCCTAACCCCTTCCCTGCCAACCAACTCAGCATCCGCCAAGTCCTGCTCGGAGACCTGTGCCATACAGGAGCGGCCGATTAATCCTGGCTTTTCGCTGCGGCAACGGATTCCAAGGTCTTCTGCCACCACGCCGGACAAGTATTGTGCGACGCCACCGATCAACGGACGGTGCACCGACTTATTCAGGGAGCCTATCTTCTGCTCAAAGACAGCCGTACCGTCGGCATAGGCTATTCCCTCTGAAACAACCACCACTGCCCAGCCGATTCTGCTGACGACTGCATCGAGATCGGCCAGGAACTTATCGCGCGAAAATGCCGTTTCAGGCACATAGACCAGGTGTGGCGCGTCGTCAGGATCAAGCTTTGCAAGTGTCGAAGATGCGGCCAGCCAGCCTACATCTCTGCCCAAAGTCTCGAAGATCGAGACAGGTTGTGGGAGTGAGCGGATATCCATGCTGAGGTCGAGGGTGGATTGCGCGACAAACCGAGCAGCGCTTGCGAAGCCTGGGCAACGATCGGTGGCAAGGATGTCATTGTCGATGGTCTTTGGGACGCCAATGATTTGAAGATCGAAGTTGAGCTTGCGGCAAAATTGACGGAATAGCTCGGCCCCTCTCATCGTGCCGTTGCCACCCATGAAGACAAGGTGGCGGACATCCAAACGTCGGAGGTGTTCAACGCTACGCTCCAGGTCTTCGTCGGTGGGTTTGAAACGTGAAGACCCCAGGGAGGCGCCTGGAGTGTTGCGAAGTGACAGCAGGTTGCTCGCAGTGAGATGACTCAGGTCAACGATATCTGCATCTGCCGCGGAAAGCCCCTTCATCCCAGAAAGGGCGCCGAAGATCTTTCCCACACGTGGTTGACGAAGGCTTTCGGCAATGATGCTGGCAAGGCTTGCGTTGAAGACCGCAGTCGGCCCTCCGCCTTGAACGATCATCAGGTTTTCCGTCGACATGCAGTGTTCCTCTAAATCGTTTGAGCTTATGTAACCGGGCTTGTCAGATCCATCAGAGCGAAGGGGAAGATTCGGCCAGCCTGAGAATATCTTCGGCGAGAAGGTCCACGCGATCCAGGGTTGAGTCCCAGGAAAACATGAAACGGGCTCCGCTTCCAATAAACGTATAGAAGAGCCAACCACGAACACGCAGGGCATCCAGGATGGCAGGGGATGCCTGTACGAAGACCGCGTTGGATTCAACAGGAAAGAGGATTTCAAGGTTCTTCTTGTTCTGGATGCGCTGTACAAGATGCCGCGCGCAGGCGTTGGCATGAGAAGCGTTACGAAGCCATGCGCCAGTCTCGAACATGCTGATCCACGGCGCGGCGAGAAAGCGCATTTTTGAAGCAAGCTGCCCTGCCTGTTTGCAGCGGTACTCGAAGTCGGCAGCGAGAGCTTTATTGAAGAACACGATGGCTTCACCGATGGCCATGCCGTTCTTTGTGCCGCCAAAACAGAGCACGTCCACGCCCGCCTTCCAGGTGATCTCCGCGGGGGTGCATTGCAGGCTGGCACATGCGTTCGCGAAGCGTGCGCCATCCATGTGGACGTGCATCTTAAGTTCGCGAGCAGCACTGGACAACGCGGCCACTTCCGCAGGGGTGTAGACTCGTCCGGTTTCAGTACTTTGAGAGATGGTGACGACTTTCGGTCTTGGGAAGTGAATGTCGCTGCGCCTGCACGCGAACTCGATGAGAGCGGCGGGAGCTATTTTGCCATCATCGGTGGGCAGCGTGAGAAGCTTTGAGCCGTTTGAGAAGAACTCGGGCGCCCCGCATTCGTCTGTTTCAACATGAGCAGTGGAGGCGCAGACGACGCTGTGATACGACTGGCACAGAGAACTCAGGGCAAGGGAGTTCGCCGCAGTGCCGTTGAAGGCGAAGAAGACTTCACAGTCTGTTTCAAACATCTCCCGGAACAGCTCCGCCGCGCGGGCGGTCCAGGCATCTTCTCCGTAGGACTGCGCAGAGCCTCGATTCGCCAGTTGCATGGCCTGCATCGCTTCGGGGCATATGCCAGAGTAATTGTCGCTGGCAAATTGCTGTTCCAACTCTTCAATCATCGGTTCGATCTTCCTCATTACTCAGGGTACCTGTGTCTCTGGTTGAAAAACCATCTTGACGGAGCTTGTGTCCTGCAGCCGCAAGAGCTCAGGCATGGCTTCCGTGTCTGAATCCACCACCGCGCGAACCAGTCCTTCAGAGTTTCTCTGCTTAATTCTCTGCGTAATCTTCAGGTCAAACGAGAGATCGGTCTTTCCATTGGCTTCGACTGAGAACGCAAGGTCCGATGTGGACGCCGTCGCTCCTTTGGGTGGTGTGATGAGCAGGTGCCCCTTCACCGCGCGAGGTTCACGGTTGCGCACGACGACATGAATCTGGCGGGTGAAGGGCAGACTTGTTTCGGCTGGGATGGATGGGATCGTATCCATCTCGATGGGGGAGAACATGACCCGCCAGCCCAGCTTGGGCTCGCGGAAGTAGGTGAGCAATGCCTTGGTATGGAAGGGCGGAACGGGATCGGGATTGCCTCCGTCCCACTTGGGACCGACGACGAGTTCGGTGGAGGTCCAGTACATCTTTCCGATGAAGTGTGGCCTGTTCAGCAGGAGCCGATTGTGAGCGTCGATGGTGAGGGCCTGAAAGTACTCGGTTCCTTTGCCCGTTCCAGGGCGCCCCAAGACTGCTTCCGCACCATACTCGGTGATGACCATGGGCTTATTGCCGGCGTAGGTTGCGAGCGCGTCAAGCTCGGGCACTACATCACTAAGCTTGTCGGTGTACCAGCCTGCGTAGATATTGACGGCCAGGAAGTCCATCTCGTCGTAACAGATATCGTGGCGCAGTTGTGCTGAGACTTCGGTGAAGGGCCGTGTTGGATCGAGAGTCTTGCCGTAGCGTATCGTGTCACGCACATACAGCTCGGAGCCAGCTTGATCCGTTCTGTTTTCGTTACCGACAGACCAGCCGAAGATACTTGGATGGCTGCGGTCCCGCGCGATCATTCTGCTGAGTTGATCGCGAGCGAAGGCGATGGTGTCGGGGTTGGCCAACTGTGCGCCGGAGAGGCCTGTCACATTGATCTCTTCGAGGACGAGTAGACCGTACTTGTCCGCGGCGTCAAGCTCGGCTTTTGTGGTTGGGTAATGAGCGGGGCGGAAGATGCGGAAGCCCTTGTCGTGCAGCATCTTGATCTCGCGATCGGCGAGGCCGTCCGGCTGTGACTTTCCAAGACCGGGATAATCCGCGTGACGATCGAAGCCCTGTAGTCCGAGTACGGGACGGCCGTTCAGAAGGAGGTCTCCGTTGCGTATGGCGATGTCGCGGAATCCGGTCTTTTCGGACACCTCAACCTCACCGGTCGATGAGCGTGTGGCGATGGTCACGGTGTAAAGGTTTGGATGCTCCAGGTCCCATAGCCTTACGTTTGTGAGTTGAAGCTTGATTGGCTCGGCCGGGCCATCCGTAGCGGGGATATGGATCTGTTGGGACTTGGATAAGACCGCGTGGCCGTCAGGATCCTGGATGCGAATGGTGGCTGACAACTCTTCAGGATGGTTGCTCGAGTTCACGACGGACGGATAGATATTGAGCGTGCCGTCGGCGCTGCCCTGAGCGCGAAGCTCCGTAATACCAGCGGACGGTAGCTGTTCGAGAGAGATGTCCTGTAGAAGGCCGGTGTAGTTCCAGTAGTAGTAGCGCAGCTTCTGGAAGACACCCATGGTGGATGGACGTGAGTCCACGATGACCGCGAGTGTGTTCACACCTGCATGGATATTGGGCGTTACGCGGAAGCTTCGTGGTAGATAGCCTCCGGTGGATGCGCCGACCTCGACTCCGTTGACGAAGTATCGACAGGACCAGAAGCATGATTCGGACTTGATGTAGAGTTCGGTCCCATTTCCTCGCGGAAGCGTAAACTCTTTGCGATAGGTCCCAAGCAGGCCATTGGGATGCATCCAGCGATGATCTACTGTATCGATGGAGTTGGGGACAACAACCTCACTCCAATGCGTATCGCTGTAGCTGGGCGCGATCACACTGGGTGTAGCGCCTTCCATGGCGCCAAGAGGAAGATCCTCCGCTGCGGAGAAACGCCAGCTCCCGTCCAGGTTGATGGAGCGGGTCGAGGTACGCGCCACCAGGTTCACCTGCATGGAGGTCCGAATAGTTCCACCGGTCGTTGTGGCGATGGCGCTTAGTTCGTGCGCACCAGGGGAGAAGTATTCAGTCGCCATGACGGTGTGCCAGATGGGCTTTGCTTTTGTGGCGATGGCGTATTCATCAGTCAACTCAGAGAGCTGCGTGGTATCCAGGTAGAAACGAACGTTGGTAGTCTCAGCAGGTGCCACCACTTCGAGGTCAACGGTTCCCCCTAGCTCCTGCTTTGCGGGCTGCACGAAGTGCAGGCCAGCCGGAGACTGGGCGCGCAACGGCATGACCCAGAGGCCAGCCGCAATGAGCAGCAAGGGGTGTGATAAAAGGCGGGCAGTTCGCATCCATGCTCCTGTATCTTGAGCGGATTGTCTTCGAGTCCTCTTCATCGAGTGCAACCGCTCGTGGGTCTTGCGCTTCCATCTACACCGGAGGCGGCAATGATAGCCCTCGCTTCGGGAGGCAACTCATTCAGAGCCAGATGGTTGTTCTTGAAGGTCTTTGTGGGCCCTGGATTGTGAAGTGCTGTATGCGGATCATCAGACCAGTTATCGTGAATATTAAGGTCTCCGCTCCAGGACGACCACGTGGATACCCATTGGCCTTCCTGCATCTTTGCTGCGAGGTTCCACACTACGTTCCCGCACACATCGTACTTCCGGCTGCGCTCATCGAGGTAGATGCCGTTGCCGTTGTCGTGCCCCTGGTAGTCGATGTAGTTCTCGGTGACCGATGAACCGGGCGATTGTGCCTGGGTGTAGATGGCTCCGCCATCGTGCAGAACACGCATGAAGTCCGAGATGTTGTTTCCACGGATGTGAATGTCTCGCTGCACATCGCCTTCGCCCTCATAGTTCCATCCCCAACCAACGGATATCGCGGTGTACGGAACATGGGAGATAGAGTTGTTTTCGATCACGAGGCCGTTGTTGAATCCACCCATGATCGCCACGTTATCCCGGTAGTCGAGTGCAATGTTGGAGATCGCGTTACGCAGAACTTGATTACCACCTGCCCGATCCGCATCGTTCGCTGGCGCTGCGACTGTGTCACCCACGAAGATGGCGCCGCCGGCAAGGTTATGGAAGGTAGAGCGGACGATGGTCGAATCGCGTGTACCGCGATCGAAGGCAATGCCTGCCGCGCCAAGGTCTTCAAATCTGTCCGACTCGAAACGTAGACTGTGGCCTCCAAAGATCTCCACCGCTGCGGAGATCCGCACCATGCCTTCTCCGTTGTCGGGTAGGGTCTTGCGGACTCCAGTCACCAGATATCCCGCCTGCAACGGCACATAGCCTTCGATGTCACTGTAGGACCATACGGAGTGAACGAAGGTAAGATTCTTGAATTCGATGTCGTGGACTGTAGAGCCGGGCGTGGCGCGGATCATCAGAAGGTGATCTGTGATTGGCAATTCAACATCTGCTTTGGAGAGATCCTCTGTGGGGCGCGGTACGTAGTAGAGCATGTTCGCTTGACGATCGAGATAGAACTGGCCGGGCTCGCCTAGAAACTCGTATGCGTTTTCAAACCAGTCGATTCCCTTGAAGGGCTTGCCCTTGGGGCTCGCGTTGGACCAACCTTCTTTCACGGAGTCGGCGACTGTGTTGTGCCAGCAGGGTTCGGCCATGACGATATCGTCGCCATGGATCGCCTGGACGTGGCAACGAAAGTCGCGCCAACGTACGCCGAATCCTGCGATCACCTGTTCGGGATGGGCCAGGTGTCCAAGCAACTGACCACCTCCCGTCAGACCGTTCTCGTTGTACCGGCATTGGCCTGGGTTGGCGCATCCGGGGTGCCGGGCGGGAATGGCGCGCACTCCGTTCACATAGATCTGCAGCACGCTGCCGCCCTTTGGCACAGGCGCACGCCAGATATTTTTATGTGCGTCGGTTAGGGTCCATGTGCGGATGGGAATTGCACCGTCGAGGATGGAATCGCCCGCAGGAGAGCCCTGCCACTGAACGATGTGTCCGTTACTGCCTGAATCCTCAGACAGCAGATCTAGTGGATGACGCAGCCGGTAACGACCCGGAGCGAGGGAGATGGTGAGGTCTTCGGTTAGTCCTTGCTTGAGGCCACGTACCCTGTCGCGTGCAGCCTCTAACGAACACGGGTGCTTGTTGTCACAGCGCTTCCCTGCTCCGTCTGGACTGACGAAGAGTTGGCTCGGTGATGTTCTTGCATGCACTGGCGATACGAGGGATAGAGTTGCCGCAAGGATGAGCGCAAGCTGCTTGTTCCCATGCACGGACATACGGCCTCTTTCTTGATTTATGCTCTCAGATCACTACGAGGAGAGGCCACGTGGCCTCCCCTCGTACTGCGAGTTACCAGCTTATTCTTCCAGTCAATTGAAACTGGCGTGGCGTGTTGTATGACGTTCTGAGGCTGATGAGACCAGTACTCGCACTTGGGTTCGTCAAGCCTTGCTCATTGAGGACGTTGAAGAAGTCAGCATTCAAGCGAAGAGCGACTCCGTGGGTGAGAGCGACCTCCTTGAAGATCGACGCATCCATCGTCCAGTTGAAGGGGCCCTGGATGCTCCAGTTTTGCGTGGGGCTATAGCCGGGTGAGTAGGTAGTACGCACTGAAGTCCCGTTGTTAAGAGGAACGACGATGCTGTTGGTGTCGTAGTAGGCATAGTTCGGATCGGACTTCGAGCCGCCATCCGCCGGGGTTCTGATCAGCGGACCGTTGTAGGCCGTATATCCAGTAGGGATATTCGTATAGCCGTTTGCAGCGTTTACCTTGTTGGCAGCTAGATATCCGTTGAACCAGAGGTAGTCGTTGAAGCAGGTGCCCGAGGTGCAATCCTGTACTTTTTGCTTCTTGTACAGGTTCAACGAGCCGGGCTGGTAATAGCTTGTACTTGGCTGAAAGCGCTGGCTCAGGATATGGCCTGTGCTGCCCAACTTCCAACCGCCAACCAATGCATCGACGAGTCGGTTTGCATCGCCCATGAAGTGCTTTCCATGGCCGAAGGGCAGGTCGACAAGCCAGTTCCAGCGAACGTCATGCTGGGGAATGGTAAGGTCGCGCCTGTAGTTCGCGAAGCGATTCTGCGCGTTCAGGTCCGTGGGCACAGTTCCTCTTAGGAAGTAACTGGCCGGTTCGATGAAAGAGTCGCGCCATCCGTTGCCACCATTCCTGAAGTCGTTGGAAGGGTGTAGAAGATCTGGTATCCGTAGCCATTCTTGTGCAGCCGCTGATATTGCAGCTGGAAGGATTCGTTGTTTGAGTATCCGGTTTTACGCTGATTCTCGATGTATCCGTAAGGAAGGCTGGAGAAGGGACGAGTCAGGACACCTGCATTCGCGCCCGTTGGCAGAGGCAGGCCGGTGTTTGCATACCACGTGTAGCTGGAGGGTGGGTCGTTGTACTCCCAGTACTGCTCGAGATTCTGACCGTGGGTTCCAAGATAGGTGGCACGAACCACTGAGTTCAGCGGCATACTGTGTTCGACCGTGACGTTCCACTGGTGGACGAAGGTGTCGGGATAGTTCTTGTCGAGCCCCGAGACACCAAAGGAGCCGGCAGTGACACCATTGGGCGAGTTCAGGTTGATGACGCTGGAGCTGTTCTGCCCTGCGACAACCGTCTGGGCCGAGCGCAACATGTAGTTAGGGGCACCATCAGGAGCCTGTGCCGCAAGCGTATAGTTCCGCTGAAACGTCGCCTGGTAGGGAGGATTGAGTCGCGTCTCAGCGTAGAAGTTACGCGTGGGCGGACCATATGCGTAGATGCCATAACCTCCGCGCACAACCGTCTGCCGCCTGCCGGAGAAGAGCTGATAGGCAAAGCCGACACGCGGGGCGAAGTCGTGGAAGTTGCCGTTAACCATGCTTGGTGGCAGTCCAGCGTCAGAGGAAGATTCGAACTTGGCGCCAAGCCCTGTGTAGTTTGCGATGATTGCGGGTGTGGTTCTTCCCTGTGCGTAGAGGGTTGAGAGCGACGGACCGGTGATGATGGCGTTGTTCGTGAAGTCGTAACCGCCGAAGAGGTTCTGCGCTTCATGCACCGAGGGATGCATCTCCATCCGGAGACCAAGGTTTAAGGTCAGCTTGGATGTAACCTTCCAATCGTCCTGGAAGTAGAAGGCAAGCTCCTGCTGGCGAAAGTGATACCACGAGGGAAGGTCGGTCACTTGATAGTACTGGGCGTCACCGAGGAAGAAGGAGGGGTTCGCATAGCCCGTGTTGCCGACTGCGGTATAACCCCCTGTTGAGACGGTCGTGGGGTCAAGGAGGCCAGTACCGAGGGAACTGAAGTTGACCTGCGAAGGAGTGGGGTTCCGGTCCGGCAGAATCCAAACGCGCTCGTGGCGGTAGCGGCCACCGAACTGAAAGATGTGATTGCCCTTGACGAAGGTAAGATTCTCATCGAGCACTGCCGTGTTCTGCGAGTTCTTGCGTGAGTTGTCGTTACGGCCGAGGCCATACGGCATGAAGCCGATCCCATAGATATTCGGGAAGCCGAGCGCTCCGGTGGTGGGAAGGCCGAACCCGGCGGAGTAGTCAACGTTGGGGTTGGGGCCGGTGGAGATGACGTCGCTTTCGTAGGCATCAGACAGCAGCGTCTCCATGAAGAAGCGGGACGAGAAGATATGATTCCACGAGATCGACCCGGTTTCGGTCTTGATCTTGGTAAACGTAACGTTCGCGGAGAGGTCGGTCGCGGGCGGTCCATAGTTGCTCGAACCCATAGCGTCGGTTGTGCCACGTCCGTGGGTATAGCGAAAGAAGGCGTTATCCTGTGCGCTGAAACGATGATCGACGCGCGCCGTGAGAGAGCGCTCGCTATCATTGTTGGGTGTACCGGCGACCCAGTTGGAGGCTACAAGCGGATTGACGTTCGGAAGCGTTGCATGTGGCAGAATCTTGTAGACAGACTGGGCGAGCGGAGAGATCCGGCCCACAGGAATGGTGTTGTTTGAGAAGGGTGTGCGACAGGCGGGACTGGCCGTGTTATTGGCAGTACCAGCGCAGTGTGTTGATGGAGCAGTGGTGGCAGGATCGTAGATTGTATAAAGCTGGCCATTCGCCGTTGTAAGGCCGCTGAAATCACCACCGCGTTCCGCGTCAGTCGGCACGTTGGAAAGGAAGCTCTTCTGCTGGCGCAACTCAACACCTGCGAAAGCCACGAAGAAGAAAGACCTGTCCGTGCCGTTATAGAGCCCGGGAATGCGGATCGGCCCACCGAGGGACCCGCCGAACTCGTTGCGGATCAACTCGGGAGCTTTGACGTAGGTATCCTGCCGCGCCTTGGCGATGCCGAAGGAGTTGTTGCGCGCAGTCTCGTACACCGAACCGTGGATCCGATTCGTACCCGCCTTCGTGGTGATGATGCCGGTGGCAGGGCGATTGAACTTGGCAGACGAGTTTCCCGATTCGACCTTCATCTCGCCGATCGAGTCAGGGTCCGGAAGCTTATTGGCGCTCCCGCCGTAGTCCTGATTCGCGAGTACCGCACCATCCTGCACGAACTCGAATGCGCTGACTGAGGCTCCGTTTGCGTTAATACCGGTGCTGGCAGCGACGAGACCGGGAGTGGTAAGGATTGCCAGGTTCGCGATGGAACGTCCGTTCTCCGGCAGTTCTTCGATGCGGGTCTTGTCGAGCGTACTGCCTATGGTCTGGTTTTCGGTATTGACCAGTGGCGTGACGTCTCCGCCGATGGTAACCTGCTGCGAGTCGGAGCTGAGAGCGAGTTTGGGATCTACCTCGGCGGTCTGGTTGACCCGGAGGGTCATGTGTCCCTCCCACTTGGCGAAGCCGGACGCTTCGACGTTGATCACGTACTCCCCGATCGGAAGCGATGGCACGACGAAGAGACCATGCATATCTGTGGTTACGCTGTTGCTTGTACCTCGCTCGACACTTCGGATACTGACCGGCGCATTCTGCACGACAGCGCCGGAGGGATCGCGCACGATGCCCTGAACACGACCGTTACCGGACTGTGCACAGAGAGGTAAAACCGCAGAGACAACCAGACAAAAGAAAACGCTGCGCAGAAAACGACTGAGGGTGAGCATCCGCGACCTACTTTCCTGAAAGAGGGTATGGCACTACAAAACAATCCAACTGCGGGCACTGTGAGATGTGTTACAAAAGCATAACAAACGAAACAAAAGTGTCAAGCTTAATGCTTCATATCATTCGAAAACGAAGTATTGCGATCTTGACCGGTGATTTTTCTATTGCGTTACGTTATGTTTCCTGGAGACGGTTCTCCTTGGATACAAGACACTTAGCGCACCACCTCAGATAACCGCTATCCCTGTTCGAGAGGTTGAAAGAGATGAAGGATTGGAAGAAGGGCAAGGTAAAGTTGTTTGGCTTGGTGCTGGTGGGATTGATGATCGGTGGTACGACCACAAGCGCGCAGGATGCGGGTCCGGCGGTTGCCGTGGCCAGCGGTGGGCACTACAGCGTGAAGAACCATGCGATCTCCGCAAGCTGGGATCTCAAGGACGGGCACGTTGCCGCGTTCACGGTGAGCGACAGGCTCCACGCACAGCCGTTCTCGCTGCTGCTGAAGAATGGTCAGATCTATGGGACCAGCGATCTTCGCGTGGAGGGTGTGCCGGAGCGCACAGAGGTCAGCGTGAACGCTTCGGCTTCGCGTGCCGCGGAGCATGTGCCGGGAGTCGAGTTCACGACTCACCTGGTCAGTGCCGACAACTCGGTCAAGGGCACATGGTCCGTGATCCTTCTGAACGACTCGCGGTATGTGCGGCAGATCGTGACGTTGACCGCGGAGGCCGGGGACGTGCCGATCCGTCGTGTTCAGTTGATCGATGCGACGCTGCCGGGTTCCCAGGTATCGGGCACGGTGATGGGATCGCCTCTCATCTGGAACAACTTCTTCCTGGGTTTTGAACATCCGCTCTCTCAGAGCGAGGTCACCGGCGCTCATGCAGTGGCCTATCTCGATCGCACGCTTCCGTTGAAGGCAGGACAGTCGGTTACCTATTCGTCGGTGATTGGGATTGCACGCCCGGGACAGATGCGGCGCGACTTTCTGGCATACATTGAGCGCGAGCGTGCGCACCCCTATCGCACGTTCCTGCACTACAACTCCTGGTACGACCTCGGGCGCTTCAATCCTTATACCGAGGCGGGTGCTGAGGATCGCATCAACGCCTTCGGGCGCGAGCTGCATCAGAAGCGTGGCGTTGTTCTCGACTCGTTCCTGTTCGATGACGGCTGGGACAATCACAAGACGCTTTGGGGATTCAACGAGGGCTTTCCGCAAGGGTTCTCCAACGTTCGCAAAGACGCGGAGCAGTATGGCACGGAAGCTGGCGTCTGGATGTCGCCGTGGGGTGGATATGCCGGGCCGAAGAAGGAGCGCATCACCTTCGGACAGCAGCAGGGATATGAGATTGCATCGGGAGGCTTTGCGCTCTCAGGGCCGAAGTACTACGAGCGATTTCAAGAGGTTTGTCTGGAGATGATCCGCAAGTATGGGATCAACCAGTTCAAGTTCGATGGGACTGGCAATGCGGATACTGTCGTCAAGGGAAGCGCGTTCGACAGCGACTTCTCGGCGGCGATCCACTTGATTGGAGAGCTGCGACAGGAGAAGCCGGACATCTACATCAACCTGACGACCGGCACCTATCCTTCGCCGTTCTGGCTGCGCTATGCGGATTCCATATGGCGTGGCGGTGAGGATGATGAGGTTGCGGGTGTGGGCCCATACCGGGAGCGCTGGATTACGTACCGCGATGCCGACACCTATCAGCATGTCGTGAAGGCGGGTCCGCTTTATCCGCTGAACTCGCTGATGCTGCATGGGATGATCTTTGCGGAACGTCATAAGCAGTTGAAGGAAGATCCTTCCCATGATTTTCGCAATGAGGTGCGGTCGTACTTCGGCACGGGAACGCAGCTACAGGAGATGTACATTACGCCTTCGCTGTTGAGCCAGCAGGACTGGGACGATCTGGCTGAGGCAGCCAAGTGGTCGAGAGCCAATGCGAGTGTACTGGTCGATACGCATTGGGTTGGTGGTGATCCGGCATGGGAAGAGGTGTATGGGTGGGCATCCTGGTCGCCGAAAAAGGCGATTCTGGTGTTGCGCAATCCCAGCGACAAGCCACAGAGCATTCGACTGGATCCGAAGGCGGTCTTCGAGCTGCCTGATGGTGCGGCGAAGCTCTTCACGGCTAAAAGCCCATGGAAGGATGATGCGGCACAGAGCCCCATCACGTTGCAGGCTGGGACGATGCACACCTTCCAGCTTGCTCCCTTGCAGGTGCTCACCCTTGAGCTCACGCCTCGACAGGCGCGATAAATACAATGCTAGCTTTCGGGGTGAGAGGTCTGACCTCTCACCCCGAAAGTGGTATGGAATGGATCGTTTATGGTGCACTTCGTAGATCTATGGACTTCTAAAGAGGTTATGGGCTGGTGATGCGGAATTCCCAATGTTTCACCAGAAACTTTTTGGTACGTAGAACGTGGTGAAAAGCGGTACAGAAGATGGGCCAAAGTATGGAAGATCTGGTTAGCGGTGTGGTGGGGGAAAGTGGTATGTTTTGGTTTCGATAATCGCGCAGGTGGCACTGGCAAAAGATTGTGGGGAAAGAGCGGAAAAGGCGGAAGAAGAGACAAAGGCAAGGGCAGAAGCAGATTCCCTTCGGGAATGACAACCAAGGGGGCAACTGCAAGGGCAACAGCAGATTCCCTGCGGGAATGACAACCAAAAAGGCAACGGCAAAAGCACGCCGGAGCAGGATGGATCATCATCTCCAGATTCAGGACACGAGCTATGCTGTTTCGTTTTGGTGCGACTCGCACAACAAGAAATACATGCATATCGTGATAGAAATAAAACGAAACACTGAATGCCGCTGAAGGATGGAGCTTTCGCATGGACGAGCGCATGGACGAGCAGGACAAGTTCGTAGCAATGGTAACTGCCAGGGCTGAGGTCGATCTCCCCCTGAGCGACTTCGACCCGATCTCCGAGGTCCGGGCACCGCAGCATGAGAAGACGACGCCTCGCTTCCCTGCGATTGACTACCACAACCATCTGGATTCGCTGGAACCGGGCGATGTGTTGAAGATCATGGACGAGTGCGGCATCGAGAAGATTGTGAACATCACGATGCAGACGGGTGAGACCGCTCTGACGATCATCGATCGGTATCATGCGACCGATCGTGACCGCTTCCACTCGATTGGATGGATGGACTGGAGCGGGCTGGAGCGAGATGATTTTGTGCAGACCACGTTCGACAGGCTGGAGCGGCTCGCTGAACATGGAGTGTGCGGCATCAAGTTCTGGAAGGACTTCGGACTCACACTGACCGACAAGCAGGGACGCCTGCTTCGCGTGGATGACGAACGCTTTGCTCCGATCTTCGATAAGGCGAAGGAGCTTGGGCTTGCGGTGATGTTCCACACGGCGGACCCCGCAGCATTCTTTCGACCGATCGATGAACGCAATGAACGCTATGAGGAGCTGGCGGCGCACCCTGACTGGGCGTTCAGCGGTGCTCCGGTTGAGAAGTGGGATCTGCTGGAGCAGCGCAATACGGTCTTTGCCAGGCATCCTGACACGACGTTTGTGGGTGCGCATGTGGGCGAGAGCGGAGAAGACCTGGGCTTCGTGATGCGGATGCTGGAGCAGCATCCCAATGTGATGATCGACATCTCGTCGCGGACACCGGAGCTGGGACGGCAGCCTTATGCTGCGCGCAAGCTGTTTCTAGAGTTCCCGGATCGCATTTTGTTCGGAACCGATCTGCTGCCAGAGGTCTCCATGTATCGCCTGCACTATCGCTTCCTGGAGACGGCGGATGAATACTTCGAGTATCCGTCTCATGCTTCACGACAGGGGCGATGGAACATCTATGGGATGTTTCTGCCGGACGACTTGCTGCGCAAGGTGTATCGGGAGAATGCGTTGAAGTTGCTGACTCGCTGATGGGTTGGGTCGTGTTTGACGAATCAAAATAGCCTACGGTTGGCCTTTTCGACGCAGAAGAAGAAACCATATCCCAGGGGCTAAAGCCCGCTTTATGGCCGGTTCGGGATGTCTGGGCTAAAGCCCAGACCTATCTCAGGAGCAACAACAAAGGCAAGAGCAACCGCAAATCCCCTATGGGGATGACAAACAAAGGGGCAAGGGCAAAGACAGGCCTGAGCAAAGCGGATAGTCATCTCCAATAATTCAAAGAACTTTAGACGCAGGACATTAGGTAGTGTCTGACGAATCGGTTTGGAGGTTTTGTCAGTTGGAAAGCAACTGCAAAAGCAACGACCCGGGGCTAAAGCCCCATCATTCGAAGCCCAAATTCAGGGGCCTAAAGGCCCCTGCTCCCTCCGAAAAATGCCATATTCGATGATCGTGAAGCGAGAGCATACCCCAGGGGCTAAAGCCCGCGTTTTCGGCATCCTGTGAGACCCAAGGCTAAAGCCTTGGGCTACCTAGAAGCAAAGACTCATGCCTGGATGATTCGTCGGACACTGCCTAAAGCCCTGAACCGAGAAATGTGTCTCTCAGTGCGGCGTCGCACATGGCCGCGATGCCACCTGGGCGCTGCGTGGAGAGTGCCGCGACGCGATTGCCAAGCGTGGCGCAATCGACAGGCGAGAGTCCCTGAAGAAATCCCTTGAGGAAGCCGGCGTTGAAGCTGTCTCCGGCGCCGATCGTGTCGACGGGAGTTATCGATTCGGACGGCACCAGCCAACGCTCTCCCTTGTAACGGATAAGCGTTCCACGAGAGCCACATTTAATGGCCACCAGCGGAACCTGGCGTGCCAGCGATTCGGCGGCGGCTTCGGCATCGCTCGTCCCGGTCATGCGACACGCTTCGGCCTCGTTGGGCATGACGATATCGACGAGGCCGAGCAGCTCCTGCAAGCCGGATTCCCAGCGGTCTTCGGGGTCATCATTCGTGTCGAGTGACACTGTGAGTCCAGCCGCCTTCAGTTTGCGGAAGAGCGTGGGCAAGCCTGGCTGAAGGCCCTTTTGCAGGAAGAGCGATGAAAGATGGAAGTGACGGGCGGAGGTCAGATAGGTAAGGTCAAGATCGTCCACACTCATCTCGCTCATCGTGCCGGGATAGGTGAGGATGTGGCGCTGATCGGTGTGGGTGAGCAGGACCGTGACGCCGGTGCTCAGCCCCGCGCGGCTTTGCAGCGTGTGTGAGAGATCGACGCCCGCATCGCGCAGGTAGTTGAGAGCTATTTGCCCCAAACGGTCCGGGCCTACCATGGTCACAAACCCCACCCGCGCATCGAGGTGAGCGAGATTGTGCGCGAGGATAGCGGACGAGCTTCCGAGGGTCATATCGAATCCGCTTGCCAACAGCTCGCGTTCGAGCGGCATGACAGCCGGAAGACCGGACAGAATAAGATCGAGATTCAACTCTCCAGCGATGACGACGTCGAGCGTTTTCATGATTCTTCTTAGAAGGTAACGACACGCGTGAGATTGAGAGGCTCATCTGGATTGAGCCCCTTCGCCAGGCCAGCGTAACTGCCGAAGATCTGGCCCCACACCACATAGGCAACGAGAAGCGACAACTCCGGCAAGGCGGACGAGAGTTCGACGACGAGATCGGCCGACGCAGTGATCGCTGGTGTTGCGTGGTTCACGATCGCGATTGTGGATGCACCGAGCTCCTTCATCTCAACGAGCACCTTCGCTTCCTGCTCCGCAGTCTTGTCCGACAGGAGACCGAGGACCAGCGTGCGGTTCTGGATGATGGACTTAGGGCCGTGGCGAAACTCCAGCGTGTGGAAGAACTGCGCGTAGGTCGATGACGACTCCATCACCTTGAGGGCGACCTCTGAAGCGATGGGATAGAGAGGTCCTTGTCCGAGGGCCACGAAGTCTTCAAAGGGCCTTGAGGCGAACTTCTGCAACGCGGAATCGTACCGGGCAAGCAGCGAACCAACGAGCGGGGAAAGCTGCTGGAGGGCTGCGAGGAAGTCAGTGTCTCCTGCGAGCTTTGCCGCAATAAACTGCATGGCGAGCAGCATCGAGGTGAAAGAGCTGGTCATCACCGTGCTTTCTTCATGCACGGGGAGTTGCAACACGCGAGCGGTGCTGGTGGCCAGTTCGTTGCCATCGCAGGTGAGCGCGAGGAACTCGATTCCCTTCGCGTTCAGGAGGTCGGCGACTGCGAGGATTTCGGAGGTGTGACCGGAGCGCGAGATGAGCACGGGAAAGATCGTGCCATCGCTCAAGAGGGATAGCTCGGGGTAGAGAAGAATCTCCGAGGCTGGCAGGGCTGTCGCGCGATGCGAGGTGATCGACGTGAAGCTGGCGGCGGAGGCCTGGGCGAGATAGTAGCTTGTTCCGCAACCAACGAAGAGCCATTGCGCTTCGCCGGGCCTGCGGGCGTTCAGGAGGCTATCGAGGTCGATCGTTTGAAGATGCTTGAGGCACTCTGTCCAGACTGCGGGCTGGAGATGGATCTCTTGAAGAGTCTTTACGGTAGCGATCAAAATGAATTCTCCGGATATTGCCAGCGATCGGACCCCTGAAGATCGATCACATTCGCAATAATAGCATACAAAAGATAATATAACGAAACAACCGAACTTCCATTTTGTACGCCAAGGATCGGTCCAATTCGCATTCAATTCGCATTATAGTTAGGCGATGAAGAAAACGAGGTCACGACGCTCTCTTCGCGAGACAACGATGCAAGCCCCTGAAAAGACTCACACGATGCTGATTGGGGAGCGGCAACAGCATATCTTATCTCTCCTGCAACAGGACGGGCGGGTGCTGGTTTCCGAGCTTTCGGAGTCTCTCGGGATTTCGCCGATCACGATTCGGAAGGATCTGGATCGCCTGGAAGCCCAGGGGCTTGTCCAGCGGACGCACGGGGGGGCGCTTGCTCCGCATGGGAGCATGATGGCGGACCCGACGTTGCAGGAGAAGGCGCATCATCAGATTAAGGAGAAGCAGAGGATCGCAGCAGCCGCGGCCGCGATGGTTCGGGAAGGCCAATGCGTGCTTCTCGACTCCGGAACGACGGTGATGATGATCGCCCATGCGCTGAGGCAGTTCTCCAACCTTACGATCGTCACCAATGCGGTAAATATTGCCATGGAGCTGAGCGATACAGGCTTTGAGATTGTCCTTGTTGGGGGGACGCTGCGGAAGAACTCATTCTCGCTTGTGGGGCCACTTGCTGAGGAGGTCCTGCAGCAGATTCATGCCGATATTCTATTTCTGGGTGTCGACGGCTTTGATACGAAGGTGGGTATTACGACGCCGAATATGCTCGAGTCGCGTGTGAATCGGGCGATGGTGCGGGCATCGCGCAGGGTGGTCGCGGTGTGCGACTCCACCAAGTTCAGCCGTTCCAGCATGGCGGTGATTATGCCCACGTCTGGCGTTCAGACTGTAATTACGGACGACCAGATTGGTGCGGCTGACTATGAAGCTCTTAAAAACGCCGGGATTGAAGTTATTCGGGTTTGAGTGCTGTAAAGCCTACATATTTTCAATCATCCGCGTGGCAAACTCGCTTGTCTTCGCTTTCGTCGCACCCTGCATCTGCCGCTCGAAGTCGTAGGTCACAAATTTCTGCTGAATCGTCTTTTCCATCGACGACTCAATCAGCCGCGCCGCTTCCTTCCACCCTAGAAAGTCGAACAGCATGACGCCAGACAAAATCACCGATCCCGGATTGATCACATCCTTGTCCGCATACTTCGGCGCTGTGCCATGCGTTGCTTCAAACACCGCATATCCATCGCCGATGTTTCCTCCCGGCGCAATCCCCAACCCGCCGACCTGCGCAGCCGCTGCATCCGAAATGTAGTCGCCATTCAGATTCGTCGTCGCCAACACGCTATAGTCGCTCGGCCGAATGATGATCTGCTGAAAGATCGAGTCGGCGATGCGGTCATTCACCAGGATCAGCTTCTTCCATTTCCCATCGCCATGCGATTCGCCGATGCTCGCGATCACCTGCTTCACTTCCGCCACAACGGACTCGCCGAACTCTTTGGCCGCAAACTCGATTCCCGGCTCAATCAGCGTCGCATTCTCCTCCGGAGTAATCTTCGGATTCGCTTCCACGTTGCCCAGTATCCAGCTCTCGCGCTCGGTCACCGTATGCTCGCGAAACTCTTCCGTCGCCACCTCATAGCCCCACTCGCGAAACGCCCCTTCGGTGAACTTCTGGATGTTGCCCTTATGCACCAGCGTTACCGTTTTGCGCCCTTCTTTCAAGGCAAACCTGATGGCCGCGCGCACCAGCCGCTTCGACCCCGTAATTGAAATCGGCTTCACTCCTACGCCTGAATCCAGCCGAATCTTCTTTTTGCCGCCTTTCAGCATCTCGTCATTCACGAACGAGATAAACTTCGCCGCCTCCGGCGTTCCTTCGCGGAACTCGATCCCCGCATAGATGTCTTCCGTGTTTTCGCGGAAGATCACGATGTCCACCAGCTCCGGATGTTTTACCGGGCTTGGGACCCCAGCGTAATACTTCACCGGGCGAATGCACTGGTACAGATCCATCAACTGCCGTAGCGCCACGTTCAGCGAACGTATGCCGCCGCCCACCGGCGTCGTCAGCGGTCCTTTAATGGACACGCGAAAGTCCACCGTCGCCTTCACCGTCTCCTCCGGCAACCAGTCCTGCGTCTTGCGATACGCTTTTTCGCCCGCCAGCACCTCAAACCACGCTACCGACCGCTTCCCGCCATACGCCTTTTCCACCGCCGCATCGAACACCCGCTGCGATGCCCGCCAGATATCCCGTCCCGTTCCATCTCCTTCAATAAAAGGAATGATCGGATGGTCCGGCACCGTGTACATGCCATCTTTGTACTCAATCGGCTTGCCGTTCGCGGGGACAGGGATTCCGTTATAGCTCGTCTGCATAGCGCCTCATTTTTCGCAAAGATTCGGCTTCAAAACTCAATTTCAGACTCAATTTCGATCAGGCGCGAAGCATATCAGCCAACAAAGATCCATGGCAACACGTCAACAATCGCCGTGCGGCTATCGCCCAAATCTGCTACCGTGATTTTGAAGATATGGCTAACGACTCCTACTTGCCGATTCTTGTTTTGCTCCTTGGGGCTCTCGGTTTCGCTGCTGCCCCGCTTGCGCTGGCATGGCTTTGGGCCAAGAAGTTTTCGCCAGCCAAGCCCGGTCGATCCAAAAATGCAGTCTACGAGTGCGGCCTTGAAACCAAGGGCGATGCGTGGGTCCAGTTCAACCCGGGCTATTACCTTTACGCCATCATCTTTCTCGTCTTCGATGTCGAAGTCGTCTTCCTTCTGCCCTTCGCCACAGCCTTCACTCACTTCGGCATGGGCGAATGCCTCTCCATGCTCGCCTTCCTCTTGCTCTTGATCGAAGGTCTCGCCTGGGCCTGGCAGAAGAATGTCCTCATCTGGTCATAAGGTCGAACTTTCAAAGGTCCATCTTCAAAGGTTTATCTATGGATGAAGCACTCAAACACGAGCTAGGCCGCCAGGGTGTCATCGCCACGACCATGCAGGAGCTCTATAACTGGGGCCGCAAAAGCTCGCTCTGGCCGCTTAACTTCGGCCTCGCCTGCTGCGCCATTGAGATGATTGCCACCACAATGGCCCGCTACGATCTCGCGCGCTTCGGCGCGGAGGTCTTCCGCGCTTCGCCGCGTCAGGCTGACCTCATGATCGTCGCCGGCACCATCACCAAAAAGATGGCTCCGCAGATCGTCCGCCTCTATAACCAGATGCCCGAACCCAAGTACGTCATCTCCATGGGTGCCTGCGCCATCTCCGGCGGCCCGTTCAAGCAGGGATATAACGTCCTCAAGGGTATCGATCGCTACATCCCCGTCGACATCTATATCCCCGGCTGCCCGCCGCGCCCGGAGGCTCTCCTCGAAGGCTTCATCGAGTTGCAAAAGAAAATCGATGGTCAGCCATTAACCGGGGACGACCGCCCCCGGCATCTCAATACCGTCGAGCCGAGCGAATTTCCTATCCCACGCTTCGGCTCACACGATCTGGAACCATCAAAAAATCCTGACATCTGGCACCCTCCGCTCGTCAACATCTCCCTGGCCGATAACGATGACTCTGGAATCGCTTAAACCCGAGATCGAAGCGAATGTCCCCGGCTGCCGCCTGGAGATCATTCCCAACCCCAGCCCTTCCGCGCAGCACTCGCTGCTTATGGATGCTGAGCATGCGCTTGCCATCGCCACGTTTCTCCGCGATGCTCCGCATCTTCGGTTCGATTACTGCTCCAACGTCACCGGCATCGACTGGCCAGCGTCTGCTCTCGCTCCGGGCAAGGCCAAAGAGACCGGCGACGCCATGGAAGAAGACGTTGAAAGTGCCGAAGCTCCAGACACCGGACATCTCGAAGTCGTCTATCACCTTTACTCCATGGAGCTGAAACACGGTCCGGTCATCCTGCGCATGCGTACGCAGGACCGCGCAACCCATGTCCATCTGCCTTCACTCATTTCTGTCTGGCGCAGCGTCGACTTTCAGGAGCGCGAGGTCTTCGATCTATTCGGCGTCCTATTCGATGGCCATCCCGACCTCCGTCGCATCCTCATGTGGGACGAGTTTACTGACTTCCCCATGCGCCGCGACTACGTCGAGCCGGATGACTACGAGTACGAGCCCACTGCGCACGGCAAAGTCCTCCTCAAAACGATGCAGCACCACGGAGGCGAGGCATGAACGCTCTCGCCGAGTTCCCCACCGCCGCGCACCTCACGCCATCTGCCGATGGCGATTCGCAGCTCCTCGAAGTCTCCATGGGCCCGCAGCACCCGTCCACCCATGGCGTCTTTCGCATGGACGTGGTTCTCGATGGCGAAACCGTAGTCAAGCTCAAACCCATCTTTGGCTACCTCCATCGCAATCACGAAAAAATCGCCGAAGACGAAACCTATCTCGGCTCCATGCCTTACACCGATCGCCTGGACTACTTCTGCTCGCTTACCAATAACTGGGCCTACGCTCTCGCCGTGGAGACCCTCGCGGGCGTTCAGGTTCCAGAGCGCGCGCAATACCTTCGCGTCATCACCGCCGAGCTCACCCGCCTGCAGAACCACGCTTCGCTCGTCGGCTTCCTGATGCAGGACATGGGCGCCAGCGGCACGCCACTCATGTACGCCTTCCGCGAGCGCGAAAAAATCCTCGACCTCTTTGAAGCCCTCACCGGCGCGCGCATGATGTGCAACTACATGCGCTTCGGCGGCTGCCGTGTCGATCTTCCCGCCGGCTGGCTCGAACAAGCGAAGCAGGTTGTCGCAGCCTTCCCCCGCTTCCTTGACGAATACGAGACGCTTTTAGTCGGCAATGAAATCATCATGGCCCGCACCCAGGGCGTCGGCGTCCTCTCCAAAGAGCTGGCCATCAACGCCGGCATCACCGGCCCCGTTCTCCGCGCCAGCGGCGTCAACTACGACCTCCGCAAGGTAGACAAGTATGGCATCTACGATCGTTTCAACTTCCGCATCCCGCTGGGAGATCATGGGGATGTCTATGATCGCTACATGATTCGGCTGCTGGAGATGCGCGAGTCAATCAAAATTCTCGAACAGGCCATGCGCGATCTCCCGGAAGGCCCCTTCACGGATCCCAAGACCAAGGTCCGTAACTTCCGCCCCAAACCCGGCGAAGCCTACGGCCGCATCGAAGCCCCCAAGGGCGAGCTGGGCTTTTATCTCGTGAGCGACGGCACACCTAACCCCTATCGCTACCGTGTCCGGCCGCCTAGTCTCATCAACCTCACCGTCCTCGAAGACATGTGCCTCGGCCGCAATATAGCCGACATCGTCATCATCCTTGGCAGCATCGATATCGTTATGGGCGAGGTCGACCGCTAGAATGCACGCTGGACACACTCAATTGGAGTAGAGTTAGATCGCGCAATCCTAGACTATTTTTCCGCAGGGGAAACTGATAGATGCTTGGTAACGGCCTCGTAAAAGGACTAGCGGAAACGGCTCGAAACTTCTTCGGGAGCTATGTCGAGAAAGATCGCCTCACCACCATCCAGTTCCCTGAAGAGCGCGCGCCGCGTATTGAAGCCTCCCGCAACTTCCCTTTTCTGGTCTATGACGGCGTTGACCCGCAGGCTGGTCTCCGCTGCGTCTCCTGCCTCATCTGCGAAAAAGAATGCCCCCCAAAGTGTATTTTCATCGAGAAGAGCACCGACAAGAAACCTGATGCCGTTGGCAAGCCGCAGTTCTACCCCACCCATTTCAATATTGACGTCTCCGTTTGCATGAGCTGCCAGATCTGCGTTGAGGTCTGCCCCTTCGATGCGATCAAGATGGATAGTGACTTTGAAGCCAGCGCCACCAGCCGCTTCAGCGATCTTCTCTGGACCAAAAAGCGCCTTGCAAAATCCAATGAGTACTACCACCAGATCCATCCCACCGAAGCCGCTGCCGTCGATGCCGAGCTCGCCGCGGCACGAGCTAAGGCTGCCGCGCCAAAGCCTGCTGCGACATCTGCACCATCGGCACCATCCGCACCATCCGCACCATCCGCACCATCCGCACCATCCGCACCATCCGCACCACCGGCGCCATCAGTGACCGGAGGCGCTCCAGAGAAATGACGCATCTGCCCATCACACAGACGATCGATCAGATATTCGTTCTATCGAAGGCATGGATGATGGGCCATGTCCCTCTCGCTTTTCAGCCCATCGCTTCCGCCATTCTTTCCGTCGTACCCGTGCTCGTCGTCTTTCCAATGCTCTTCGCGATCACCACCGTCCTCGAGCGCAAAGGTCTCGCCCGCATGCAGAACCGCTATGGGCCCAACCGCGTCGGCCCCTTCGGTTTCTGGCAGCCCATTGCAGACGGCATTAAATCACTGACTAAAGAAGATGTTATTCCCCACACAGCGGACCAGGTCGTCCACTTCCTCGCGCCGCTGCTGCTGGTCCTCTCCGCGTTCCTCGCCTACGCGGTCCTTCCCATCGGCCGCAACATGGTCATCGCGAACCTCAACGCGGGCGTTCTCTTTTTTTTCGCCATCGGCTCCATGGTGGAACTCGCCGTCTTCATGGCCGGATGGTCGGGCCGCAGCAAATACTCGCTTCTCGGCGCCATGCGCGCCGTAGCCCAGATGATCAGCTACGAGATCCCGCTCGTGCTCTCCACTATTGTGGTCATCATGGCCACGGGTACGCTTTCCACCGTCGCCATCGTCGAC
>Ga0179596_10000236_pt1 | contig 24279 bp, 17 predicted proteins | sample CZODoug1_1_08_16_FD_155494 | JGI IMG/M metagenome (GOLD analysis project Ga0179596, IMG submission 155494) | Vadose zone soil fungal communities from Angelo Coast Range Reserve, California, USA - CZODoug1_1_08_16fungal (Illumina Assembly) | ecosystem: Environmental > Terrestrial > Soil > Vadose...
CAAGAGCAATCCATCGAATGGGCAAGCGTGTTCTTATCTCGGCGATATCAAGCTGAGAACCAACGACGACGCAACGGCCGAGAAGCTTCTCACCCGAGCCATCCAACTCGAGGGCGATCTACGCGTTGCTTATCTTGACCTGGGCAAGATCTACAGCAAGCAGAACAAGAATCCCGAAGCACTGACGGCGTTCCTCAAAGCCGAACACCTGGACCCCTCCGAGCCGGATGCCCACTACCGCCTCGCTCGCCTGTACACCACCATGGGAGACAAGCAGAAGGCTGCAGTGGAATACGCAAAGACCAAGGAGCTTCACGCTCGCGCAGCCGACTCTCTCATCGAGAAGATCTCCGGCGGAACCACACCCAAGGTGCCGTGATGACGAACCGCGCCAACCTCAGCTCGCGCCGGGAGTTTCTCTGGATGGCCGCTTCCACCGCAGCCCTGGGGCAAGGAGTCGCTTCCAGAAACGTCACACCCCAGCCGCGCGGCAAGCCTTCAGGAATCCCCTTCAACGCGCACTTTACCGATGTAGCCGCATCCGCCGGTCTCACCCAGCCCATCATCTACGGAGGCCTTCAGCGCAAGGACTACATTGTAGAGACCGTAGGCTGTGGCATCGCCTTCTTCGACTTCGACAACGATGGATGGCTCGACATCTTCATGCTCTGCGGCAGCCGCCTGGAGCACGCGCCCGCCAACGCAACCAACCGTCTCTACAAGAACAATCGCGACGGAACCTTCACCGATGTAACCGAGAAGGCGGGCCTCATCCGCTCCGGATGGGCAAGCAGCGTAACCATCGCCGACTATAACAACGATGGGTTCGAAGACATCTTCATCACCTACTATGGCCAGAACGTCCTCTACCGGAACAATGGCAACGGCACCTTCACCGATGTGACACGCGAAGCCGGCCTTCTCTACACAGGGCCCACCCGCTGGGGTTCGGGATGCACCTTCCTCGACTATGACCGCGATGGTCACCTTGACCTTTTCGTCGCCACCTATGTGGACCTAAACCTGGGCAAGCTCCCCAAGCCCGGCGAGAACCCCTACTGCAACTTCAAAGGTGTTCCCGTGAACTGTGGCCCGCGTGGACTCGCCATGGGAAGAAACTATCTCTACCGCAACCAGGGCGATGGTACCTTCGTCGAGGTCAGCGACAAGGCAGGCATCTCGAAGGCCACCCACACTTATGCCATGACCTCCGTTGCCGCCGACTTCGACGGAGATGGTTGGACCGATCTCTACGTCGCCTCCGATTCCACCCCAAGCCTGTTCTTCCACAACCAGCACAATGGAACCTTCGTCGAGGATAGCGCAGAGCGTGGCGTAGCTCTCAGCGATGAAGGGACAGAGCAAGCCGGCATGGGCATTGCCGTTGGCGACTACAACCTCGACGGCAAGCTGGACATCTTCAAAACGCACTTCTCCGATGACACCAGCATCCTCTACCGCAACGACGGGCCAGCCGGATTCCAAGACGTAACCATTGAGACAGAGATCGCGGTCGAGACGCGTTACATCAGTTGGGGTGCTGGCTTTGCAGACTTCGACAACGATGGCTGGCCCGATATCGCGGTCGTCACCGGTTCGGTCTACCCTGAGGTGGAGCGCAGCTTCCCCCAGTATCCGCTGAAGACCCCACGCATGATCTTTCGCAATCTGGGCAACGGGAAGTTCGAGGAGTTGATCGAGCAGGCTGGTCCAGGAATCTCCGCGCCGCACTGCAGCCGTGGATGTGCCTTCGGCGACTTCGACAACGATGGGGATGTCGACCTCCTGATCGTCAATCTCAACGAGCCTCCCTCGCTGTTGCGAAACGATGTGACAGGAGATGGAAACTGGATCAAGGTATTGCTCACCGGTACGGTCTCCAACCGTAGCGCGATCGGCTCAACCATCATCGCGCGATACGGAGGGAAGGTACAGATCCAGGCCGTCATGGCGCAGTCCAGCTTTTACTCCGTCAGCGATCGCCGCATCCACTTCGGAATCGGCAAGAACACGGAAGTTGACCTCGAAGTGCATTGGACCAACGGGTCCATCGAAAAGATCAAGAGCGCCCCGGCCAATCGGCTCCTTACCCTCGTGGAGGGACGCGGCTTGGTCAAGGCAGAGATGTTGAAGGGAATAAAAAAGTAAGTCGCCGCGCTCAATCCACGCGAAGCGTACTACACGGAAACCCAAGCACCACGAACATCTCGTTCAAGGGTGGTTTCATTACCTCAGCACGTTTGTTCCAGAGCAACACCCCGGACTCACGCTTCTTCCAGTTCTCTTTGAAGTACGCCTTTTAGAGAGACTCTATTTCAACCAAGAAGGCAGGCACCCAGGTGCCTGCCTTCTTTATTTGTTCGATGCCCACATCCTGGTTAAACGGAATTTATTTAATATTCCAAGACAGCGTAACGATCCATCATCGAATGGAGAGAGCAACAATCTTTGGCTCTCCGGGTATGCCGTTGACAACATCTGTACTAAGAACTACTTCGAAGTCACGGTCTTTGAACCCCAATCCGATACGCCGCTTCAATTCCTCCACCCGCGACTTGTCAGCGATGAAGTCTCCGGCAGCGGCCGTACCACTCATCCCGATTCCCGCGGCGATCATCTCTGGCTGTCCCGTCTGTTCATTGTGCAAACGCGCCACGATAGCATAGTCTCGCGTCACCGAAGCGTACTGCTGCTTCAGATCGAGCGACCAGTCCTTGTTCTCCGGCGTCGTGCTGTCCTCGATCCAGTAGCGATCCTCATCGCTGCCTGTGAAGTGATACCGCAGCGGAGCAAGTGAGCGCATGGTCCATGGGTTATCCAGTCCGCCGATCAGTACAGCAGGTCCTAGCCGCAGATCTTCAAGCGTCGTCGAGGCATCCAGCTTCACTCTATAGTCGCGATGGTGAACCGCCATAATGTTCGCGATCTGCATCGCCGCCAGCATGTCCGAATACACGACGTTCTGTCCAAGCGATTGAAAGTCGAGAAAGGACTCAGCAGCCGCGCCACTACTCCTCTGCTTGTCTGGCACGGGTTCTCCGGAGGAGAGGCGTTTCTTTCCTATCGCGGTTGGCAGGCAAAAGAGAACGGACCTCTGTGTCGCCAACAGCGGGGCCCACATCTCATCCACAGCCGATGCGTGTATCCACCGCATGAGACCGGCCGAGCCAAACACAGCCACTACGGCCACGATGGCAAAGAGCCTGCGCGACGACTTCTTCGGCACAGGCATCACTGGATGCGAACCGCTCAATTCGGTCTCAACTGCCTCGTCCACATGCGTGGGAGAGAACACAGCTTCGCGACGCAAACGAAACTCCGGAGCATACCGCCCCGGCAGTAACTCGATGCGGATTTCCGCGTCATGTTCCTCGTCGTGGTAGTACTGTGCGATCCGTTTTCGTATCTCCGCGACCGTGACACGCACAATCGGATCGCTCGCCGTGTCATAGTCCGGCGGCCGATCAAAAACGCGCACGCCAAGCAGACGTTCCTTTAGATATTCGCCACGGCCTTCCAGAGCTTCTTCCACAATGAAGCGCAGCAGAACGGGATACCGCTTGCTGTTCTTGAAGTGGTGCGTCTCGAGCATGCGATTCAACTGCGCGCGTACCTTCGCTCGTTCCGCCTCGCTCGTGGGAACCCCTGGGGAGATGGGTTCATGCGTTGTAACCATATGAGCTGCAAAACAGCATAGACCTACCATGCATAACCTGACAAGAACTCATTCTTTACTTGTTTTACCTAAGTCGAATTTTCCCGCTATTTCTTGGAAATATCTCTTTACCTCCCGGTGAGATACCAGAAAGACCCTATACACCTGAAACTACGACGCCTAGCATCCGGGCCGAACGTAAACCACCTTCCGGTGCGTCGCGAACCCTTTGCGGTTCACATGTGCCTTTTTATTCAACGGCAGGCCTTTCTATAAGAGAGCGAACTAACCATGATGAATACAAGAAAAATGACTCAATCTTGCACCGGCCAGTGCATATCCCGTTTCGCATCCTTCGGACGCTGGATTGTCCTGATGGCTTTTCTGCTTGCAGCAGTCCCTGTAGCCCTCGCTCAACTCCATACAGCCGATATTGTCGGCAGCGTGACAGACGCCACTGGCGCCGTCATTCCCAACGCATCCGTCGTTCTGCTTAACCAGGACACGCACGACCAGCGCACCGCAAACACAAACAGCACGGGCGACTACCAGTTCACACTCCTGCCCGTAGGCCGCTACACCATTACCGTGAAGGTGCAAGGCTTCAAGACAGCGACCACTGCCAACCTTGCCGTGGAAGCTGGCGATCGTGCCCGCTCCGACATCCACATGGAGGCTGGTGGTCAGACCGAGACCGTCACCATCGAAGCCCAGACGCCTCTGCTCCAGGGAGACAGCGCCACCGTCAGCTCCACCGTCACCGCAAAGGCTGTGCAAGACCTCCCGCTTAACGGACGCAACTTCGTCCAGCTTGTACAGCTAGTGCCGGGTGCGAACGAAGGCCCGGGCAATGGACTGACCAGTGGTGGCCGTCCGGATGACCGCCGCACCACCAGCGGCTTCTCGGTCAACGGTCAGGATGACACTCTCAACAACTATGTGATCGACGGCATCGACAACAACGAGCGCATCATCGGCACCATCGGCGTCAAGCCCAACGTCGAAGGCATTCAGGAGATTACCGTTCAGACCAACAGCTACTCGGCCGAGGCAGGACGCACCGCGGGTGGCGTGGTCAACATCGTTACTCGCTCAGGCACCAACCAGTTCCGCGGCACGGCCTATGAGTTCTTCCGCAACGACATCTTCGACGCACGCAACGTGCAGCAGGTCACGGGCCGCAAACCCGAACTGCGCCAGAACCAGTTCGGCGGCAGCTTCGGCGGTCCCATCTTGCGCGACCGGACCTTCTTCTTTGTCGACTATGAAGGCTTCCGCCAGGTCGCCGGCCTCACCTACACAAGCACCGTTCCTACCATCGACGAGTACAACAACATCAACAGCATCGGGGGTGGTTCTCCGCAGGCGATCGTCGCTGCCGGCAACAACACGGCGGGCCACCCGGTCGATCCTATCGCCCTCGCGTTTCTGCAGTTGTTTCCCGCGCCGACTACCTCGTCGCTCGCCAATGACTATGTCGCAAGTCCGAACCGCACACAGAACAGCAACACCTTTGACGCACGCATCGATCACAAGTTCAGCGAGAAGAATCTGTTCTTCGGCCGATACACGTACAACAAGGTCGATACGGTCACGCCGCAGGCGCTCGGCACCGCGCCCAATGGCATTCAGGTTAGCGGCGGCCGGTACATCTTCGCCGGTCCTGCGACGGATGGTGCGCAGCAGTATGGTTTCGGTTTTACCCGGCTCATCAATCAAAATCTGGTTGTGGATCTGCGTGCAGCCTTTACACGCGTCAACAATCTTTCGCTCCCGCTCAACTATGGCACCGATCCCGACATCAAGTTGGGCTTCGGTACGAACATGAACTTCAACAAACTCTCTTCGTTCCTGACGCCAATTGCTATCGGCCCCTTCAGCGATGTCGGCGACGGTGCCTATGTGCCTTTGCAGGATATCGACAATACCTTCCAGTACGCCGCCTCCGTCAGCTACACACGCGGCAATCACAACATCAAGGCGGGCGCCAGCTTCATCCGGCGTCAGGCACGCAACGTACAGAGCGCGTTCGCGGCGGGCCAATACACCTTTGGTCTGAACACCGACCAAGCTGCAACGCAGAAGCAGACGCAGGACAACCAGATCGCCTCCACGCTTGTGGGTGCCTTCTCCGCCGCAAGCCGCAACTACGATCTGAGCCCACCGGACTATCGCAGCTACGAGCCGAGCGGCTTCCTGCAGGATAGCTGGAAGGCTAGCTCGCGACTCACTCTCCTTGCCGGTGTCCGCTACGAGGTCTTCACACCGTTCACCGAGGCTCACAGCCGCATCTCGAACTTCGACTACCTGCTGGCGCTGGGCTCTACGGCAAGCACCATCGCTTCGGCCTTGCGGGTCGCGAATGTCAATGGTGTCGATGGCCACGCGGGCATTAAGACCGATTACTCCAACTTCGCTCCACGCATCGGCTTTGCCTATAGCGTCACTCCATCCATCGTCGTTCGCGGCGGCTATGGACTCAGCTTCTTTCCCGGCAACTACACCTCCAACGCCGATCTGAAGAACGCACCGTTCGTCTCCGTCTACTCTCCGAACTGCCAGTCCGTGCTTGCCGTACAGATTGAAGGAGCCAACGCAGCCGGACAGAATCGTGCCTGTTCCGCAGCCAATGGCGAGAGCACAACCTTCGATCAGGGGCTCCCGCTTCCCGCAGCGCAAACGATCAACAGTAACGCACTCTCGTTCGTTGCCGAAGATCCAAACTTCCGCTCAGCTCTGATGCAGCAGTTCAACCTTCAGGTGGAGCAGCAGTTCGGAGCCAACGTACTCACGATCGGCTACGTAGGCAATATAGGGCAGCGGCTGCCGGAGGAGATCAATGACATCAACGTTCCTCTTCCAGGTGATCCTACCAATCCTGCGTACTCCTCGGCGCGGCCGCTCTCCGGCAAGCTTTCCAACCTGGGCGGAGTCAACTGGCTGCGGAGCGAAGGCATTTCGAACTACAACGCTCTGCAGACCTCCTTCCAGCGCCGTTTCTCGAAGGGTCTCGCCTTCGATGCCAACTACACCTTCGCCAAGGCGTTGAGCGACATCACCGGCTTCTCCGAAGAGGGCCAGCAGGGCTGGAGCAACGCTAACCCGTACAGAATCAGGCAGATCGAGTACGGCATTGCGGAGAACAATATCAAGAGCCGCTTTGCCGTTTCGCTGAACTACGAGATTCAGTACGGCAGGAGCTTTACTGGATTGAAGAAGGCGGCGCTTGCGGGTTGGCAGGTGAATACCATCACCGTCTGGCAGAGCGGTAAGCCCTTTTCGATCGTCAACAGCGGCAACGGCAACGACGTCACCATCTCGCCGATCAACGGACAGAAGCAGGCCTACAGCAATCGTGCGATGCCTCTAAACAACGGCGGAAGCGATCGCCCGAATCAGATTGCGAGTACGGCCGTTGGGAAAAAGACGCTTACCCAGTGGTTCAATACGGCTGCGTTTGCGCCGCAGCCTGTGGGGACGGTCGGCACGTCGCAGCGTAACTCGTTGGTGGGGCCGAACTTCCGCCATATCGATCTGTCCTTGTTCAAGACCTTCGCCGTTACGGAGCGCCTCGGCGTGCAGTTCCGTGTCGAGGCCTTCGACCTTACCAATACCCCGAACTACTACATCAATAACAACGGAGGCAATGGGAGCACGCAGCTTGGGAATGCAGCCTTTGGAACGGTGGCTCAGACCGATCCGAACTACGTTCCGCGTGAGCTTCAGTTCGCGCTGAAGTTTCAGTTCTAGAGCACTTTCCCGATTGAGAGGTCGGACCTCCAGCGTCAGAAAGTGGTATGAAATGCATCGTTTCTGGTGCACGCGCCGGATGTATGGATTTCCAAAGGGCTTATCTGTTGGCGATGCGATTTTTCCAAGGTTTTACCAGCGGCATGTTTGTGGACAGCTCGTGGGCCAAAGTATGGAAAGTCTGGGCAAACGCATGGTGAAGCGAAGTGGTATGGAGGGGATTCGATAACCGCACAGACGGTCTGACACTCTCCGGCCTGGCAGTCGCAATGCCTCCGTCCGGGGCGAGCCTTCGATTCAGATGGATGGTCTGAAACGAAGGCTCGTCCCGATCTTTTTGAGTGCCTTCTCTTAGTCCGTTCTGAGAGCCTGCATTGGGTCGATCGAGGCAGCGCGTCGTGCGGGGATGAATCCAGCGACTGTGGCACATGTGGCCAGGAGCAGAATCGCGCCGAGGAACGCCAGAGGGTCATAGGCTCGCACTTCGTACAGAAGGCTGGTCATGAGATGGCCGACGAAGAGCGCGGCTGGAATGCCAACGACGAGGCCGACGAGAAGCTGCCAGAGCGCTCCGCGCAGCACCATGGCCACCACGCCGGATCGCGCGGCACCAAGAGCCATGCGGATTCCGATTTCGCTGGTGCGCCGCACTACCGAGTACGACATGACCCCGTAGAGCCCCACCGAGGCCAGGGTCAGCGCCAGGGCGCCGAACAAACTTGTGAGCCGCGCCAGGAGACGATCCTGGTTGAAATTTCCGGCGACCTCCGCATCGTATGGGCTAAAGTGACTGACCGTGAGATTGGGGTCGATCAAGGCAAGCGTTCTGCGGGCCAGCACCTCCACATCCGAAGGCGTCTGCGCGAAGTCAAGGATGATGAAGTTCACAAACATGGAACTCTTCTCTCCTGCATCCGCATCTGGCTCCTTGTATCCGTTGAACTGCTGAGACAGAGGACGGAAGAAGAGCGGACGTATTTCTCCGCGGGGATCGGTCATCTTGAAGTCCGCAAAGACGCCAGCAATTTCGAAGGCTCCGGAGTATTGCGGTGTGTTTACCCCGAAGTGTTTGCCGATGGGATCCTGGTTGGGAAAGAAGTATTTGGCGAAGGTCTGATTGACGACCACAACCTGCGGCGAGGTGGCGGTGTCCTGCGCGGAGAAGTTGCGTCCGCGCACGATGGGTACGCCGATGGAATCGAGAAAGTGCGTGCTCGCACGATCCCACGTCGAGAAGCATCTGCCATTCGGACCTGGCGCGGGATGTCCCTGGGGGATGACACACGAGCCCCACATGTTGCCACCGAGCGGGATGTACCGTACCAGACTCACGTTGGCCATGGCGGGTAATGCCGAGAAACGGTCTTCTATCTCGCGGTAGAGCGCGGGGAGTCGATCGAGGCTATAGCCGACGCCTTTCGGATCGAACTGCAACACGTAACGGTTGGCGGTGATGATGCCAAAGTTCTGGTGCTCCAGGTTGCGGAGCGATTTTGTCATGAGCAGTGCTCCCGCCAGCAGGACCATGGAGAGAGCCACTTGAAGGACGATCAACGCACGTTGCGGCAGGGATGAGCGGTCTCCGGCGGATCCGCTGCCGCGGTTCACGCCGCGCAGTGCGTCCGCCGGTTGGGCATGAGAGGACAGCCACGCCGGTGCAGTTCCAAACAGGACACCGGTGAGAAGCGAGACCATGAACGCGAAGGCCAAGATGGGCAGCGAAGGGTTGGCGTCGAACGGCATGTTGCGGGCGTTGGGAAAGGCGAGAGCCAGCATCATATGCGATCCGGCATAGGCAACGGCCACCCCTACAGCACCACCGAGCAGGCTGAGCAACACACTCTCAGTAAGAATCTGGCGCATGACGTTGCTGCGCGATGCACCGAGGGCCATGCGCATTGCCACATCCGAACGCCGCGCGGCGCAGCGCGCCAGAAGAAGATTGGCGATGTTGGCACAGGCAATGAGGAGGACAACGGTAGAGAGAATCATCAGCAGGCGCAGACCTGTGCCGGTTTGCTGTTGCAATCTCTGAATGCCGCCGCCGGCGGGTGCCAGGATGACGTGCTGCCGGGGGATGAGCGCTGCTCCGCCGTTCGCTGAGTAGGTTGAGCGCGTAGCCAGCCATTGCCGCAGCGTAACTGAGAGCTTTGCCTGTAAAGTCCCGATGTTTACGCCTGGACGCACTCTACCCAACGGATAGAGCCATAGCTGGTCATCGTTCTTCAAGGCGGAGTTTGGTCCTTCAAGCACAGGCTCATTTGCCAGGGGCATCCAGAAGTCAGGCGGGTTGGCGATGACACGATCGCCAAAGAAGCCCGGAGGGGCGATGCCCGTTACGACGAAGGGATGCAACTGTACATAGACTGTGGAGCCGATGATTGCCGAGTCTGCGCCGAAGTCAGCCTGCCATGTCTTATAGCTCAGGACAAGAGCGGGCGCCGCTCCGGGGGTGTCATCCTTTTCATTGAGGACGCGGCCTGCGTACGCGCCCACGCCTAGGGTAGCGAAGTAGTTGCCGGAGACATACTCACTCCGCAGTTGCCTGGCCGGCGTGGCACCGCTCCGTACGCTAAAGCCATTGCCTCCAGCCTCGACGGCGGCCAACTGTTCGAACTCCGGTGCTACCTGTTTGAGGCGAAGATAGAGATCGTAGGAGAAGAGATCGAAGTCGCCGTTATCATTCTGGTAGTTGTCGTAATAGCAGCAGTCGTTCCTGTCTCCGATGCGATAGAGCCGCGAAGGATCGCTGACTGGAAGCGAGCGCAACAGAATGCCGTGTACCAGGGTAAAGATGGCTGTGTTGGCGCCGATGCCAAGCGCCAGCGTGATGATGACGGTAAACGTAAAGCCGGGCGACCTGCCCAGTTGTCGCATGGCGTAGCGGATGTCCTGCATGAACAACTCCAGCCGCAACCATCCCCACTGGTTGTGGGTTACATCCGCAATCAACGGCACATTCCCAAATTCATGCATAGCCGAGGTTCGCGCATCGGCCGGTGATTGCCCGCGTGCTACCCGGTCGGCGATTGCCATTTTGAGATGGCTCTCGATCTCTTCCTGTAGATCTGACTTGCGTCGTAAAAATGGAAATAGTCTCATGCACCCACCTCACTTCGCAGTCATAATTGCTTCGATCGTCGCAACCATCCTGCCCCAGCGTTCATAGTCGGAAGCCAACTGATCCTTACCCAGTTTTGTGATCTTGTAAAACTTCGCGCGCTGATTGCTCTCGCTCTTCTTCCATTCAGCCTTGACCCAACGCTGACGCTCCAAGCGATGCAGCGCCGGATAGAGCGAACCAGTTTCCACCTGCAGGACATCTCCGGAACTCGCTCGAATCGCCTGGCTAATTCCATAGCCATGCTGCTCTCCCCACTGAAGGGTTTTGAGGACGAGCATGTCCAATGTTCCCTGTACAAGCTCAATCCGGTTTTGATAGTCACTCTTCGGCGCCATAGGCTGTAGACCTTCTACATCATTAGATGTAGACAATCTACTCCCTGATCGATGGAGAGTGCAAGTTTGGCTTTTTCAGAGGCTGGGGGTTTGGTTGGTTGATGTGCGGTTGCAAAGACAACGGCCCGGGGCTAAAGCCCCTCATTTTCCAAGGCTTTTTCGTGGGGCTAAAGCCCCACGCTTCCACCCAAAGACCCGCGAGGACGATTCATCAAACATTGCCTAAGCCCAGACCTATCTCAGAAGCAACCGCAATAGCGGCGACAACGGCAACAGCAGATTCCCTGCGGGAATGACAACCAAAAAAGCAACGGCAAAAGACAACCTCACCGTAGCCTCATCAGATGAATACAATTTCATTCTTGCTTCAGCTATCGCTCATCTGAGGCGGTGATCGTTCCATATGGCACAGGATGCGTGCATTGCCGGTAGAGCAACAACAATGCTGCATCTTCATCCAAACTTTTACCAGGCATTCGGGAGAGATATGAGAAAAACAGCAGCCGCGGTTTTTGCAACAACGTTTAGCGTTTTAAGCTTCCTTCCAACATTGGCGCAGGAGACACGCGAGCAGGCGATCGCAGGGATGCGAAAGGTGGACGCCAAAGAGATGGATTCCACCTACACCACACCCGCTCCCTACGCGCAGAAGCTGGCCGACGAGGCACTGGCGAAACATCCTGAGGTGATTCTGATTGCCATTCATGCGCAACCGCCAGGCCATAAGAACCTGATCGTTGCCTCGAACTTCGGCCGTATCGGCAAGATCGGGGATGAAGACGATCTACGCTGCATCCGCACCGGGAAGAGCAACCTCGAACTGAATTCGACGGGCAAGCACTTCGAGGATGAGCTCATCCTTCTCGACTCGACCGGCAAGACGATTGGTGCTCTTGGAGTCGTTTTCAACTACAAGCCCGGTGATGACAAGGCTGCGCTGGCTAAGATCGCCGACCAGGTACGTGATGAGATGAAGCCCAAACTGCCGAATAAGGCAGCTCTGTTTGGACCAGCGAAATAACACTGGCAAATCTTTGCTGGTCTGCTCATCAGCATTCTGGTGCGCCGGGACTCTCCGGCTCTCCAGAATGCTGTTTCTCTGCACCACGGAATCCGGTTATACGATTCACGGGCAGCGGAAGAATGTTCTTCCGCTGCCCGTGAATCAGATCGGCGCCTGGTTAGAAGAGTATCTTCAGCGCGAACTGGGCCTGGCGCGAACTGGTCGCGGTCGGACCTACGGCAACGCCAGCGGTCGCCGAGGAGAGAGCCGCTCCGTTCGCGGAAAACAACTGGGTTCCAGCCTTGGGCGGCGGCCCATAGTTACCATGATTGAGCACGTTGAAGAGCTCGGCGCGAAACTGCAGATTGAGCGTCTCTCGAAACGGATGGACAGCCGTGTTCTTGATCAGCGAAGCGTCGAGATCGGTCAGGCTGGGCGAGATGATGGAGTTCCTTCCAGCGTTCCCAAGATGGGTATATCCGGTGACAGGGTTATAAGCAGGGAACGCGAAGCAGGACGTGTTGACGAACTGACGGTTGGATACCGAGAACTTCCTTGTGGGATTGCCGCTGCACCCAGGGCCTGTGAGCCGGTCCGGGAAGTCGAAGGGATCGGCGCTCTTGAGGTTCAAGGGATCGCCGGAGATGAGCGGAGTGAAGGGCTCACCCGTTGAGAACTGGAAGATGCTGCCCAGTTGCCAGCCGCTATAGAGTACCGAGCCGAAGTGCTCCGTCTTGACCCTGGGGAGCCGGTAGAGAGCGTTGACCACGATGTTGTGAGCGACGATGAAGTCGGAGATGGCGCGTCGCCGGTCTGGTGCCCACGTGGGCAGTGATGAGACCGAATTGGCAAAGGTATCGCCAAAGGTTGAGGAGCTGCCATCGTCAATGGACTTTGCCCAGGTGTAGGAGATCCCAAACTGGGTGGATTGCCTGAACTCCTTTTTGAGACTGGTCTGAAGGGAGTTGTAGTGGGAGTAGCCGGACATGAAGACCGCTGAGATCTGTCCGATGTTGGGATTCAGCTTCTGTGTGTTGAGTTGGGCCGAGCTGACGCAACTGGTGCAGTTGGGGCCGTAGAAGCCGTATCCCTGAGCATCGAGGACTGGCTGGACGGTGTTGATATCGTCCACCCGATACGGCAGGTGGATGCCTCGCGAGCCAGCGTATCCTACCTGAAGCGTCATACCGAGCGGTAACTCCTGTTGTACGTTCGCGCTGTACTGTTGGGCGTAGCCACGCTTGGGGTGCTGATCCGGGTAGGCGTAGCGTAGACCGACGGGGCCAGCAGCGTTCATCCTGGCGTAAGCGTTGGTCGGGAAATCTCCCTTCGAGAGTGTCGTGATATTGCCCAGTTCGAGATACGGCGCGGTAAAGATCGAGAGACCTTCGTACAGGTAGTTCAGCGCCTGCGTGTCATAGATTCCCCACGCGCCGTGGACGCTCGTTTTGTCCTTGCCGTATGGGTCCCAGGCGAATCCGATGCGCGGAGCAATGTTCTTGAAGCTGGAGTTGGCAAAGTAGGGACTACCCAGGTGAGGCGCGGCTGAAGAGACCGTAGGCAGAGCGGCGAGGCGGCCAGCCGTTTCGGTCGGTACCGAAACGGGCTCGTACCGCAAGCCAAAATTGAGCGTCAGGTTCTCGGCGATGCGGTAGTTGTCCGTGATGTACACGCCGTAGACGGACTGGCGGAGATCGCGTGCTGAAACTCCCTGGACAAGTGGGGCATTGAAGCTGGTGGGGGCATTGGTGAGGAAGGTCGATAACGAGGAGAAGATGTATTGGCCATTCGGGTTGGAGGTGCCTAGTTGGTTGTTCTGCAGGCGCTCGAAGGCGAAGCCAACCTTGATGGAGTGTTTATTGCGAGTGATGTAGAGATCCTCGTAGACCTGGTAGGAGTTGAAGTGGAAGTCGAACTCACCGGTGGCATGGAGTCCACCCTGAAAGTTTGCGATACCTCCAATGTTGATAAGGCCGACCGGCAGACCGGGGACGAAACCCAGTGACGTATCGGCCGCGGCGGGATTGACTGCGGCCAGGGTGGTCGGCGCGATCGATACCACGCGGCTGTATCCGAAGCGGATGGTATTGAGCAGGTTAGGGTTGAAGACATGCGACTCGCCGATGGTGGCAAGCGTGCGGCGGGCCAGATTGCCGGTAATGCGGGTGTTGAAGGGATCCGGTGATTCGAGGTCGCCGCGATCGTAGAAGTAGGTTCCGTTGAGCGAATCCTTCTCGCTTATCCTGTGATCGACGCGGGTGGTGTAGAAGTTTTCATGGCTGATGAATGGATCGTTGAAGAGGAAGACGCCCGTATCACCGGAGACGGTTGAGTTAGGCAGGGGATAGAGGGCGAGGTACGGAGCGACGGCGGGACTGACAGCCACCGTGCCGGCTACGAGGGCTCCGGTCCGCGCGGCGGCTGAAGGAACGTTGGAGCTGACGCTGACGCCCTGGTATTGGCGCAAACCTTCGTAGTCTCCGAAGAGGAATGTCTTGTCGCGGAAGATTGCACCGCCAGCGGAGGCACCGAACTGGTTGCGCCGGAACTCCGCGATGGAGTTGATTGCATCGAATTCGTTGCGGGTGTCGAGAGCGGAGTTCCGCAGAAATTCGTAGACGCTACCGTGGAGGTGGCTAGTGCCCCCACGCGTCACGGCGTTGATGATGCCGCCCGCGGTCTTGCCGTAGTCGGCGGTGGCGTTGGACGTGACGACGGAAAACTCCTGAATGGCATCGACGCCTAGATTGGAGCCGATCACGCCTCCAGGACCACCGTTGGAGTAGTCGTTGATGCTCACACCATCCACGCGATAATTGTTCTGCTGCGGGCGTGCTCCGCCTACCGTCAACTGATTGCCAACGCCACGATTGGCGCGTTGGTTGGTCACGGCGACAGCGGGTTGAGTTCGAACCGATGCTACGCCTGGCTGAAGGTTGGCCAGGGATGTCCAGTCGCGACCGTTGAGCGGAAGCTCCACGATGGTGCGCTGATCGACGACCGGCATGGTGGTAGAGGAGACAAGGTCAAGGGTCGTTGGCACTGTAGTGACGATGATTTTTTCATCGACCGACCCTATCTTGAGAGTGAAGTTTATCTCCTGCTCGGCACCGACGTTGAGATGGACGTCGTTGGCCGACTGCGAAGAGAAACCAGGAAACGAAACCGAGACGCTGTAGGTGCCGGTCTGGAGGTTGGGAACAGAGTAGAAGCCGGTCTGGCTGGTTATCGAGCGTGTCACGACGCCCGTGTCCGTGTTTGTAATGACGATCGGAGCATTCGGCAGTACCGCACTCTTTGCGTCCGTGACGTTTCCGGCAATGGTTCCTGTAGAAACCTGGGCGTGTGCCATAGCTGCTGAGATCAAAAGCAACAGGATGAGTGCGGTGTGTTTGACTTGTTTGAAATGCATGCTCAAGGTAGACCTCTTAATACTGGCGATACGGCCAGTTCGCATTCAATTCGAAGAAAGACTGCGGTTTGTGCCGAGGGTCATTTACGGGGGATGAAATGAAGGATGTCTGAAGGTTAGATAAAAATCTGTTCACCTGTGCTGGTGGGTGCTGTTACAGACAGAAAGACGTGGCGATCTCTCTTGCAGCTGGAGTCTCTCTTCGGTGGACTGTCCGATCGAAATTGCCACGAATCGTTACGCGCCACTCCGCATCGCCGTTCGATACTACGGACGGCGTGGCCATTTGGGTGAAGAGCCTGATCCTTGCCTATGGCGTCGGCAGCAGGAAGAAAAGTGAAAGCCCGAAGACGATAGCAGAGACGAAAAAAGTGACGACCATGAAGCCCATCATGCGGCGCATCTTGATTCCAGCAATGGCGAGAATGGGAAGAGCCCAGAACGGCTGAATCATGTTGGCAACGGACTCTCCCATGGCCACCGCCATGGTAGTTCCGGCAAGCGAAGCGTGAAGCTGTTGCGCTGCCGGTATCGCGAAGGGGCCCTGAACGGCCCAGTGTCCGCCACCACTGGGCACGAAGAGCGTGATGATCATCGACGTAAGGTAGGTGAAGAAAGGAAGCGTGTGGGCGGTCGAATATTTGATGAAGACCTTGGACAGCACACCGGCCAGACCGGTGGTGGTAAGGATGCCCATGAGCCCGCCGTAGAGCGGGTATTGCAGGATAAGCGAACCCGCGCTGCGGGCTGCATGCCGAATCGCCGCAACATAGGCAATCGGAGTCCAGTGCAGTAGAAGGCCAAGTACTAGCAGTGTGACGATCACCGAGTTCAAGTCAATGGAACCGTGTGTGCGAATCAGCTCAAGCACCAGCGCGCTGGCGATGAAGAGGCCCAGCAAGACATTCAGTATCCAGGCTTGGTCGAGTTTCGCCCCGAACGAACCTGTGTCCTCCTTGACCAGCGCGACACTGTCTTCGGTAAGCAGGCGCGCAGGATCTGCTGGCTGGCTATTCTGTGGCGTCGGTCCGATGTAACGGAAGACGAGTGGGAGCAGCACGAACAACACAGCGATGGGGATTAGGTTGAAGCGCGTAAAGACGGTTTCGGAGAGTGGAGTCAGATGGCCGGTCACTTTTTCGACGATGTTGAGCGCCGATCCGTGCATCGACTGAGAGAGTGCGATGGACCCCGACAGGCCCTCTGTCGAGATGACATAGCCGGTATAGCCCGCGGCCACAAGCCAGCCGAAGTCAACCGGGATGCGCTTGGCCATCTCGCGAGCGAGCAGTGCCGCGGTCACCAGTCCGAGCCCCCAGTTGATCCACGACGTAGCGAGCGAAACTACGATAATGAGCGAGATTGCATCTGCCGGCTTGCGCGGTATGCCGGCGATGCGGGCCAGCACGCGGCGGATCGCGGGAGCACTTGCAAGCGCATGTCCGGCGACCAGCATGATCACCATCTGAAAGGCAAAGGTGAAGAGATTGAAGACGCCGGCATACCAGGCCACGGCAATCTGCTTCGGAGTAGCATTTGGCGCGAACGCAAATGCCAGCGCCGATGCCAGGAAGGTCAGCAGCACGGCGAAGACGAAGGGATCCGGCATCACCCTTTCAAAGAGGAAGACAAAGAAGCCCGTGACCCGGCCGAGGAGGGACTGCTTGCGGTCTTCGACGGAGGGCTGCGGATCGATCGGAGTAGCTGTGGTCATGCGGCTGTCTCGACTCTCTTGTGTGTCTGCGCAACGGAACTGGCATTTCGAAATTGGTATTTTCAGAACAGACGCTGCGGAGCTCGGCTGCCACGCATGCAGTCGCGGATATCCGGCCACAGAGAGCACGCAACAAGGCGTAGACTCCCGGCGAGAAAGATAATCTCTTTCCGGTAGTCCCGTCGACTATTTGATCTCGTAGGTCAATATCTTTGCCATGGCTTTGCTTTCACCGGGTGAGACGGCCAGGAAGAGCCGGTGCATCGAGGGAATGAAAAGACCAGTCTTGGCGCCTGGTGCTGTCGTCACCTTTTCGATTACCTTCAGATGGTTCGGATCGGAGGTGTCGTAGATCCCCATGTAGCCTTCGCCTCCAGGCACGTACAGACGGTGCGTGGCTTCGTCGTACTGTACTTCATCGGAGCGAAGTGGAGCGGGCTGCGTCCCGACCACTGCGCCGGTATCTGAATTCATCACAACGACCATGCCAGGGTCGCGGCAGACGACATAGAGCCGGTGTTGCGTGGCATCGAAGGCGACCATTGCATTCTGCTTCGCCGCTGGAACCGGCCAGACCGCCATAAGCTTGAGGGTCTTGCGATCGACGACTGCCAGCTGGTTGGTCTGGGTAAGGTTGATGAAGAGCCGCAGGTCGCTCTCGACGAAGGCCATCGCCTCCACATGATTGTCGGGGAATGTGAGCATACCCAGTCGTGCGCCAGTGTCGGGATTTACGGCTTCGAGGTTCGCGGTCTTCATATCGACGTCTTTTCCGCCGGTGACGACATAGAGCACGTTGGATGCGGCATCGTACTTGGACGTATCCGACCCCGGAGTAAGAGCGACTGGGGACTTCTTCCCATAAGTATCCGCATCGCGTAGCGTAGCCCCTTTCTCCGTGCTGTCCGTAATCAGCACAGTCGGCGACCCTTTGCGAACAAGAATGCTGTGCGGGTTGCCGAATCCCGCAATGCTGCGGAGGTGGGCCGACGTCTTAAGATCGAAGACTTCGAGCGTACCGTGATCCTCTGCGGCGAGCAGCAGGCGGTTGCGGTCATAGTCAACGGCGAAGTGGTCGAAGTCGCCGGAATAACCGGGTAGGTTGACTGAATGAATCAGTCGCACGGTAGAAGGTGTCTGACTATGGGCCATTTGCTGCGCCATGACGGCCAGTGACACGGTAACAACGATACGAAGGGATAGGGAAGACGACATGGCAGCTCCTGAGACACAACGTGTAGCATCTGGTGGCTGGATGAGTCTTTCTTGAAGTCCGCATGAAAATGTGTTCATCTGGGTGGCACTCGATGCGGACAGGCGCCGGCTTTGGATGAATCCCTTTTCATCTTGCGTTCAGCTAAGCTTCATGCCGCGGCCAACTAATGGAGTTGTTGGAAAGCATGCGAATTTTACTCATCGAAGACGAACAGAAGGTCGCTGCTCTTGTGAAGCGGGGCTTGTCAGCCGAGCGCTATGCCGTGGACGTAACCACGGATGGACTCGAGGGCCTGGAGTTTGCCGAGGTCTACCCGTACGACCTGGTCATTCTGGACTTGATGCTTCCACGGGTCGCGGGGGCGGATGTACTGCAAAGGGTTCGCCGAAAGAATGTCTTTGTCCCGGTATTGATCTTGACTGCGCGCGATTCGATCGAAGATAAGGTACGACTCTTTGAGCTGGGCGCGGATGACTATCTCACCAAACCATTCGCCTTCGCCGAGCTGCTGGTGCGAGTGAAGGCTCTGCTTCGTCGTGGCCCCGTCAACCGCTCCAGCACGCTGCGGATCGCCGACCTGGAACTCGACCGCCTGACCCAGCAGGTAAAGCGCGCCGGGCGGAGGGTCGAACTCACGGCCAAGGAGTACGCACTGCTGGAGTACCTGATGCAGAACGCAGAACGCGTTCTCTCCCGCAATATGATCATCGAACATGTGTGGGACCAGAGCTTCGACGGAATCACCAACATCGTCGATGTGTATGTGCGGCACCTGCGGGCCAAGGTCGACGACGGAAACACTTTCAAGATGATCCGCACCGTGCGTGGCACAGGCTACATGATTCGCGGCGGGGCCGAGTCGTGAGGCGGAACTCTCTCCGCGCCAGAGTGACGGCCTTCTATGTCTGCATGCTCGCCGTTGCGCTCCTCTTCTTCAGCTTTGCGGTTTACGGAGGAATCCGCACATACCTCACGAAATCGATGGAGCGGACGCTGGACAATACCGCCCACAGCATCGAAGCCGACTTCCTCGTTCCTCTCGAGAGCAAAGGGATGCCGTGGTTTATCGCGGAGATGAGCGAGTCCTATCCGGCAGGAATCAGCGACCCATTCGTGCGTGTCTCACAGGCCGGAAAGGTGCTCTATCAGTCCGGCGATGTGCGCGATCCGCTCACGCGGGTCTCGGGTTTGCCGCTGCCCAGCGATCCAAGGTCTCTGAATGTCTTTCGTCGGCTTTCCGCGCCGTCCGGGCAGCAGTTGATGATCTATACCATGAACCACAACTCGCCCCACGGCGGACCGATTATGGTCGAGACCGGCGCCAGCATGGAACCGTTGTTCCATCTACTGCACAGCCTGCTCCTGATCCTACTGATCGCTACACCCGGCATACTGCTCATCGCTGCCATAGGCGGGCATCTACTGATGGCGCGTCCCCTGCGGCCGGTGGTCGCTCTGACCGAACAAGCGGAACGCGTGGGCCGCAAACAGATGGGGGAGCGGCTCCCTATTATTCCTACAGGCGACGAGCTCGAGCGTCTCTCCCTGGCGTTGAATCGAATGATCGACCGCCTGGAGGATGCGCTTGCGCACAATCAACGCTTCTCTGCCGATGCCTCCCATGAACTGCGCACTCCGCTCACCATCATTCGCGGCGAACTAGAGGCGCTCCTCGAACTGCCCGGACTGCCTGTGCAAGCCGTTGATGGCATCAGCAGCGCGCTCGAAGAAGGCGAACGGATGTCACGCATCGTGAACAGCCTGATGACCATCTCGCGACTCGATGGCGGTGGTGAACGCATGGAGGTGCTTCCTCTCGAATTCGCTGAAATTCTGCGAGGCACGCTAGAGCATATGAGCCTCCTGGCGGCCGAGAAGAGAATCAACCTCGAGCTACAGACCACCTCACCGGTATATGTCATGGGAGACGCGATGCGGCTGAAACAGGTCATCGTGAACGTTGTCGATAACGCAATCAAGTACACGCCTGTGGGCGGCAGAATTCTAGTACGGCTTGGCGCGGAGGATGAGCGTGCGGTGCTTGTCGTCTCCGACACCGGCATTGGCATACCAGCCGCGTCGCTAGCCGCGGTTGGCGAAAGGTTCTATCGAACAGATCAAGCCCGGTCGCGCGAATCGGGTGGGATCGGCCTCGGGCTGGCGATCGTGAAGGCGATCTGCGGCGCCCACGACGGCACGTTGTCCATCGAAAGTATCGAGGGTCAGAGCACCACGTTACGGATCGAACTCCCGCTTCTCACTCCTTCCCAGAGAGAGCGCACGGATCTCCTGACAACAGGAACTCGCATGAATACGAAGCGAACGCTCTCGGAAGAGTTGTCTGAGGCAACTCCGATGATGAGTCCGCACCGCACAAATGATAGACCCGAGCACCATGAAAATTGCGAGGTAAGCACACTCGCCGAGAGCAATCTCGACATCGAATAACACTGAATCAGAGGGCTACACAAAAAGCTTCATAAAATCCGTCAACCAGGATGAAGAGCGCTTTCAATATCCCGATACGAAAACTTCTCAAAAACTAATCACGGGTTGAGAGCGGGTGAGGTTTTCCAGGGTATATGACAGGAGTAATTGAAAAGAATGGTGGCGATAGAGGAGTTCCTGAAAATGGTCCGGATCTCTGGTTCCATCTTTCGCTTCGGTTCCTTAAAGCGAATTTATCGGCACGAGTTTAGCTGAGACCGCGTTCCACCATGACTACTAAACGCTCGCCCAGCACCAGCACCATCTCTCGTGGCATTTTATGCAACGGTCCCTATCACCAGAAGTGCCAGCCCGTGAACTGCCGACCACGCAAGATACTCCGCATCTTTGCGAGCCTTCTTGCTGAGCAAACCACTCTCGTGCATGCGATCCAGAGCTAGGGAAAGCAGCTGAAAGGCGTTTAGCCCCATAGATGCGGTGTTTGCGGGGTCAGGCGAATCAACTGGCGGTGGAACCGAGAATGCCGTGCGAAACATCCCTGGTTCTCTGATTGCGAATCCCAAATACCCCATGCCCACCGCGCGCAAACTCTTTCGCGCAAACGTTCGGGGATCGCGTCCTGGACGACACTTCTTCATTTCATCTTCAATTGACGCGGCGACCCGCGACAGGCATGCCGACCGCACCGCATCCAGCAGCTCAGCCTGGCCAGAAAAATGTCTGTAGCTGCATTCGGAGAGACACCCGCCTGCCGTGTTGCCTCCCGCAGAATGACTGCATTGGGTCCTCCAGCACGAGCCATCTCGAGCCCGGCCGTCACGAGCGCGTTGTGCAGATCACCATGGCGAAAGGTCTTGCGCTTCTCAATGGAGACATTCTTTTTCATTGTCTGTTCAAAGTAGAGTGTACCGTGGAGAGGGATGACTGTGGACATCATCCACTTTTCGATGCTAGCTTATGTTGGCAATGTTTACTTAGTAGCGATACCTCGCTCAATGGAAGGTGCGAAATGGCAGACGGATTCATCTGGTACGAGCTTGTCACCAATTGGTCTGCCCGATTTTTTGTACCGCGGAGTGTTAGTGTAGCGCAGCTTCTTGAAGGGCCTAGCTTTTCTATACCAAGGTCAGAGTTAGTCTTCGACCTGTTTAGGTTCCAGCCAGTACGCGGCTAGCCGCGTACTGGCTGGCGAACTCGCTCGGTGTCCTGTCTGCGAGAGATGCGTGAGGACGACTCTCATTATATTCACGCCTCCAAGCTTCGATCAGCTGCCTTGCCTCCTTTAGATCGAGGAACCAGTGGGTATTGAGACATTCGCTTCGGAAGGTCCCGTTGAAGCTCTCCACGAAGGCGTTGTCAGTCGGCTTGCCCGGTCGAGAGAAGTCGATCTTCACTCCATTCCGATAGGCCCAGAGATCCATTGCATGACTGGTGAACTCGCTGCCGTTATCGCAGAACAGCACCTTCGGTACCCCACGTTCGAGCTTCAGCCTGTTCAGCGTACGCACCACATCGTCTCCCTTCAAGCTCTGGCCGACCTCGATCGCCACCGCTTCTCGTGTGTAGACATCGACGATGGTTAGTGAGCGGAACCGAGCCCCGTTCTGCAACTGGTCCAACACGAAGTCCATGCTCCAGGCCTGATCCGGGGCAGTCGGCTTGAGCTTCTCTTCGCGCTGACGCGCGGCCTTGCGCCTGCCGGCAGGCTTCATCCGCTTCAGCATCAAACCCTCTTCCTTGCACAACCGATATACCAGATACTTGCCCACATCCCAGCCTTCGCGGTTCAACAGCACGCGGATCTTCCTGTATCCATAGCGCACTCTTGCCTGAGCGATCTCGCGGATGCGCATCCGCAGCTCAGTCCGTGGATCAAGGCAACTCCGGTAGCGATACGTCCCGCGCGTCACGCACAGAACACGGCAGGCATGCCGTTCACTCGCTCCGTAGCTGCTCATCAGCCGATCCACCATCGGTCCACGCCGCGAAGGCTTCACCATTTTTTTGAGAGCACATCCTGGAGCATCGTCTTATCCAGCACTAGCTCGGCCACAAGCTTCTTCAGTCGAAGGTTCTCTTCCTGCAACTGAGCCATCTGGCGGACCTGATCGACCTCCAGGCCCGCGTACTTCGCCTTCCACCGGTAGAACGTCTGCTCGCTGATCCCCGCTTTACGGATCACCTCCGCAACCGGCACGCCCAGCTCTGCCTGCTTCAGCACTCCAACAATCTGCTCTACAGAAAAACGCTTCTTCTTCATGGCAAAATCTCCTCTCAGATTTTGCCGAAGACTAACATTTACTTTGGTTCAGAAATACCAAGGCCGATCATTTTCCCTACATCTAATAGCAAGCGTGCTCATCGCTTTAGCTTTATTTGCTGTCGGCGTCTTGGCTGTGATTTCGCATCTATTCGAACCGGGAATGCCGCCACTGCGAGAGCGCATCATGATTGCCCTCGGCAAGGGCGTAGCGATGAATCTTCTTACCTATTGGGCTCTTACCGGACTAGCACAGACATTACATTTCTATCGAGAGAACAACAGTAGGCGGTTGCGTGAAACGCAACTGCAAACGCAGTTGCAGGTTATACAGATGCAGTTGCATCCACATTTCCTTTTCAATACCCTTCACGCAATCGGGACCCTCATTCACGAAGATCCTACATCTGCAAAGCAGATGTAGCTCAATCTGAGCGCGCTACTACGAGTGTTTTTGGAGCAGGAATCTTTGCAGCAGATATCGCTCAAACGCGAGTTGCACTTGGTGGATCTCTATCTGAGCATTCAACGAATTAGATTTAGGGATAGTTTGACAGTACGTTCTCTCATCGCCCCCGACACTCTCGACAGCTTTGTGCCAAGCTTGATCCTTCAACCTATTGTGGAGAATGCCATTCCGCATGGCATAGCGAAGAATCCAGGCCGTGATGTGATCGAGATCAGGAGCTCGAAACGGCAGGATTCATTGGTAATCGAGATCAGCAACTCCAACAGTCTTCTTCGAGACGACGTGCGCCAGGATGGAGTCGGCTGGGGAATTGGATTGTCTAATACAGAGCAAAGGTTGGAACAGATATATAACGGCGCTGCAACACTCTCCATTCAGACACTATCGCCACGCGGGGTAGTTTGTAGAATTGCTATTCCCTTTACGAGAAGCACGTCCATACCTTCAGCAGAAGAGGAACTCCTCGCGCTATGACTATCAGAACAATCATCATCGACGACGAGCCATTAGTGCGGAGCAGTATTCTGAAAGTCCTTCGAGACGATAAGGACATTGAGGTGATTCACGAATGCGAGGACGGCGTATCCGCGCTCGAAGCAATCAATCGTGAGCTTCCCGATCTGATTTTCTTGGATGTTAAAATGCCCGGATTGACCGGTCTGCAAGTTATGGAATCGTTGGAAGGGGCTAAGGTTCCCATCACTGTATTCGTAACAGCGTATAAGGACTATGCGATTGAAGCATTCGAGGCCAATGCGGTGGACTACATTCTGAAGCCGTTCGGAAGAGATCGGCTAGAGGCTGTTATGGACTTTGTACCTGATTAGTGTCTTTTCGCGGCTGTGTTGTTTGGCGATGATGGAGGGATGGGGGCAAAGGATTTGCAGGGTATC
>Ga0179596_10000237_pt1 | contig 23690 bp, 20 predicted proteins | sample CZODoug1_1_08_16_FD_155494 | JGI IMG/M metagenome (GOLD analysis project Ga0179596, IMG submission 155494) | Vadose zone soil fungal communities from Angelo Coast Range Reserve, California, USA - CZODoug1_1_08_16fungal (Illumina Assembly) | ecosystem: Environmental > Terrestrial > Soil > Vadose...
GCGGCCATGTGTCATTGGTACCCCAGCCCGGCCTATATGTATGGAGCCGGTCGTCGGGCAGGAAATTTTTCACAAGGGGGTGTTGATTGTTGACTCCGCTGTCAAGCAGGCAAACGACGGTGCTGTTCTCGTCAATATGCGTGTCTGTGCGGGCCTGTAGGTCCCGGAGCCATTCCTGTTGTTGGACGAAATCGATGTTCCGGCCGGTAATGAAGTTGTTTATCTCCTGTGGTTTCCTGAGCTCTGCCAGATTATCCAGGAGCATGAGCGACGAGGACAGTTGCCGGGCGGAGGCTTTCAGAAGCATGACGCGATGCTCGGGAAAGTCGAGAGTTTGAGGGCTTAGTTGGGCGCCGATGACTTCTAAATTACTTCTGACTCTTGCCAACTTTGTGCCGTCGTCACTTGTCCGCCTAAACCACGCTTCCCACCAAACGATCACGTCCGGCTCGGGGAACGCCAATTCAGGTGCGTCCGTCCAGAATGATTCCAGCGTTGCCAGTTGTATGCTTGCAATATTTGCAATCAGATCGGCATACCTGGGTTTGTCAGTAAGATTGCCGTCTCTATCCTTAGAGTTTTTATTGAGATATGTGGTGACCTTTTTTATAAATTCACTGACCCCGCCTTGTCGCATCATGACTGCGACGCGGTATCGCTTTCTTTCCTCCCCATTTTCTTGAAATTTTTCCTCTTTAACGGTTAGGAGTTGAAACTGGGGTTTGTCCCGGTTTTGACTGAGGCTGTCAAATTTTAAAGGAAAGCCGATTTCCGAATGGAATTCTACGTATAGCGCATCGTCTCTTACAATGTTTGCAGGGAGCTCTTCCTGTTCGGCAATCTGGAACTGCTGCCGGATGCTTTCTAATTGCTGCAATAGGGCATTCCCGTGTAGGGCTCGATTCCTTGGGGTCAATGGAAATTTGACAATAACGTCTTTTGGATAGTTGTAGGTTTTGTCTTGGTAGAAGGAATCGACTTTCAGATGGGGCAATCGTTGTGGTTCGGGCATTAAGACTTCTTGTTTTTAAGGCTGTTCCATAAATAGGTTTTATGAAGTTTGTCTCTCCCGGATAGAACCATTTCCTTGATGGTCTCTTGGCAGGCCGTGAATATTTCGGAATAATTAAGACCTGCCGCATGGTCCGCCAGGCCGGCGTAATCGGGCTTTCCGTCGAATGAGAAGCCCTCGGTGTATTTTTGTATGGCCGCTTCGATACCCTTCTTGTCAGGCAGTGGGTAGTTGATAATGTCGTCGAATCGTCTGAACAGGGCCTTGTCCAGAAGGTCCGGCATATTGGTGGCGGCTATGATAATGGAATTGCTGAGGTCCTTTTCGATATTTATCAGGAACGAATTGAGAATGCGCTTGATTTCACCTATATCCTGCCCCTGATTTCGGTGTGAGCCGATCGAATCGAATTCGTCGAAAAGGTAGACACCTCTTTGCTGGGGCATGAGATCGAAGATCATCCTTAGCTTGGCAATGGATTCTCCCATGTATTTTGAAAGAATACCGTCCAAGCGGATGATGAAAACTGGGATACCCAATTCTCCTGCAATGGCCTGCGCGGTCATGGTCTTTCCGGTACCTGGAGGGCCGGTCAGCAGTAGCTTCCTGCGCGGTGTTAGATTATGGTGCAACAACAGATCAATCTGCCGGTGTTCCCTGATCAACCGTTCGAGCCGATCCTTGATCTCGAGTTCAAGGATCATATCTGACAGATTGATCCTTGGTTGAAACACCTCCAGCAGTTCATTCAGCTCACGCTTTTGGGGAGAAATGTTTACGATTTTTCCCCTGTCGAGTTGCGTTAATTCCCTGTTTTTTTTGGCTCCGTCGATTAGGGATTTCAGTTCCTGGGCGAGCATGGCATGTCCCTGGCGGGCTTCGGATGCGGCTATCTGCATGGCGGATGCGAAGAAGCGTTCCTCGTTGCCCTCGCCGAAGGATTTGATTAAGCTCTTTATTTGATCGCCTGCAGCCATATACAAATGTATAATATTTTATCCTTATTCTATATTCTTTCGGGACGGCTGCAAGGGTGCTTCATGCGGCATAGGGAGCCTCTCTCGTTCGGCAATATAATTTTTTTAAATGTGTTGGAGTGCAGGCACACGGAATGCAATTGAAAAGTTAGGATGGGTCTTCTAGAGCAGCTTCGCCAAGGCGATCCCATCGCTTGGCTTTATTCCCCAGCCCATCGCCGCGGCTGCTTATTCCATCGCTATCTTCCCGCCACCCTTCCGCCATGTGCCCGGCAGTGCTGCGCGGGGGAGGCCGTCGCGCAGCTACCCGCGGAACGACCTTAGTTGTAGTGCCGGAGCGCAGCGGAGGCAAAATCAAACGACATCGACGCCGTAGACTTCAAAACGATCAAGTCCGAATGCGAAAAGCAGATCACCATACTGGAGGCCAGGTTAACCGCAGCAACAAAAGACAGGGATGATATTACCCTGACATTAAACAAAGCCGTCAATAACCTCGCCTACCTCGATGAGATCTACCAAACCGCCACAACGATAAAGAAACGTCAAATAGTCGGTTCGATCTTTCCGGAAAAATTGACTTTTGAGGGTGAACTTTTTCGAACCGCAAGGCTGAACGAAGCTGTGAGGCTAATATACAGTCTGGACGTGGCTTTTAGAGAAAATAAAAACGGGAGAAGTGGCGTAGAAACCAACTTGTCCCATCAAGTGAACCTTATGGTACAAAACTCGAATCGGCCTCATCATTTCCTTTCAATAACCAGTTTCTCCGTACGTATCACATGGCCGCCTGTCAATATCCGGATCAGGTAATTGCCGGGTGGATACATGGACACAGGCAGGGAAACAGATCCTCCGCCGGAGAAACCGAGTTCTTTGAAAAGCAAGATCTTTCCTTCGATATTCAATAGTTGCAGGGTAATCATTCCGGATATTCCGCTGAAGCGGATAGTTACCAGATCGGTTACCGGATTGGGGAAAATGATAAGGTTGTTTATCCCTGCAAGATCTACCACCAGGACCCCGGAATAAGTAATGTTGCCGTCATTATCTACGATCTGCAGCCGGTAATAATCGGTAACAGGCAAGGGTGTCGGATCCGTAAAGGAATAGGAAGTTTCCAGGGAAGAAGATCCCCGGGCAGTCAGGACACCCGCATTTTGTCAGGTCGTTCCGTCCGGGCTGCGCTGGATCGTAAAATGGCTGACATTCGACTCATCCATTGTTACCCCAGCTATTCCAATTGGTGCCATTGAAATGTGCCAGGGCGACTGAGGGCAAAGAGGTTACATAAGACCCGCCGCAGGGGTTATTCGCATTCCAGTAGCCGGTGACATTGATGGTCGAGCTGCCAGCCGCCTGAGTCAGTATCCAGTAATCACAGCTACTGACATGGTTCAGACCAAAGGCCGTCACGGATCCCAATGCTGCGGCGCCTGACCGGATATATTGCGCCTGAAAGGCAGCCGTCGCGGACACGGGCGCCGAAATACCTATAGGGACATACCCGGTACCGGAGACGCCTACCGGAAAAATAAAAGCCTGGTTCCCTATCTTATTTATAGGGCCATTGACAAAACTGGCATTGGATGCCCCGGTAACAGTTGCTAAATTATTAACCGTGATCAGGTTGGTAGCGGTTGTGTTAAGCAAGCCATTGGTCAGGGTCAGGGCACCGTTGACGCTTTCCGCCTGCGAGAGGGTGACACCCGCTGCGTTGTTGATAGTAAGGTTGTTCAGGGTCAGCGCCGTTGGAGTGGTGGTAAAAATGCCTGTGATCTGGGCGGCCGTACCATTATAAGTATAGTTGGCTCCGCTGGAAAAGGTCGAGCTCTGTGTCCGGATCGAGCCTGTAGTACCGGACGAAGCGATACCCGAAGGATGGGCAGTAATAATGTTTCCGCCGCTGTTGAGGACAAAGATATTGGAAGCGGCGGTCCCAAAATTATCTATGCTATATCCAACTAGGGTATAGGTTTCGCAGTTGAGGATCCCACCGGAGTTGACGGTAAAGATCCCCTGATAACCTCCGGTCTGGCCATCAAAGGAAAAGTTGCCGGTGAGGTTACAGGTGCTGCCGGATTGAACATTATAATTCACATAATCGCTGGACGCCTGCTGGATATTCTGGTTAGTGCCGACAAAATTAATGATGCCATTCTGCTCTCGATTTCCCGTACAATATATCTGCCCGGCTCCCGATTGAGAAAGATTCCCCGAAAGATTGATCGTGGCGCCCATACCCGTATAACCATTCATGGATCCCAGGTCCAGCAATCCGGAGGTGGTCACGTTCAGCGACCCGATGGAATACGTATAAGGTACAGCATAATTATCCAGCCGGAGGGTGCCGCTGTTCACTGACAGCGTACCGGCGATGGTACATCCGCCTGTAGCCATTGTACCAACGGCCGAACCTGCATAAGTGAGGTTACCATAAGTCACTGCCGGGATGGTTTGATTGGCAGTACCGTTAAAAACGACGGTGCTATTGGCGTTTAATGTTCCCAGTGTAGGGTTGATAGTTCGGGCAATGGATAGTGTCGCATTGGAAGAAACATCGATCGTGCCGGTGCAGGTAAATGTCGCCGGGATCTGAAAATTACAGGCCACCGTGCCATCTCCTACGATGATCTTTGATCCGGCTCCTGACACGGTCCAGTTGGCGCCAATGGTCGGAGCGGCATTGTTGCGGATATTGAAGACCTGGCTGGCGGCGACTATAACGGAGCTGTTTTGAATTTTATTATATCCCTACAGATTTTTATCCTCCGGTTTTTGAATGGATTTTGTCAGCTTGTCTGTATCCTGTCCTTCCACGCTGATCTCCGCTCGCAGCGGCTCCGGATGTTTCTCATCTTTTTCATCTCCCAGTAACATGCCCCAGGGCTTGAGGTTTTCTATCCGGTCGAATACAATTTTGAGAATGGCGATGATCGGTATGGCGAGGAAGGTGCCGGGAATTCCCCAGACCGCTTCCCCGATGATGACGCTGAGGATCGTGATGAGGGCATTGATCCGCACTTTGGATCCGACGATGACGGGCAGCAGCACGTTGGAATCCACCAGGTGGATACCGAAGATCGTGGCTACTACCAGCAGGATCTTGGTGGCTCCGGCGGTGGCGAAGGTGACCAGGGTGCTGAGCAGCAGGGCGGTGATGATCCCGATATAGGGAATGACGTTAAACAGGCCGGTGAGCAGGCCCAGCAGGATCGCATATTTTACGCCGATGATCCATAAGCCCAGGCAGGTGGCGGCAGACACGATCACCATCTCCAGTACCAGTCCCAGGATATATTGCCGGATGCGTGTCTGGATCTGGGCGATAATATCGTAGACCACTTCCGCATTTTCCTCTTTGAAGACGGCTACCAGGAACTTTACGATCAGCCTCCGGTAATAGAGGAGAAAAAAGGTGTCGATCATGATAAAGACGATGAACAAGACCAGGGAGGAGAGGGATAACAGGGTATCGCCGATCACGGAGGAGCCGGTACTGAGGATATGGGAGGCGGCATTGTCGATATAGGTCTGCTGCTGTTTGAGCCGGACATGAAATTTTAGGGAGATCCAGTGTTGCAGGTCGCTGAGCGAGGTGAGGACCTGTTCCTTGAACTGGGGCCAGTCGTCGGCCAGGCTGCTGATCTGCGAGCCTACCAGGTACAGGAGTGCCGCGAGGGCCAGGACCAGCAGGAGCACCGACAGGAGGGCTGCCAGGCTGCGGGGGAAGCGGAGCCGTTTTTCCAGAAAGCCGGCCAGCGGCAGCAGCAGGACGGCAAACAGTAAAGCAAATACCAGGGGCGCCAAAATGGATTTACCCAGGATAGCGATATAGAATAAGGCGATAAGACTGATGAGCACCATCGCCAGCCTGGTGTAAAAAGGAGCAGTAGGTTTGGAAATCGCCATGCCTTGATTTTTATGGATTGTAATTTACAGCTTAAACTAGCGAAAATTATGCCCTTAAAAAAAATAAGGCCGGCTTTACAGCGGGCCTTACAAGAATTGGCAAGTGATCGTAGATTGGCGGGCGATCGTTAGCGGTGGTGGTAAGCAATCGCGTAGCTACCATGAGCGTGGCCTGTTGCAGGCCTGCATCGGTCCGATCAGGACATATATCGTTTAGCGGTATTGATCAGTAATTTGCCTTCCAGGAATTTGGCTACTTCCACCACGGCGTCATTATCTTTTCGGGGCGCCTCCCGGAACTTGCGCGGATAGATCGAGATACCGGTGTAGATGTTGTAGTGAAGGGTAAGAATATGCCCTTTGTAGAGAAAATCCCACATCAGTGAATCAAAATCATCGGTCTTTTGCGTGAATTTAATATCCAGGTCATCGGAGAGGATATTGGCCACTTCATAGAAACGTTTTAGTCCACAATCATCGTCTATGACAGCTTCGGTACATCCGAAATCGGTGCGAAGGGTTAATGGGCTCATGGGGTAGGGATTTAAATTTTTATAATAGAGTATGGATACACTAACCTCTGAATCTGGGCTGTTTGCCCACTTTTTCGCCGCTTAATATCCGCTCTGCGCCGACATTCCTCCCATCGCTGGGACAACCTGATTTTGGTGCGAAAAGATTATGGATCGCTCCACAGGAGCTGCTGCCGATAGACATACCGGCCAGGAGAAGAAGGAATAGCAGGGGTTTGTACTGTTTCATGGATTTCGACGGATATTAAAATAAACGATTTAAACCTACAAATATTATCCTGTATTTGCAAGTATAACCCTCAAATTGGGCTAAGGGAACTAAGGGTAAATGGGTGGGCTGGGATTCCCCCTTTAGGGGGTAGGGGGGTGTGGAGCGGCGTTGGAGTCCTTGAACCAGCTGGAATACAACAAGTAATGCTCGGCGATCCGGTCGATCTGGCCGGTGATGAGGTCGACGGGAACATCTTTTATTTTTTTTGCGGGGGTGCCGCCATAGATGGTGCCGGCTTCTACCCGGGTGCCTTCCAGGACGACGGCGCCGGCTGCGATGATGGAATTGCTGCCGATCTCCGCATTGTCCATGATGATAGCTCCCATGCCGATCAGTACTTTATCACGGATGGTGCATCCGTGTACGATGGCGTTATGTCCGATGGAGACATTGTCTCCGATAAAGGTCTTGGTCTTCTGGTAGGTGGCATGGATCACCACGCCATCCTGTATATTTACTTTGCTGCCGATGCGGATGCTATTGACATCGCCGCGTACTACGGCATTAAACCAGATGCTGGTGTTGTCTCCTATTTCCACGTCACCGACGATGGTGGCATTGGGTGCGACAAAACAATCTTTTCCAAACGTAGGGTGTATCCCTTTTACAGGTAGAATAGTTGCCATGGCCAGTCTTTTTTGTTTCTACGAATATACGACCTTTGGATTAATGAGTTTTAATTCTACTACCAACAATGGCGGCCTGGACAACAGGCGATTATTTTTACAGCATGTGGCGCAAACCTCCCCGAATCCCCTCGCCCTGGAGATCGCCCGGGCGGAAGGGATCTACTTATATGACCCTTCGGGGAAGGAATATATCGACCTGATCGGCGGGATCAGTGTGTGTAATACGGGGCATCGACATCCCCGGGTCGTCCAGGCCATCCGGGACCAAACGGACCGGTATTTACATGTGCTGGTATATGGAGAGCTGGTGCAGTCCCCGCAGGTGCAATATGCTACGCTGCTGGCGGCCAACCTGCCTGCTACTCTGAATAGCGTCTATTTTACGAATTCCGGGGCTGAGGCGGTGGAGGGGGCGATGAAGCTGGCCAAACGGGTGACGGGCCGGGTGGAGATCGTGGCGTTCCGGCAATCCTATCATGGTTCTACCCAGGGAGCCTTGAGCCTTATAGGGGATGAATATTGGCGTAATGCTTACCGCCCCCTGCTGCCGGGCATCTATCACGAAGAATATAATTCGCAGCAATCCCTGGAACGTATCACGGAGCGGACGGCCTGTGTGTTGCTGGAGACAGTGCAGGCGGAAAGAGGAGTGTATATGCCGGAGACGGAATGGCTGCAGGCATTGCGGGAGCGATGTACTGCCGTAGGCGCCCTGCTGATCCTGGACGAGATCCAGGCAGGTTTTGGGAGGACGGGGACCCTATGGGGGTTTCAGCGCCATGGGGTCGTGCCGGATATCCTGTTGCTGGGCAAAGCGCTGGGAGGAGGGATGCCGATGGGCGCTTTTATCGCGGATAAATCGATCATGTGGGCGTTGACGGGTGATCCCGTGTTGGGGCATATTACTACATTTGGGGGGCATCCCGTCTGCTGTGCGGCGGGGCTGGCGGCTCTGCAGGTGCTGCTGGAGGAGGATTGGATCGGGCAGGTGGCGGCTAAAGAAGCCCTTTTCAAAAAACGCTTAGTCCATCCGGCTATCCGGGCGGTACGCAGCTGCGGGCTATTGATTGCCGTGGAATTCGACAATTTCGAGGTTAACAAACGGATCATCGATGCCTGTATTGAGAAGGGGTTATTGACGGATTGGTACCTGTTTGCCCCGCAATGCCTGCGCATTGCCCCGCCGTTGATCATTACGGAGGCGGAGATCGAAAAAGCCTGTACAATTATTTTGGAATGTATTCCTTAAAATTGTCTTCAGTTCGTATTAGTATGGTATGCACCTTTAAACCTCAATAGTCCCATGAACAAAGACCAGTCCGACAGCGATCTTCTTTTCAGGTTTTGTACCGGAGATCGTCAGGCGCTTAAGGAGATCTACTTATCTTATTATAATGCTATTTTCTCTTTTGCCTGCCGGATAGTACGTTCTGCGGATGAGGCCAACGATATTACATCGGATACATTTATCAAGCTGTGGAAACAGCATGCCGGTTTTAAGAATCTCGCCAATATAAGGTCTTTCCTGTATCTCACCTGTAGGAATGCTTGTTTTGACCACCTGCGGGCCAGGCAAAGACATCATGCTTCCCACCAGGAGATCCGTTATTTATCGAGGGAGGAGGAATTATGGAATGACCGGGAGCGGATCGAGATGGAGGTCCTGCAGGAGATCGGGCTGCTGGTGGAGGGGCTTCCTCCGAAATGCAGGGAGGTATTCATGCTGATTTTTTTCAAGCGAAAGAAGACGCGGGAAGTCGCCGAGCAGATGGGCATCAGTCTGGCTACCGTACAGGAACATAAATCGATTGCCATCAGGAAATTGAGGAACGCCCTGCTGCGCAAGGATCTTTTGTCTTTTGGCAATTGCTGAACAACAGTATTTTATATAGAGGTGGCTTTCCGCCAATTGGTTGAAAAATGATATAGCCATTCGCGATAGGTCTTTGTGCTTTTGCCCTCATACATATTCTGAAAGCACTCTTCGGCCACATCGTTATTGAGATAGGTCCCTGAAATAATTGTATCATTATACCCTGTAATATATGCCTGCATATTGCCGGAATGATGTTTCACCTGCAAATAATCTCTTTTGTTTTCTGGTAGTTCTTCAATTATTTTCTTCAATTTTTTTATTTGATTGGTAATAACTAAGCTGATGTGGACTGTTGCGAAATCTTCACTTGATTCATATTTCGCACAATTATTCACTATGTCTTTAATTATTCCCATTTGATTGGGTGAGGTTAGAATTATTTTTACTTTACAATTCTTTTTGACTATCAAATCTATAATAGCAGCTTCTAATCGCTCGAATTCCTTTGCTGAGAAGTAAACTCTTTGAAGGAATAAAGTAGTGGTATTGCATTTTAGTAAGATTCTCCCCAGATCTAAGCCTTCAAATAATCTCGAATTTAGCATCTATTCCTCCCGCAATTTTATAATTGGATAATCTGGTATTATTCGGGTGGTAAGGGGAAATTGTAAGTTCGCATGTTTCTTGTTTATAGGGTTTATAATAACGCTGGCGCATTATCCAGATAGCGTTTAACTGGATAAGATAGCCATGACTCAGATAGGATGGTTAAGGGCTAAATGGAAATAGGTTTGTACCCGGACGTGTATTAATTGTCTTCTTAGCGGTGGTAATTGGAATAGCAATAATCGTTGAACCGTGATCTTCTTTCCAGGTTTGTGTTCAATGCTCATTAGTAAGACGGGTAATTACCGTTTTAACAAAAAGAAAAACGGGGAATTTTTCCAAAATAATTGACAGCATCCCAAATTTGGAAAAGAACGGGCCTTTCCAAAGGAATGAATTATTATTATATGGTCTTGGATGGTCACATCAGCCCAAACCAATTAAACTCTCCCACAAACAATTTGGAAGGATGGACTTCCAGTCCCCGGGCTAATTCTACGATGGTAGAAAGGGAAATGTTGAATTGTCCGTCTTCGATCTTAGCGATCTTACTGTTGTCCAGGTTGCAATTGGCAGCGACTTGCCGCAGGCTCAGACGTTTCTTTTGTCTGATCTGCTGAATAATGGCGCCGAACCTCTTTTTTAGAATTTCTTTTTCTGCTGTTGTCATGAAATAGATTGGTAAAGGGATAACCAAGGTGAAAAAAATCTCAACATAGGGTGAGGCTTAATTAGACCGCAATCTAATACTTTTTTTATTCAAAATCCCATTTATTTTCCGGGCGCGTATTTCTTTTACTTAATTTTATACGGTAATTATTTCCCCCGAAAATTTCAGTCCCGCCAAAGTGGAGAAGTGAAGTGTCCACTTATATCAGCAAGTGTTTCTGCTTGCCGGAGTGGTTGTCACTATTAACCACGTAAATTATTTTTTATGTCACAGTTTTTGGAACAGCCGAAGCTGTTCGACCAGGTGATGCGATTGGAGGAGAAGGAGCGGCGGGAGCCTTTGGCAGTGATCGGGCGGTTCTTCAGCGACTATCGCTTGCATGAATGCCGGCATATATTATGGACGATGGTGGAAGCCTGTCTGACTACCGACCATTCGGATTTCAGCGAGCCGGAGGAAAGGGCGGATCTGTTATTGCGGTATAACGACCTGGAGCGATTGCTGGAGGCCAGTTACCTGCTCTTGCAGGAGCGGGAAGGGCAAGTTTCGCCGGAAGGACAGGAGGACGATTTATCCCGGAATGATGAAGAGCATGATCAGTAGGGGCAGTGAGAGGGGTAAATACAATTTTTGCACCAGGGCGCCGTGTAAGATATGTATGGCTCTCGCTTTTTGATTGAGGACGTTCTGGTTGCTGATGTTCAATTTACCGGCTACTTCTGATGTGCTCAGGTTGTCATTATAGATCAGCTTGAATATGGTGCGGCATTTGAAGGGGAGTTTTTCTATCAGCTTGCCTAATTCTGTAAAGACTTCCGCATCGATCATTTCACTGGTAGCCAGTTCGTCTATTCTTTGTAGATAAATGATCTCCGGAATTGCCTCCCGTTCCTTTCTGATTTGACGGAAATAGTCCATACAACCATTCCGGCAAGTAATATATAAAAAAGCTTTAATATTTTGGAAGCTTTCAAAATTGGCATGAAGCCGCCAGAGCTTGACAAAAGTATCCGTGGTTATATCCTGTGCATCGGCTTCATGCCCGATCAGGTTATAGGCAAAAATATAAATGGTATCATAATAGGATTCATACACATAATTAAAGTCCAGCGCTCTTCCTTCCCGAAAGTCTGTTATAGAAAAGATATGTCTCGGGCTTTTTGGTTCCATATTTTTAATCGATCACATAAGTGGACGGCCTATGTGTTTCTTCGGGTTGAGAATTAGTAAAGACGTTAGTAAAGACGCCCATACGAGGGAAATAACAAAAATATTTTAGCTGATCCTTTAGTCGCAAAATGCACAGCCGTGGGAAACTAATTATGAAATTCTTTATGTTATTTCGGGAAAGAGCCGACGGGGGCCATTGGTGAACCGGCCGGGCGGCAAAAACTCATACAGGTTTCTGCTTTTAAAAGAAATTGCTATATTTATGTAGTCAATATTTTACAGGCCGTTCGGAATTCGATGGTTTATTTTCTAGGGTCATTTTTTTAGGATCCTTAAATAAAACCACTAAAAAATGCTGAATCCAGCCAATTGTATTATAATTGTCCTCTAATCTTTCTTTTTCCAGATATCCCATAAAAAACTGATTTGTCCAGGCTCTGAGCCGTAAACCTTATGCTGTGCGTTGTTCCCCGGAAGGATAGCGAACGCAGGTCGCTCCTGTCGTTAAGATTTGTGATTGAAAATCCATTAGTTAGTAGCATTTTAATGGCAAGTTTGGTATGAGCGTCAAAATTTCGATAGAGGATTTCAGCATTGACCGGTTCCGCCAGGGAAGCCGGGTGGATTTCTGCTGCGTTTATGAATCCTACTATGATGCCATGTATACCTTTGCGTATAACCTCATTCGGAATGAAGCGGAGGCGCAGGATATAACCACGGACACCTTCGTAAAGCTCTGGCGGCTTCATGCCAATTTTGAGAGCATCAATAATATAAAAGCCTTTTTATACGTCACCAACCGCAATGCCTGCCTGGATGCCTTACGATTCCTTCAGAAACAAAGAACGGTACATAAGGAGGTGCTCTATCTCATTGGGCAAGAGGGGGGCGATATAAAAAATGAAATGATTGACGCTGAGGTGTTTAGTGAGCTTAATCAAAAAATCGAAAGCCTTCCCGATAAGTGCCGGAAAATATTCAAGCTGATCTATTTCAATAATTTAAGTACCTCCGAAGTCGCGGAGGAGATGGGCATCAGCAATCAGAACGTCCTCAATCAAAAAGCCAGGGCCATCCACCTCCTGCGTTCGGGGCTGCTTCATAAGGCCTTATTAACCACCGAACTGGCTATTTTTCTTTTCTTTTTCTTCCAATAAGAGCTGTTTTTTCTGTTTCCGCGGGTACCGGTTTCTTTTGTTAAAAGCGTCTTCTTCACGTCTGTAAAAGAAAGCCCGACCATGCCAGCCCATTTTCTGCCTATCAATGACATTCTCATTTATTACTGTAACCAGCAATTGAACGAGCCCCAGCTTACCAGTTCACATCCTGCTTCTCTGCCGGAGAGTAAGGGAACCCTGCTCGACCGGTATGAAGACGGCCGCTATATCAGCGGGAAGCTAAGGCGATTGCAGCGGGTGGACCGGCAGGTGGAATGGGCCAAAGTGGTAGCCGCCATCCATAAGGACTCCGTCATTCATCATTCCGGAAAATAGTCAACAGACCAAAATGACAAAAAAGAGCCTGGTCCTTGATTTCTCTCTTGCCCGGTTCCGGGAAGGAAGTCTGCGTGATTTCAACGTTATTTTTGATGGGTACTATGACACTATGTATGTGTTCGCCTATAACCTGATCTGGGCAGGCCGGGTGGCGCAGGATATAGCCACGGAGGCCTTTGTCAAATGCTGGCATTCCCGGGCGCAGTTTGAAAGTCTCCCTGCCACTAAAACGTTTTTATACCGGGCCACCCGCGATGGCTGCCTGGATTATCTGGGCAGACTGAAGAAAGAGGAGCAGGTAGAGGAAAAAATCTACGAGATCCTGGCCAAAAACGGGAGAGACGAGGGGTATCTGAAAGACCAGATCGTCAATGCGGAGATCTTTAGCGAGCTCCTCCGGGAGATCGACAGCCTTCCTTTTAAATGCCGGGAGGTGGTGAAGCTGACTTATTTTAAAAGCTATAGTGCGGACGAAGTCGCCGGGGAATTACAGACGAGCCACCGCGATGTATTGCATCAAAAGGCCCGCGGGGTGAGGATACTGCGGACTTCCTTCCTAAAAAAAGCCTTGTTGCCGCCACAGGAATATCTCCTCTCGCTCATCTGATAACTTTCCTGCACCCCCTTCAGGGTTTTTCTGTGGATAAAAAATGTTTAAAAAAACCTGCTTTTTCTTTTGTTAAAAGTGAAATGCCACGTCTATACCACGAACGTAGTATTGTAAATAAAAGGTTGGAATTAAATGTCAGAGGATTTACAACATATAGAAAGGATAGCGGGGCTGATCATAAAATATCATCGGGAAAAGCTCAACGACCGGGAATACCGGGAGCTGATGGATTGGTGTGACTTATCGGAGGCGAATCGCCGGCTTTTCGAGCGGTTGTCGGATCCGAATTATGTAAGAGACAAACTGAAAGAGCTTCCGAATAGGCAAGCCTTGAAGGAGGCTGCCTGGGCGAAACTAATAACGGTTATTTCGGCGGAAGATGAGAATCCTTACACGGCTGTGATCCCCATGAGACGTACGAGCTGGCCCCGTTATATGGTGGCGGCTTCTCTGGCAGGAACATTGGCTGTTGGCTGTTGGCTCTATATTAAATATTCTTCCATTGCTAAAATCCATACGCCTTCTACCCTTGCTTCCAATGATGTCGCGCCGGGAGGCAATAAAGCGACTTTGACCCTCTCAAATGGTCAACAGATTGTGCTTGATGATGCAAAATCAGGGATGCTTACCGAACAAGATCATGCTCAGGTAGTAAAGAAAGATGCAGGAACTCTCAGCTATACTTCTACCTTATTACATGAAAAACCTAAAAAGGAAGAACTCTCTTATAACACTTTATCGACTCCCCGATCCGGTACTTTCCTGGTGGAGTTGCCAGATCATTCGAAAGTTTGGCTGAACAATGAATCTTCCCTGCGGTACCCCACTTATTTCGATGGGCAGGATAGCCGGACAGTGGAATTGACCGGAGAAGCCTTCTTTGATATTAAGAAAGATCCAATTCATCCTTTTAAAGTAAAGATAGGAAGCAAGATTATCGAAGTGCTTGGTACTTCCTTCAACATACAAGCTTATTCAGATGAACAGTCGATGCAAACTACTCTGATCAGCGGATCGGTGAAAGTCATTGCCGGTGAACAAACTAGTGTTCTGGTTCCCGGCCAGCAGGCAGGAATCAGCAACAACGCCGATGCAAACGATATCAGGGTAACTACAGCAGAAAATTTGAGGCAGATTATAGCCTGGAAAGATGGCCTTTTCTTTTTCCATGATAGTAATATAGAGACGGTGATGCGACAACTGGCGCGGTGGTATGATGTAGAAATTATTTATGAAGGTAAGAAGACCACCAACTTATTTTCGGGCATGATCCGAAGAGATAACCGGGCCAGCGATGTGCTGAAGGTACTTGCCTTAAGCGATGTGCATTTCAGGATTGAGGAGAAGAAAATCATTGTGATGCCTTGATGGCTGATATGTGCTGCCGTTTGAAAGCATATTGTTTACAGATCGTGTCCTTTTAAATTCAACCTAAATAACCATGCCGGTTCCCGCCGGACCTAGCGACTGCGCCTATGATTGATTATAAGGCATCTTTCTTTTGAACATGCCTTGGTGAACACTCCCTTATGTGAAGTGAGGAAGTGATCTGATTGTTGATCGATCAGATACCATGCACCATTACGCCTTCCAGTTTTGGATTTGTTATGACAAATCAAACTCTCATTTCATATAGGGATGGCTGTAGAAAGCATTAATTAATTAAAAAAACTAGGAGGTTCAACATGGTAATACATCTACTCGAATAACAAAAGCCGGAAGTGCTACGAACACTAGCCGGCTAAATTTCAGGCAAATACTACAATTGCGAAGGACAACTGCTTTTTTCACCTAGAACAAACATAAAGTTATGGAATTAAAGGGATTCACCCAAACCCTAGTGGTTGGGAGATTGTGTATGCCCCATTGGATCAATATCAATAAAACCCTTTTAACGATGAAACTGACTGCCTTTATAGTTTTATCAGTAGTATGTCTGCAGGTGAGCGCAAAAAGTGTCGCGCAGGAAAAGGTCACTTTGTCGGAGCACAATACGGCGTTGGAGACTGTACTGCAGAAGATATTTGATCAGACAGGCTATCAATATATTTTTAAGGTTCAGGGGGCGAAAGATATAAAAGTAACAATTGATGTCAAAGATAGACCCATTGATGAGGTGCTCCCCATGTTCTTCCAGGGAAAGCCTTTTACGTATGAGATCGTGAATAAGATTATTGTCGTAAAGAAAATAAATACTGGAAATGAAACTACCGAAAAGTTACTGAATGAAGATCCTGTACCGATAGTTATAGCTCGTGGTATGGTATATAATGAGGTCGGGCAGCCCTTAGCAGGTGCCAATATCACGGAGAAGAAATCTCGTCGGGGAACCATCACCAATGTGAAAGGAGAGTTTGAGATGGTGGCAGTACCTGCAAATAGCGTCTTAATAATAAGTTTTATAGGCTATGCCCCTCAGCAGGTTACAATCAAGGATGCAGAAAAAGTACAAGTTTATTTAAATGTGGCTAAAAATGAACTTGATAAAGTTGTTATTCAAGCTTATGGCACAACTACTCAAAGGTTGGCTACAGGTAATATTGCAACTGTAACCGCAGCTGAAATAGAAAAGCAGCCGGTAATGAATCCCCTATTGGCTTTACAAGGTCGAGTTCCTGGACTAATCGTAAGCCAAGTCAACGGATTTGCCAGCGCTCCCATAAAAGTGGAGATAAGAGGTAGAAATAGTATCAATAATAATTTTACTGGAGAACCTTTATATGTGATTGACGGCGTCCCCTTAACAGTTGTCGAAGTGGGGGGTAATTCTAGTTATGGAGGCGGCTCATCGGGGTTTTTGCAGAATGGAATGGCTGGTCCAGCTGGCGGGCAAAGCCCTCTATTTAGTACCAACCCCTCTGATATAGAAAGTATAGAGGTTTTGAAAGATGCAGATGCAACATCAATCTATGGATCGAGAGGTTCAAATGGAGTTATTTTAATTACCACCAAGAAGGGAAAAGCGGGTAAGACAAAATTCACTATGAACATCCAACAGGGGATTAGCAAAATAACGAAATACTACAATATGCTAAATACTCCCCAGTATCTGCAAATGAGAAGGGAAGCTTTTAACAACGATAGTATAATTCCGGATCCTGGAACTGCACCTGATCTGTTAGTCTGGGATACCACCAGGTACACAAATTGGCAAAAACAGATATGGGGAGGAACGGGTAAAAACACGAATGTGCAAATGGGACTCTCCGGAGGTAACGCACAGACTTCCTTTAGAATAGGTGCAGGGTACACTCATACAACTAATATTCTTACTACTAGTGGAGCAGATCAGAATGCATCGGTCTCCCTAAATGTGAACCATAGGAGTATTAACCAAAAATTAGACATTATATTAACCACGAGTTACGCGTTCACTCAATCTAATATTATCAGCCTCCCTAGTGCTGCAGTGACATTGCCTCCTAACGCACCAGCCATTTTTGATGTAAAAGGCAATTTAAACTATGCTGCATGGCAACCGGCAACCAATGATTTTTTCTTTGGAAGTTTGCTGCAACCCTACACTTCCAAAACCAATTTTATTAATAGTAATTTTATTATTGCCTTTCAGCCTTTGCAGGGGTTAACACTTAAATCGAGTTTCGGCTATAATAATAGTCAGAATAATCAAACCGCATTTACGCCTATAGCATCCTTAGATCCTTCCAGCAGCCCATTTGGAACAGCGACTTTTGGGGACAATTTCAACAAAAATTGGATCGTTGAACCACAACTGGAATATTCTCATTACATCGGAAAGGGAAGATTGAATTTTTTACTTGGAGGAACATTACAAGAAGGAGCAACGGATGGGATACAAATAGCAGGACACGGTTATACGAATGATGCCTTATTAAGAACTATTTCTAATGCACCGTCACAGACATCTATAGATAATTATGGGCAATATAGGTATTCGGCGATATTCAGTCGGTTAAATTATAACTGGCAAAATAAGTATATAATTAATCTTACTGCAAGAAGGGATGGCTCATCGAATTTTGGGCCCACAAATCAATTTGGAAATTTTGGTTCACTAGGCGCTGCATGGATATTCACTGAGGAACAGTGGGTGAAAGGTGCCTTTAAAATTCTCAGTTTTGGTAAGCTCAGGGGGAGTTATGGTTCTACAGGTGGAGAAGGACCTGCGTATGGGTATATTACAAGATGGCAATCAGTTTACCCTAATTATAATGCTATAGTTCCGCTTGTTCCAACGCAACATGCTAATCCCAATTATCATTGGCAGATTAACAAAAAATTGGAAGCTGCAATGGAATTAGGGTTTTTACAGGATAGGTTAACAATTGGTGTAGTATACTATCAAAACCGTTGTGGCAATCAGATTGTAGCTTACCCTACACCAGAATACACTGGATTTACTAGCGTGACAGCAAATTCTCCAGCTTTAGTCCAAAATACCGGATGGGAGTTCTCGTCCAATCTTAAAATAATCAACACCAAGAAGACGGCGTTTACAATCTATGGAAATATTAGTTTCAATCGAAATAAGCTGGTCTCTTATCCGAACTTTGAATTTTCACCTTACACCAATTCCCTCACCGTTGGAAAATCGTTGAATAATATAAAGTTACTTCATTATACTGGTGTGGATCCTCAAACAGGTCAATATGTCTTACTTGATAAAAACCATGACGGCATGATCAGTATCTCCCCTGATTCAACGGATGATAGATTTGATTATGATAAGACGCCAAAATTCACAGGTGGTTTCGGAATGTCTTTCAGTTATGAAAGATTTTCTCTGAACCTATTCTTTTCTTTCCGAAAGGCAATTGGTGTAAATGCTCTTGCTTTCTTATTGCCAGGAAATATGATGAATGCACCAGTGGGCGTGTTAGCAAGATGGCAAAAGCCAGGGGATGTTACCAATGTAGCACGATTCACAACGAATCCTCAGAATAGCGATTCTTACTATAGTCAATCATCCGATGGGATTTATACGGATGCTTCCTTTATACGACTTACAAATGCGACATTCTCTTATTCTTTGGCGGACAAAACAATCAAAAAAATTGGCATGGCTGGATGTAGTTTATTTATTCATGCCCAGAATCTATTTGTCATAACGAAATATAAAGGTATAGATCCCGAAACTCAAAATTTTGGCGGTATGCCTCCTGCTAAGATTATAACAATGGGATTATCATGTTCGTTTTAATAACTTTTTTATGAGTAGCCCAATATTCAATTTTTTAAAAGAAATCAAATTACAAGTCTTTCTTCCACGAACGGGCGGTTTAATATATTTAGCCATTTTATGTATAGTTTTTGCTCGATGCAAAAAGCTAGTCACTATCCCTGAACCGGTAAACACAATTACCACATCAGAAACATTTAGCACTGTCGCAAATGCCAATTCGGCTTTAATTGGTATTTATAATGACATAAGTATCGGATATAATGGGGGTAATTTCGACTTTGGTAATGGATTCATTACCGTAAATTGCGGGTTGTCTTCTGACGAATTGAACTACTTTATTCAAGATCCTCCCACTCTTCAGTTTCAGTATAATAGCCTTCAGGCTATTAATCCCTATGTAAATGGATATCTTTGGTATCCGATCTATTTCGATATATACTTAGCGAATACGGCAGTGGAGGGACTACAGGCATCTACAGGAATATCTGATTCATTACGAAAACAGCTCACTGGGGAAGCAAAGTTTTTAAGAGCGTTTTGTTATTTTTATGCCACTAATTTGTTTGGCGATATTCCTTTGCCGCTAGCCAGCGACTGGAATAAAACAGAAACTCTAACACGCTCTAGCCAAAATTTAATATACAATCAGATTAAGGTTGATTTGGTGGACGCAGCTAGTTTATTGGCTACAGATTATTCTGTTTCTGGAGGTGAAAGAATCAGGGCAAATAAATGGGCTGCCACTGCATTACTGGCAAGAACGAATCTTTATATAAAAGATTGGCCGAATGCAGAAGCACAAGCAACTCTTGTAATTAACAACTCTGCCCAATATAGCCTCGACACTTTAAACGGCGTATTCCTGGCAAATAGTAGCGAAGCAATATTACAACTGCAGACAAATACTTCTTTTACTCAATATGCCACCCTGGAAGGCAACGCCATTATTCCTCCTCTTTCGAAACAACCTTCATATTATTGTACCCCTCAATTACTGGCCAGCTTTGAACCTGGTGATCGAAGAATGCTTGACTGGATAGATAGCACTATTTATGCAGGTACTACTTACTATTATCCCTTTAAGTATAAAGTACGTGTGGGAACTGCGGGCAATACCGTTGAATATTATATGTTACTACGGTTAGCTGAACAGTTCTTAATTCGGGCTGAGGCCAGAGCCCAGCAAAATAACACTTTGGGTGCCATAGCGGATTTAAATGTTATTCGCGAAAGAGCAGGATTAGCCGATCTCCCAACCACTTTAGATCAACCTCAAACATTGGCTGCAGTTGCACAAGAGCGACGAATCGAGCTTTTTGCCGAATGGGGCCACAGATGGCTCGACCTGAAACGTACAAATATGGCATCACAGGTATTAAAACCGATAAAAATACAATGGACCAGCACAGCTCAATTATATCCAATACCAGAATCTGAAATTCAGATAAATCCAAGACTTTCCCAAAATGCTGGGTATTAGTGCGCAGTGCAAGGTGTATAAAACAAGACTGGTGAAAATCCGGCGCTGTCAATTACCTATTCAGACAGCAAGATGAGAAGACAGCGGTAGGCCGTGAGGCTTATTGTTGAAGCTATGTATAGATAATTACCAACCTTAAATATTTAACGTATGAAAACGAAAAATATAGTTCGATCTTATTATATGATCATCACACTCTCATTTATTTTTCCATTGGTAGCATTTCAGATGCCACCAAACGGGTATACGATTACAGGCCATATTGAAGGATTAAAAGAAGGAGAAAAAGTTAAGATGAGTTTGATGTCTTTATCACCAATAAACAAAGAGACAAGAGATTCCTCTTATGTCGTCAATGGAAAGTTCACAATCACTGGTTATGTACCAGATGGCCCAAGACTCTATTACATGGAATTCGGCGATCATCCTAGCAAGGTAGCCGGTTTCGTTATTGATAATGAGAAAAATATTACCATTACGAGTAAGGCAGACATTGGAAATATGGCGACTGAAATTCGGGATTTTTTAGACATAGATGGAAGTGATAGCTATCACGATTTTGAAAAGGCAGGATGGGGAGTGCATGTATATGCTAGAACACTCGCTTTTATTAACAGAGCAATCGACAAAGTCAGAGATTCCTTAGGGTATGATCAGAAAATATTGGATGGATTAATGATGAGTAGGGAAGCAGCCACAAATGCATTTTATAATTATACCGTTGAAAACTTCCCCAATAATAAGGCATTGCCACTCTTGCTACTTAATTATACTGGGTACATTGGGCATGAGAAATTTCTGGGCGACTATTACGAAAAAATGGACGAAGCGACGAAGAATAGCAGCTCTGGCAAGAAGCTTAAATTAATCGCTGATCTATGCATCGGGCACGTATTTCCTCCCTTCTCTTTATCCGATGTAGAGGGAAAGGTAGTTACTTCGAAAAATATATTTCCAAAGAATAAGCTTACTATCGTTCAATTTTGGGCGTCCACGTCGGTTGAAAGAAGTCGCCTTCAAAAGGAATTGAAGGCATTATATGGAAAGTTTCATAACAAAGGATTAGGTGTAGTGGGCATTTCTTCTGATTCAACCGCTATGGAATGGAAACTGCGTATGCAAGGGGAGCAACTCCCTTGGATCAATGTATCAGACCTTAAGGGATCCGATGGTGTGGTCCAAAATGTATACCATGAATATAGCGGAGATAGTGGAGAAAATATCAACACAGTGAACGTCTTGGTCGATTCCGAAGGGAAGATCATTGCTTGGGATATTGACGGTATTAAATTACAATGGTATTTGATTAAATATTTAGGTCAATAAATAATAAATCAATCTGTTATATGAAAAGATTTCTTTTAGGGATTTTTATTTGCTTTCCTTTTAGCCTAAGTACCGCACAATCTCCCAATTGGCAGAATAAGGACTTAGTGGCTGACTCTGTTTTTGGTATTAGCACTGACAAGGCTTATAAGGAATTACTATCCAGCAAGAAATCCACTTCTGTATTAGTTGCGGTGATTGACTGCGGAATCGATACTGCTCATGAAGATTTAAAACCTTCGATCTGGATAAATCCACACAAATTGCTAAGTAATCGCAAGGATGCTGAAAAAGATGGCTATATTAATGATATTCATGGCTGGAGTTTCATAGGGGGTAAAAAAGGAGATGTAGAATTCGACAACCTAGAAGTAACACGATTAATGCGACAGGATCAGGCTTATTTTGACAGTTTATCCTACGCCGGAGTACCTAGTACTGTTCAACCACAATACCAAAAATTCAGAAAATGGGAAAAAAGATATATAGATCAATTAAAGAATGCGGAAGCTATGGTGGATCGGGTTGGTAAAATAAAAATGATCCTTGACAGCATAATGGAAATGACACGTAGTAGTACTGTAACTGTAAAAGACCTTCAATCCTATACCACCCACGGAAAAGCAGAAAAGGAGCTTATTGTTGGGCTCTCATCTCAACTAAGCTCCGATCCGGATTATCCTAGATTTTACAAGCTTGTATGTGATACTTATACCCATTTTGAAGAACAGGTAAAATACTCTTTAAATATGACCTATGACTCAAGGGCTATAGTTGGAGATGACTATAATAACATTGTCGAATCAAATTACGGAAATAACAATGTCTGTGGGCCGGATGCTGTACATGGTACCCATGTATCTGGGATAATCGCAGCAACAAGAAATAATGGGATAGGAATAAATGGAATAGCCGATAATGTGAAAATCATGTGCATCCGGGTAGTACCAACCGGCGACGAACGGGACAAGGATGTGGCTAATGGAATTCGCTATGCAGTTAATAACGGTGCAAAGATCATCAATATGAGCTTTGGGAAACCTCTATCCCCTTATAAAAGGGCGGTGGATGACGCTGTTAAATATGCAATGGCAAGGGGTGTTTTAATCATACATGCTGCTGGAAATGATGGTAAAGATCTTGAAAATCCAGAAAATGCCTTTTACCCGAGCCGTGATTATGCTGATAGTTCCGGCCAAGCAAATGCTTGGATCGAGGTAGGTGCCTCCGGCTTTAAAGATGATTCGACACTTTGCGCAAATTTTTCCAATTATGGGAAGACTAAAGTTGATGTTTTTGCACCCGGAGTAAGTATTTATTCCACAACGCCCAATTCCTCATATGCATATTTTGATGGAACTAGCATGGCTGCTCCTACCGTCACAGGATTGGCTTCGATTATCATGGAATACTTTCCCAGGTTATCGGCCGCCGAAGTTAAACAGATCATTTTAAGATCAGTTTATAAAGTAAATCACAACGTCATTTTGCGAAACGATAATGGTGCTTTTGTTTCAGTCCCATTTTCCCAAGTTTGTATAACTGGAGGTATTGTAAATGCGTTTAAAGCTTTAAAACTTGCACAGGCAATAACACGCTAATGTGTATGCAAATTAATTACGCAACATAATATTTTGACAACTTACTATCTGCTTGTTTTCTGGTAAACGACCATTGGATCTTCTTCCTTTTCTTGTTTCGTTGTTTTGCCCAGCATGTAATTCCTTTTTTAAGCACCTCTGCTTGGCCAATTCTTCTTGCCAAGCATTCCTGGTCCATCATGTTAATCTCAATCTCGGCCATGTTCAACCAACTTCCATGCTTGGGCGTATAGTAAAATTTTATTTTTCTTAAAATTCGACTCGCTTCCCTCTTTGGAAATGTTTCATAAAACGAAGCGGCAAAATGGGTATTCAAATTATCCAATACTATTAGCACTTTTTTTGCCTGTCGGTAATCCCGGTCTATTAGTTCCTTAATGAAATAGGCAAAATCATCTTTCTTTCTTTGATGCGTTA
>Ga0179596_10000238_pt1 | contig 23607 bp, 17 predicted proteins | sample CZODoug1_1_08_16_FD_155494 | JGI IMG/M metagenome (GOLD analysis project Ga0179596, IMG submission 155494) | Vadose zone soil fungal communities from Angelo Coast Range Reserve, California, USA - CZODoug1_1_08_16fungal (Illumina Assembly) | ecosystem: Environmental > Terrestrial > Soil > Vadose...
CGTGCGCATCTTCAATACCTATGGCCCCCGCATGCACCCGAATGACGGCCGCGTCGTCTCCAACTTCATCGTCCAGGCCCTGAAGGGCGAGGACATCACCGTCTATGGCGACGGCATGCAGACCCGAGCCTTCTGCTATGTCGACGACCTGATCGAGGGATGGCTGCGCCTGATGGCGACAGACGACGAAATCACCGGCCCCATCAATATCGGCAACCCCATGGAAATCCCCGTCAAGGAACTCGCCGAAAGGGTCATCCGCCAGGTCGGCTCGCGCTCCAAACTGATCTATCGCCCGCTGCCGGTCGACGACCCGTTGCAGCGCTGCCCGGACATCACCCAGGCGAAGGCGGTGCTGGATTGGGAGCCCAAGGTGCCCCTGGAAGACGGTCTCACCCGGACGATCAATTATTTCGATCGGTTGCTGACCGAACGCGGCGAGCCGACCCATCGGGTAAAGACACTGAGGGCCTAAGCACGGGAACGGAACGGCTAAACGGGAACGGCTAAACGGGCGGCGCTAGACCCGCTGCCCGCAACGCCGCCGCCTGGCGTTTCTCCAATACGGCCACGTCGAAGCCCTCGATGAGTTCGTGGAACAGCTTGTACCAGTTGAACTCCGCCTTGAGGCGCAGGAAGACCGAGCCGAGGCCGACGGCGGCGCGGTCCATGAACACGAACTCCCGGGGTGGCCGGATCGGGCCGAGCCGCCGCAACTCGGCATGCACCTTCTCGGCGACCTCGCGACCATAACCGCCGCTGTCGGTCTCCTGGATGCGCCGCGAGCGGTTTTCCAGCAACGGCGCATAGATGAACCGCGCCCACAGGTTCAGCACGTCGATTGCCTCCTTGGACAGGTTCTTGAAGCCCCAGCTCTCGTAGGCGTGCAGCGCCAGCGCCATGTCGTCCCGCTCCAGCGCCCAATAGAGATCGATCACGCCGCCGACGAATTTGGGCTTGAACACCCGGACGCAGCCGAAATCCATGAGGTTGATCGAGCGGTCCGGCCGGACTGTGTAATTGCCCAGATGCGGATCGCCATGGATCACGCCATAGCCGTAAAATGGCACGTACCAGGCGCGGAACATGTTCAGGGCGATCTGGTTGCGCGTCTCGATATGGTGATCGACCATGCTTGTGATCGGCTCGCCCTCGATCCAGGTCATGGTCAGCAACCGCTGGCTGGATAGGTCGGGCAGCACCTCCGGCACATGGATGTTCGCTTCATCCGCCAGCATGGCGCGGTAGAGCGCGATGTGCTGCGCCTCCCGCTGATAATCCAGCTCCTCGCGCAGGCGATCGGAGAGCTCGGCATGGATATCGCCGGTCGAGATCGCCTTGTCGTAGCGTTCGTAGATCGACATCAGCAGCTTCAACTGCTTCAGATCCGCCTCGACCGCCGAACTCATATCCGGATATTGCAGCTTGCAGGCAAGCGCCCGGCCGGCGGGATCGGTCGCCCGATGCACCTGGCCGAGCGAAGCGGCGCGCGCCGCCGCCTGCTCGAAGGAGCCGAATTTCGCCCGCCAGTCCGGCCCGAGCTCCGCCGCCATGCGCCGCTTGACGAAGGGCCAGCCCATCGCCGGCGCGTTCGCTTGGAGTTGGGTCAGCTCCTGGACATATTCCTTGGGCAGCGCGTCGGGGATCGTCGACAGGATCTGCGCCACCTTCATCAACGGGCCCTTCAACCCGCCCAGCGCCGCCTTCAGCTCGGCGGCGTGCTGGGTGCGGTCGACCGTCATCCCCAGATACCGCTCCCCCGCCAGCCGCGCCGCGAGACCGCCCACGGCGGTCGATACCTGGGCATAGCGCCTGACGCGGCCGGTCAGCGAATTCTCGTCAGCCACGATGCGTGGCCCCGCTCATGTCCCGGTCACTCCATCGTTTCCAGCTCGTCGATGAAGCCGCGGATCACACTCAACCCCTTGTCCCAGAAGGCGGGATCGGCGGCGTCGAGGCCGAACGGCGCCAGCAGCTCCTTATGGCGCAGCGTGCCGCCGGCCTTCAGCATCGCCAGATACTTCTCGGCGAAGCCCTCGGCGGCGTTCTGGTAGACCGCATAGAGCGAGTTCACCAGGCAATCGCCGAAGGCATAGGCATAGACGTAGAACGGCGTGTGGATGAAATGCGGAATATAAGCCCAAAAGACCCGGTACGCGTCGCTGAGCCGGATCGCGTCGCCCAGGCTTTCGGTCTGCACAGCCATCCAGATCTCGGCGATCCGGTCCGCCGTGACCTCGCCCTGGCGGCGCTCGGCATGCACCCGGCGCTCGAAATCGCAGAAGGCGATCTGCCGGACCACGGTGTTCAGCATGTCCTCGACCTTGCCGGCGAGCATGATCTTGCGCCGAGCCGGATCGGTCTCTTGGGCGAGGACCGCCCGGAAAGTCAGCATCTCGCCGAAGACGGAGGCGGTTTCGGCGAGGGTCAGCGGCGTGTCCGCCATCAGCGCGCCCTGCCCGGCCGCCAATACCTGATGCACGCCATGGCCCAGTTCATGGGCCAGGGTCATGACGTCCCGCGTCTTGCCTTGATAGTTCAGCAACAGATAGGGGTGCGCGCTGGGCACGGTCGGGTGCGCGAAGGCGCCGGGATTCTTGCCCGGCCGGGTCGGCGCGTCGATCCAGGCATTGCTGAAGAATTTGCCGCCGATCTCGGCGAGATCAGGCGAAAAGGCGCGATAGGCGTCGAGCACGGTTCGGGTCGCCTCCGGCCAGGACACCACATTGTCCTCGGCACTGGGCAGCGGCGCGTTGCGGTCCCAATAATCCAGCTTGTCGACGCCGAACCAGCGCGCCTTCAGCCGGTAATAACGATGGGACAGCGACGGATAGGCCGCGCGGACGGCGGTCATCAGCGCGTCGACCACCTCATCCTCGACGAAATTGGCGAGGTTGCGCGACGAAATCGGCTGCGGGAAATTGCGCCACCGATCCTCGATCTCCTTGTCCTTGGCCAAGGTGTTGGTGATCAATGCGAACAGGCGGATGTTCTGCGCCATCACGCCGGCGAAGCTCTCCGCCGCCGCTTTGCGCACCGCCGGGTCGGCATCGGAGAGGAGATGCAAGACCTCGGCGCTGCTGAGGTTTTTGCCGGCAAACGGAAAGCTCAAGCCCGCCATCGTCTCCTCGAACAGCCGACCCCAGGCGGCGCGGCCGGAGACGTGTTTCTCGTGCAGCAGCCGCTCCATCTCGTCGCTGAGCTGATGGCTGCGGAAGGCCCGGGTATCGCGCAGCCACGGCGCATAGCGAGCCAGTTCCGGCGCGGTCAGCTTTTCGGCGAAACCGGCATCGTCGATCCGATTGATCTCCAGGGTGAAGAACAGGATCTCGGATGAGATGGTCGTCACCCGTTCCTGCAGGGTCTGGTAGAAGCGACCGATCTCCGGGTCGATCACATCGCCCGCCGAGAGCAGCGAGCCATAGCTCATGATCCGCCCCAGGGTTTCCTGCAGCCGCTCGTAATCGGCGACCGCGGCACCCAGCGCCGCGCCGGAAGTGTCGGCGATCCGGCCCTCCCAGCCTTCCCGAAACGCCTTCGCCGCCGCCTCCGACCACACCAGATCGGCTTCGAGTTCCGGCGAGTTCGGCCCCGGATACAGATCGCCCAGGTCCCAATTGGGCAAATCGCCCAAGGACAGGTCTTTGGACGATGTGTCGGCGGTGGCGGTCGAAAGCTTGGTGTCGGCCATACGTCATTCCCCTTGAAGCGCGTCATGCATATAAGGCGATGATGGAGGGCCGCCAAGGCGAGCGGCCGTTATCGGACGTAACACATCCGCCGCATAAAGACGGGATCAATCCCGCCCGAGGAGCCACCCAATGGATGTCCGCAGCAGCCAGAACCTGCCCAGCCTGTTCCTCGCCCGCGCGGCGGAACGGGCGGAACGGCCGTTTCTATGGTCGAAGTCGGGTGCGGCCTGGGTGCCGATCACCTGGGGCGAGGCCGCGAGGCAGGTCCGGCAGTTGGCCGAGGGGCTACGCCAACTGGGCATCGCCGATGGCGATCGGGTGGCGTTGATCGCGGAGAACCGGCCGGAATGGATGATCGCCGATCTGGCCATCATGGCGGCGGGTGCCGTCAGCGTGCCGGCCTATACCAGCTACACCGCCGAGGATTACCGCCATGTCCTGGCCAATAGCGGCGTCCGGGCGGTGATCGTCTCGACCGTGGCCCTGGCGCGGCGCGTGCTGCCGGCGGCGAACCAGGTCTCGTCGATCGAGACCATCATCCTCCTGGAGCCGATCAGCGCGCTGCAGGCCAATGCCGACATCCACGGCTGGGAGGACGTGCTGGCGGCCGGGGCGGCGACGATCGACGCGGTGGATGGACGCGTCGCCGCGATCGACCCGGATGCGACCGCCTGCCTGATCTATACCTCGGGCACCGGCGGCGTCCCCAAGGGCGTCATGCTGAGCCACACCAATATCCTGGCGAATTGCCATGGCGCCGGCGTGCTGCTGACCGAATACGGGTTGGGCGACGAGGTGTTCCTGAGCTTCCTGCCGCTGACCCATGCCTATGAGCACACCGCCGGCATGATGTTCCCGATCTCGCTGGGTGCGGAGATCTATTTCGCGCGGGGGGCGGACACGCTGGCCGTCGACATGCTGGAGACGCGCCCGACCATCATGACCGCCGTGCCCCGGCTGTGCGAGACGCTGCACCGGCGCATCCTGCAGGGCGTCGAGCGCACAGGCGGCTGGCGCGCCAAGCTGTTCCACCGGACCCTGGAGCTCGGCGCCAAGCGGCACGCGACACCGGAACGGGTGAGCCTGGTCGATCGGTTATGCGACCGGCTGCTCGACCGATTGGTGCGTGCCAAGATCTCGGCACGCTTCGGCGGAAGGCTGAAGGTCTTCGTCTCGGGCGGCGCCTCGCTCAACCCCGATGTGGAGCGGTTCTTCGTGGCCCTCGGCATCAACCTGTTGCAGGGCTACGGCCAGACCGAGGCCGGGCCGGTCATCAGCGTCACCCCACCAAGCCGGATCAAGCTGGGCATGGTCGGGCCGGCGCTTGTCGGCACCGAGCTGCGCATCGCCGAGGATGGCGAGATCCTGGTGCGCGGCCCCTCGGTGATGAAGGGCTATTGGAACGACCCGGAGGCGAGTGCGCGGACCGTGCGCGATGGCTGGCTGCACACCGGCGATGTCGGCACGCTCGATGTCGACGGGTTCCTGACGATCACCGACCGCAAGCGCGACTTCCTCAAGACGACCGGCGGCGACATGATCTCGCCCCAGCGCATCGAGGGGTTTCTGACGCTGGAGGAGGAGATCGCCCAGGCCATCGCGCTGGGTGACGGCAAGTCCTATCTGGCAGCCTTGATCGTGCCCGACGAGGCGCTGCTAAAACGCTATCCAGAGGATGAGGCGGGATTGCACAAGGCCGTCTGGGCCGTGGTCGAGCGTGTGAACAAGCGGCTGACCGGCATCGAGCGCATCCGCCGCGTCGCCGTCCTGCGCGAAGCCTTCTCGGTCGCCAACGGACAGATGACGCCGACCTTGAAGATCAAGCGGCACATGATCCGCGCGGCTTATGCGGAGTTGATCGATACGCTGTATCGGACGCGAGATGCCGCGTGAGCGGGCGGCTCTCAAAGGAACGGATTAAACGGATTAAGACTATATCCGGCCGGGTGACCGGCTGCTTCGCCCGACCCGAAGCTTACTTCGAGACCGTGCAGGCGAACGGGAGATGGGCCGAGCCGCAAGAGACGGAGGGGTGTGAGGCCGCGCACAGGACCACCAGGGTAAACAAGGCCATCAGGCTGGCGATACGGGATGTCAGTCTCACGGTTGGGACTCCTTCAAGACTAGCGCGCCGATGGTGCAGCACAAGGCAGCATAGTCTGATCCACATTTGGTTAACGTGAGATTTACGCGTCAGAAATGTGACGCACGCGATACGCGTTAATCCCCGGACGCATTGACCTTCAGGTCGATCTATCGGTAGCCGGGCTCCGTTGCGCTGTGAATGATCCAGATCAGGTTGCCGCCACTGAGATTGCCAAAGGAGCCCCCTGCGAATACTAGCCGGCCCTGCCCCTTATAGACAAGCTCGAAGCGATTGCGATCACCCCCGAAATAGAAGGGAATGAAGGCCTTGCCGGTGATGTATGCGCCCTGGTCGGTCGGCTGTCCGATGAGATCAGTCACTTGCTTGATCGACATGCCGATTTGCAGCTGCGTGAATGTGCTCTTGGGCGCGGGTTTTCCGGTAATCTCGCCCTCATAATCGTGGAGACCCTTTACCTTCTGACCGTAGCCGGACTCGACCTTCGAGGCATCGATCACCTCGCCGTTACTATTCATTCCGGGGGGAATTTTGCTCGCAGCCGGCTCGGTAGCGGGCTGCGTGGAGGCGCTTCCCCCCGTTTGGGCACAGCCGGCCACGGCAACGGACAGCACCATCAGCAATATCCCAACACCAGTTTTCATGACCATGCGCGGATCCCCCTGAGTCATTGTCTCAGCTGATGCTTCGCCGCGCTTATGCTTCGCCGCCGCGAGCTACGCTGTAATTGTTGAATAATATTCTTGTGCGATCACGGTGCCAGGCATCCGCTGCTTGCGTCAATCTTATTGAGCCGCCGCGTCGCGCGGTGGACGCCGCGAGGGCTTCCCGCCCCTTCATGTCAGGCGGTTAGGCGATCTCGGCTGGATACTTGCCCTGCCACTGTCATCCCGGACGGGAGGACAGCTTAAAGCGAAGGGCGACGATGCCCCATCGCTTGGTGATATAGGCGTGTTTCGCCCGCCTATGGACGGCCGCCAAAATCTGCTTCGCCGCCTTGTCTGGCGAGGCGACCCAAAATGGCCGGTTGGTTTTCATCATGGCCGTGTTGACAAAGCCCGGCTGGGCTTCGGTCACCGTGATCGGCAGATGCTTTTGTCGCGCAAGATCTCTCAAGCCATCGAGGTAGGTCGAGACGAAAGCCTTCGACGCCGCATAGGCGGCCCCACGCCCAGCCCCGCGGAGCGCCATGATCGATGAAATCCCGACCAGATGCCCGGCCCCGCGCCGGATGAAATGACGCATGGCCACTTGGGCGACGGCGGCGAATCCCAGAACATTGACGGTCAACGTTGTCTTGTCGGGCGACCAATCGAGGTCTGGATTGATGTGTCCCGTGCCGGAACTGATGACGATCAGGTCGACGGTGCCCAGACAGTCGATGAGGTCGTCGAGCGCCAAGGCCGCCTTCTCAGGCTCCGCCAAATCCATGTGACGGATGATGGCATGGGTTTCAAGGTCGGCGGCCAGCGCGCCAAGCCGCTCAAGGCGCCGCGCGGCCAACCCAAGCCGCCAGCCATCCTTCGCCAAGCGACGCGCGATGGCCTCGCCGATGCCCGAGGAGGCGCCGATGACCACCGCCGTTTTCGCTACTTCCTGGAGCGAGTCCGGCAGAGAATGTGACGCCATGATGGTTGTGGGTCGCTCCGGATAGGGGGTGACGCAATGGCCTGACAGAAGCTGTGACGGGCTTTGGCTACCATACCGGAGCGGAACCGCTTGCGTACTGGCTCAGCGGCTCATCTTAAGGGTGAGCAACGTGCCGTCGGCTGTCACGACCACCGCCGGTTTGGCGGGTGTGGCCGTGAGATGGATGGGGCGGCCGCCATTGATGTGGTCGTTTTCGTAAATGGCATCCAGACAATCGGCCTGCGGGTGAAGCGTGAGTTCTTCATGGCTATGATCGCTGGCGGTGATGCCGAAACCGCTGTTCTTGCCGACTGCCAGGGGCTCGACATACCGTTTGACCTGGTTGCCGTCCAGGGTGACGGTAAATTCGGTGTGGATGGTCGTGGGGTTATCCGCCGCGCGCGCGGCGACCGGTGCCAGAGCCATGCCCAAAGCGATGATGGCGCCAATACGGCGCTGACGGGCGGAATGGTTTTTGATGCGAAAGAGAGCCATGCGACCGCCCCGAATAAGGTTCCGGCAAGGATGATCAGAAAGCTATCTTCGCTGACGAGTGCTAAAAGAATTGTAAATACGGAAGCGGCATTCGATAGAATACATATAAAATGCCGACCAACTGCTCTTGAACATCATGCTCATTGGCAGTCATCGCGCTATAAATATTGACAAAACAGGACACGAACAAGGAGATCGAGCGGCCGGCCGGAGTTCGGCGGATTCAGCGATAGCCTCGTCCGGGCGCCCCGTTAGGTCAGCCTAGCTGCCAGAATATTATTACTCAGGGCCATCTCTACGAGACAGATTCGTACGCGCGTCTCGCCCCTCCCACCGGTTTGTTGCGTTTTTTTGAAGCCGCATTCGGTGCATTGAGTCGCCATCGGTCCTGCACTAGCTTTGTCGCATACCGGTCATGCATCGCCAGGGTTAATAGGCGCGGACCGGGTCGGGAGGTTACATGGCGCTCGCGGCAGTCACGCTCGATGACAAGTACACGCTGGAAAGCGGTCGCATTTATCTGAACGGCGTACAGGCGCTGGTCCGCCTTCCGCTGATGCAACGCCAACGAGACCTCGCAGCCGGTTTGAACACCGGCTGTTTTATTTCCGGATATCGCGGTTCGCCGCTGGGTGGCTATGATCAGGCGCTGTGGTCCGCGCGCAAGCATCTTGCCGATCACCACATCCAGTTCCAGCCCGGTCTGAACGAGGATCTGGGGGCGACCGCCGTCTGGGGCAGCCAGCAGGTCAATCTCTATGACGGCGCCAAATATGACGGCGTCTATGGGATCTGGTACGGCAAGGGTCCCGGCGTCGATCGGTCGGGCGACGTCTTCAAACATGCCAACGCGGCGGGCACGTCGCGCCATGGCGGCGTGCTGGCGCTCGCCGGCGACGACCATGCCTGCAAGTCGTCGACCCTGCCGCATCAGTCCGAATACGCCTTCATGGATGCCTCGATCCCGGTGCTGAACCCGTCGGGCGTGCAGGACATCCTGGATATGGGCCTGTTTGGCTGGGCGATGAGCCGGTATTCCGGCTGCTGGATCGGCATGAAGACGATCGCCGAGACGGTCGACAGCTCCGCCTCGGTCTATGTCGATCCCAGCCGGATCGACATCGTCTATCCGACGGATTTCGAGATGCCCCATGGCGGCCTCGGCATCCGCTGGCCGGACCAGCCGATGGAGCAGGAATACCGGCTGCACAAATACAAGCTCTACGCCGCGCTGGAGTTCGCTCGGGTCAACCACCTGAACAAGGTGATGATCGACAGCCCGAACGCGCGGCTGGGCATCGTCACCACCGGCAAATCCTATCTCGACGTGCTGCAGGCGCTGGAAGACCTCGGGATCGACGAGGCGCACGCGGCGGCGATCGGGCTGCGCGTCTACAAGGTCGGCATGAGTTGGCCGCTGGAACGCGAGGGCATCCGCCATTTCGCCGAAGGGCTGGAAGAGATCCTGGTCGTCGAGGAAAAGCGCGCGGTCATTGAGAACCAGCTGAAGGAACAGCTGTATAATTGGCGCGAGGATGTCCGGCCACGCGTCGTCGGCAAGTTCGACGAGAACCGCGCTTGGATCCTGCCCTCGACCGGCGAGATCAACCCGGCGCAGGTCGCCCGGGTGATCGCCGCCCGCATCGCCCGGTTCCACACCAGCGAGCGCATCCAGGACCGGCTGAAATTCCTCGAGGCGAAGGACCGCCAGCTGCAGGGCGTGAAGCCGGCGCTGGAGCGCACGCCGTATTTCTGCTCGGGCTGCCCGCACAACACCTCGACGCGGGTGCCCGAGGGCAGCCGCGCGGTCGCCGGCATCGGCTGCCACTACATGGCGATCTGGATGGATCGGAACACCGAGACCTTCACCCAGATGGGCGGCGAAGGCATGCCCTGGATCGGCCAGGCGCCGTTCACCGAGACCAAGCACATCTTCGCCAATCTGGGCGACGGCACCTACAACCATTCCGGCATCCTGGCGATCCGCGCCGCGGTCGCCGCCAAGGTCAACATCACCTACAAGATCCTGTTCAACGACGCGGTGGCGATGACCGGCGGCCAGCACCATGATGGCGGCCAATTGACCGTGCCGCAGATCGCCCGGCAGGTCTGGGCCGAGGGCGTCGGCCGCATCGTCGTGGTGACCGACGATACGGACAAATACTCGACCGCCTCGGGCCTGCCCGCCGGCGTGCCGGTGCGGCATCGCGACCTGCTGGACGAGGTCCAGCGGGAGCTGCGCGAGGAAACCGGCGTCACCGTCCTGATCTACGACCAGACCTGCGCCGCCGAGAAGCGCCGCCGGCGCAAGCGCGGGTTGATGGTCGATCCACCCAAGCGCGTCTTCATCAACGAGGCGGTGTGCGAGGGCTGCGGCGATTGCTCGACCAAGTCCAACTGCCTGTCGGTGGTGCCGGTCGAGACCGAATTCGGCCGCAAGCGCGAGATCGATCAGTCGTCCTGCAACAAGGATTTCTCCTGCGTCAACGGCTTCTGCCCCAGCTTCGTGACCGTGCATGGCGGTGCCCTGCGCAAGAGCCGCGGCAATTCGGCGGCGGCATCGGGCTTCGCCGATCCGCCGGCGCCGCTTCTTCCCTCGGTCGAGACGCGGCCTTATTCGATGCTGGTGACCGGTGTCGGCGGCACCGGCGTCGTGACGATCGGCGCCCTGCTGGGCATGGCGGCGCATCTCGAAGGCCGGGGCGTTTCGGTACTGGACATGACCGGCCTCGCCCAGAAGGGTGGCGCCGTCTACAGCCATGTGCGCATCGCCCGGGCGCCGGAGGCGATCCACGCGGTCCGCGTCGCGGCCGGCGGCGCCGATGTCGTGATCGGCTGCGACATGGTCGTGGCGGGTTCGCTCGACAGCCTGTCGAAGATCGAAAAGGGCCATACCCGCGCGGTGGTCAATGCCGGCGAGGCGATCACCGGAGCGTTCACCAAGAACCCCGACTTCACCTTCCCCGGCCAGGAGCTCCGTGCCGCGATCGCCCAGGAAGCCGGCGCCGACGCGGTCGACTTCATCGATGCGACGCGCATTGCTACGACATTGCTGGGCGACAGCATCGCCGCGAACCTGTTCATGCTCGGCTTCGCCTTCCAGAAGGGCTATGTGCCGGTCTCGGCCGAGGCGATCGACCGGGCGATCGAGCTCAATGGCGTCGCCGTCGAATTCGGCCGCAAGGCGTTCCTCTGGGGCCGGCGCGCCGCCCATGACCGCGCCGCGGTCGAGGCCGCCGTGGCGCCGAAATCGACCGGGATCGGCCCCCGCCAGCTCAGCCGGGGTATCGAGGAGACCATCGAGCGCCGGCGCGGCTTCCTGACCAGCTACCAGAACGCCGCTTACGCGGCGCGCTACGAGGCGCTGGTTCGGCAGGTCCAGAAAATCGAGGCCGAGAAGACGCCGGGACGCGGCGGCTTCGCCGAGGCGGTCGCCCGGTACCTGTTCAAGCTGATGGCCTATAAGGACGAGTACGAGGTCGCCCGGCTCTACACCGATGGCAGCTTCATGAAGCAGCTGTCGGAGCGGTTCGAGGGCGATTTCACGCTGGAATTCCATCTCGCCCCACCAGGCTTGGCCGAACGCGATCCGGTGACCGGCCACCTGAAGAAGCAGGCGTTCGGCCCCTGGATGATGCGGGCGTTCGGCGTGCTGGCCAGGCTGAAGGGCCTGCGCGGGACCCGCTTCGACCCGTTCGGCCGGACCGAGGAGCGGCGGACCGAGCGGCGCCTGATCGAGGAGTATCGGGCGCTGATCCTGGAGATCATCGGCGGGTTGAACCACGACAACCATGCGATCGCGGTCGAGCTCGCCAGCTTGCCGGAGCGGATCCGCGGCTATGGTCACATCAAGGAGGCGAACCTGGCGCAGACCAAGCAGCAGGAAACCAGCCTGCTCGCCGCCTTCCGGGCGCCGCCCAGCACCGCCGTCGCCGCCGAATAAGGCTCAGCGGCGCCGCCCGGTCAGGTGCAGGGCTAAGGCCAGGATCGCGGCGCCACCGCAGACGCCGACGACCGCCGGCCAACCGGCGATCTCCCAGGCATAGCTGCCGAGGGCCGAGCCGGCCGCCCCGCCCAAGAAGATGCCGACGACGAAGATCGTGTTCAGCCGGCTGCGCGCCTCCGGCCGGATCGAATAGACGATCGACTGGTGCGAGATCATCGCCGCTTGCAGCCCCAGATCCATCAGCATCACGCCCAGTGCCAGGCCCAGTAGGCTCGGCCAGACGCCGAACAGGATGAAGCCGACCAGCACGCAGGCGATGCCGAAGCCGATGACCGGCCGAGGCCCGTACCGATCGGCGAACCGGCCGGAGAGCGGGGCGGCGAGCGCGCCCGCGGCACCGACGACGCCGAACAACCCGGCGACCGTGCTGCCCAGGCCGAAGGGCGGCCCGGCGAGAAACAAGGCCAGCACCGACCAGAAGGCGGAGAACCCGGCGAACAGCAGGGACTGCACCAGGGTCGTGCGCCACAAGGCCGGCTCCTCGCGCAGGAGGGTGCCGAGCGAGCCCATCAGCCGGCGGTATGACGCATCCGTGGTCGGCGTGCTGGAGGGCAGCCAGATCGCCAGCACGGTGCCGAGCCCGACGGTAATCGCCGCCCCCAACCCGAACATGGCGCGCCAACCCGCGTATTCGCCGACGAAACCGCTGACGGTCCGGGCGAGCAGGATGCCGAGCAGCAGGCCGGACATGACGGTGCCGACCGTGCGGCCGCGCGTCGCCGGGCTGGCGAGTTCGGCGGCGAAGGGCAGGATCTGCTGGGCGATGCTGGCGGTGACGCCGATGGCGACGCTGGCCAGCACCAGGGTCGTGAGGTTGGGCGACAGGGCGGCGATGATCATGGCGGCGCAGAGGGCGACCAGCTTGCCGAGGATTATCGGCCGTCGGTCGACGCGGTCGCCCAGCGGCACCAGGAGCAGCAGCCCCAGCGCGTAGCCGAGCTGAGTGGCGGTCGGAATCAAGGCGACGCGGGCGGGACCCACCCCAAAATCCTGGCTGATCAGCGCCAGCATCGGCTGATTGTAATAGAGGTTGGCGACCGCGGTGCCGGTCGCCACCGCCATCAGCAAGGTGAGGCCGGGCGTCATCCCCCCGGCGGTCTTTGGCGCGGTCTCAGCCGAGTCGGCGGTGGCCGTCGGCACAGCGATCGGGTCGGCGGATGAACTGGACATGGACCGGTGGCAACTCCCCCGCTGCGCTCGCAGCGACTCCCCCGCTGCGCGCTCGCACGAGATGGCGTCGATCGGGGAAAAACCTACCGCCAGTGTCGCAGGCTTGGCTTGCGCCAACCGCATGAGGCAGTGGCCCGACTCGGCGAACGACCGGTGGCATATCCGGTCAAATTTGCCGCCCCGTGCCGAAACGACCCGGCAATTTCTGCAGGCGGAACCATCTCTCCGCGCTCAATATTCAATAAAACCAAATGGTTAGACATCGGCACACCCCTTGCGGAATTCACCCTTGCTAAAGACGCATATTGTTTTCGAGGGTGTTCCATGGAACTGAGCAAGATCGACCCGAGTGCGATGATCGACCATGCCGTCGATGGCGGCTTACCGGCGATGTTGCGCGATGCGTCTTGGCCCAATCCGGCATTTCATGCGGAGCGCGAGGCGATGACGGCGCGGCTCATGGAGGCGGAGCGCGTCATCGCGGAGCAGCGGCTTCGGCTCTCGGCGCTGGAAACCCTCACCGTCACCGACGAATTGACCGGCCTCAACAACCGCCGCGGCTTTTTCGCCGAGCTTGGCCGGCAGCTGGCCCGCGCCCGGCGCAAATCCAGTGCACGCGGCGTCTTGATCATGGCCGATATCGACGATTTCAAGAAGATCAACGACCGTCGCGGCCATCTGATGGGCGACGCCTATCTCAGGCGCGTGGCCGAACTCCTCACCGAGCTCGTGCGCGAGACCGACAGCGTCGCGCGCTTCGGCGGCGACGAATTCGCGGTGCTGCTGACCGATACGGACAAGGCGAATGGCGAGCGGCGCGGCCTGGAAATCAGCCGGCAATTGAACAACGCCTGGTGCAATGTCGGCACGGCCCGCGTCACCATCCGGGTCAGCATGGGCATGCACATCTATGGCGGCGATGACGAGGGTGTCGACGTGATCCGCGCCGCCGATCAGGCGCTGTACCGCAACAAGGCGGAACGCCGCGAACAGCGCCGGCGCTCCCGCCCGGCGCCGACCTCCAGCCTGGTCGCGGCGCAGATCGCCATATAGGGAGCAGGTCTACTCTGCGGCCCGCTCGGCTTCGCTTTCGAAGTCCGGCAGCATGCCGAGCGCGCGCTTGTAGATGTCCAGCAGGGTTTCCTGCTCGTCCAGATCGTCCTTGTCCATTTTCCGGATGCGGATGATCTGGCGCATGATCTTGGTGTCGAAACCGGTGCCCTTCGCCTCGGCGAACACCTCCTTGATGTCCTCGGCGAGCGCCCGCTTCTCTTCCTCGAGACGCTCGATGCGTTCGATATACGAGCGCAGCTGGTCGCCCGCGATCCCCGCCACATCCGACATTCAATCCCCCTAAAACCTGCCATCCGATCACGAGCGCCGGACCATATCGGCAGGTCCGGCCTCGTGCAAGGCGATGCTGGGGCCGGAACGGCGCCACCAGCCGTCATCAGTATCGGGCCATCGGTAGCGGGCCGCCGGTAGCTTGCCCTGCCGCATCACCGCTGCTATACGCGGCACGATCACATCGCAGAGACGAAATCCGTCGTGCCCCGGGCACCGATTCCATTAGGAGAAGAGCATGTCGACTGTCGCCGACTATAAGGTCGCGGATATCACCCTCGCCGATTGGGGCCGCAAGGAAATCACCATCGCCGAGACGGAGATGCCGGGCCTGATGGCGCTGCGTACCGAATTCGGTGCGTCGAAGCCCTTGGCCGGCGCGCGCATCGTCGGCTGCCTGCACATGACCATTCAGACCGCCGTGCTGATCGAGACGCTGACCGCCCTGGGCGCCACCGTCCGGTGGTCGTCCTGCAACATCTTCTCGACCCAGGACCAGGCCGCCGCGGCGATCGCCGCCGCCGGCGTCCCGGTCTTCGCCTGGAAGGGCGAGACCGAGGAAGAATACGAATGGTGCATCGAGCAGACCGTGCGCGGCCCAGATGGCTGGACGCCGAACATGGTGCTGGATGACGGCGGGGACGCCACCGTCCTGTTGCACGACAAGTATCCGGAATTCCTGAAGGATGTGCGCGGCATCTCGGAAGAGACCACGACCGGCGTGCATCGGCTCTACGAGATGATGAAGGCCGGCAAGCTCAAGGTGCCGGCGATCAACGTCAACGACAGCGTCACCAAGTCGAAATTCGACAACCTCTACGGCTGCAAGGAAAGCCTGGTCGACGGCATCAAGCGCGCCACCGACGTGATGATGGCGGGCAAGGTCGCCGTGGTCTGCGGCTTCGGCGATGTCGGCAAGGGGTCGTCCGCCTCGCTGCGCAGCCAGGGCGCCCGGGTCATCGTCACCGAGATCGATCCGATCTGCGCGCTGCAGGCGGCGATGGAAGGCTATCAGGTCCTGACCATGGAAGACGCGGCCCCGCTGGGCGACATCTTCGTCACCGCGACGGGCAATGTCGACGTCATCACGCTGGACCATATGCGCGTGATGAAGGACCGGGCGATCGTCTGCAACATCGGCCATTTCGACAGCGAGATCCAGATCGGCGCCCTGCGCAACTACGTCTGGGACGAGGTCAAGCCGCAGGTCGACGAGGTCGTCTTCCCGGACGGCAAGCGGCTCATCGTCCTGGCCAAGGGCCGGCTGGTGAACCTGGGCTGCGGCACGGGTCATCCCAGCTTCGTGATGAGCGCGTCCTTCACCAACCAGGTGCTGGCTCAGATCGAGTTGTGGACCAACCACGGCAAGTACGAGAACAAGGTCTACGTCCTGCCCAAGCATCTCGACGAGAAAGTCGCGGCGCTGCATCTGGCCAAACTGGGCGTGAAGCTCACCAAGCTCACGGCGCAGCAGCAGGAATACCTCGGCCTCGAAGCGGCCGGCCCGTTCAAGCCCGATCACTACCGCTACTAATAAACCCTGGGCACGACCCCGGCGCCGATCTTCCCGCCCTGCGCGGGAGATCAGGCGCCGGGCCTATCGCCCGACCGTCAAGTGCCTCGCGTCGAGACTTTTTTAGGGACACAGTACCCATTTGACAGCGCCGCGCCCCGGTGTCAGTCTCCACCCATGGCACGCATGGCCCGCATCGTCATCCCGCACCTGCCGCACCACGTCACCCAGCGCGGCAACCGGCGCCAGGACGTGTTCTTCGGTGCCCCCGATTACGCCGCCTATCTCGCCCTGCTCGGCCGGTTCTGCGGCTCGGCGGGGGTCGCGGTCTGGGCCTGGTGCCTGATGCCGAACCATGTCCATCTGCTGCTGGTGCCGCCCCACCCCGACGCCTTGCGCGCCGCCCTGGCCGAGGCGCATCGCCGATATTCCCGCGCGGTCAATCTGCGCGAAGACTGGCGCGGCTATCTGTGGCAGGGCCGCTTCGCCTCGGTACCGATGGACGAGCGCCACACACTGGCCTGCGCCCGCTATATCGAGCTCAACCCGGTGCGCGCCCGATTGGTCGACCGGCCGGAGGATTGGCCCTGGTCGAGTGCCCGAGCGCATCTCACGGGCGAGCCGGACGGGCTGACCGCGACCCAGGCACTGGGCATCCCGCCGGCGGAATGGGCCCCCTTCCTCGAGGGCGGTCTCGCCGAGACGGAGGCCGAAGCGCTGCGTTCGGGCGAGCGCACCGGCCGGCCGCTCGGCGACGAGGCTTTCGTCGCGGGGCTGGAAGCCCTGACCGGCCGAACCCTGGCGCGACGCAAGCCGGGGCGCAAGCCGAGGGTGAGGGTGCTTGAGGAATAGGTATGTGTTCCCATCCTACGCTGAATGGCCCGGTCAGCGATCCTGCGAGCCATGCCAAACACGCAGGATTGTCACCGTGTCAGCGTCCGTAACTTCATAGACGATGAGATAGGGGAACGCGGCGACGAGTTCTCGCGTGCCGGGAATGCGTCCCCGACGGCCCCGGCGCGGAAATACTCCCAAGCTGTCCCCGGCAAGCAAATGCTCGCGGCCGGCCGCCAGTTAACCGGCTCGATCACCGAGGAATAGGCGGCGGCGCATCGAAGTTACCAGCGGCGATCTCAAGCAACCATGCCCGTACTTCGGAATGAGGAACGGAGCGGCTATCGGCTCTCGCCTCGGCAACCGCCACGGCCAGGGCGGCAAGCTCGGCCTCGTCGTCGTCGATATCGGGCAGGGGCACGGGGTTGCTCATGGAATTAAGATGGCATCGGCTCCGGCCGATGTCGAGGGGCGCGGGATTGGCAAGCCGAGCAAAGGGGCACTCCACAACAGTCGGAATACCGGGATGTGGACTGTGTTCCTATAATTCCACCAGGGGCCGTTCGGGTCCTTATATTTCGCCACCTCGCCAGGGACGCACGCGGATGAACAACACCGATATCGAGGAGATGTTTTCGGCACTCGGGCACGTGACGATCAAGCGCATGTTCGGCGGCAAGGGCGTCTATCACGGCGGACGCATCGTCGCGGTCGAGTTCCACGACGAGATGCTGCTGAAGGCGGACGACATCAGCGCACCGGAATTCGAAGCGGCGGGCGCCCGGCGCTGGGCCTATGAAGGCAAGAAGGGCAAACCGGTCTACATGCCCTATTGGTCGATCCCCGACGATGCCTTCGACGATCCCGACATCATGGCCCGCTGGGTGCGGCTGGCCTATGAGGCCGCCCTCCGGGCAGCCTCTGCTTAACGGTATCAACTGGTGGATAAGGTCAACGGCGGCGCCGTGATTGGTTGCCCGCCCTGTTGACGGCGGTCAGGGCAGGGCCGCGACGAACGCGTCCAGCTCGGCATTGAAGCGGGCCGGATCCTCGGCAAAGGTCGAGTGGCCGCTCCCGGCATAAAGCGAATACCGGGACTCCGGGATCAGCGAGTGCGTGAAGGCGCCGATGGCTTGCGGCACCACCCGGTCCTTGTCGCCCTGCACCACAAGCGTGGGCACGCGGATCGATTTCAGCGCCTCGACATAGGCCAACGGGCGCCTGGCGAGTTGCCGTCGGACGTAGAGCGGCGTCTGCATGCTCGCCAGGGTGAGCGCGTCGGCCTCGTCCGGCGGGGGCGGCGTCTCGAAACTGGCAAGGAGGAATTGCCGCGTTCCCTTCATGAAGATCATCGGATCCTCGCTGGCGAGATTCCGGCTGGCCTCCACCACCACCGGGTCGGGCTGTTCTCCGGGCAAGGCGGAGGTGGAGCGAGCGCCGACATAGACCAGCCCGCCCAACCGGGCATCGCCATTGGCGACCAGATAGTCGTTGATCACGCGCGCGCCGTAGGACCAGCTGACGACGACGGGCTTGGTCAGCTTCAACGTATCGAACAGGCTGGACAGGTCGTTCGCCCAGCGCTGTCCCTCGCGATAGTATTCCACGCCGTCGGGCTTGTCCGAGGCGCCCTGCCCGCGCAGATCGATCGCGATCAGCCGATAGCGGGCGGCGAGGGCGGGGTCCGACACCTGATGCGACCAGGAGAGCGCCGACTGGTAGCTGCCATGCACGAAGACGATCGGTCGACCGTCCGGACTGCCCCATTCATAAGCGATGAACGTCACGCCGTCCGGCGACCGGACCGGGACGACATGGGTGGCGGGCACCGGCGAAAACGCCGCGGCCGCGCCCGGCAAAGCCAGCACGCCGAGCCCGACCACCATGGCGGCGGCGACACTCCTCAACGACCGCGCCATGATAATCTCCCGTTCGACACCGCCGACGCGACCATAGAAGCGCCGGGGCCATTCCGAAAGCGGCTCGGCAAGCAACGGCGAAGCCGACGTTGGGGCGGGGTATCGACGCGGCGCCTCTCGTACGATGAACTTTTTATTGGGGGACACAGTATATATTTGACATCGACGTGCCCCCCTCAGTGAGTCTCTATCCAGCCAGGTTTAAATTTCACGCCAAGGCAGGTACTGCGCGGCATGTGAAATGGCACAAAAGGGAGAGAAGGATTATTTTTATCACCCTGGAAGAGTATGCGGAGTTTAATTTCAGCTTCTTGTTTTTCAATATCAGCGAAATATCGCCTGCGGAATGAGGCTGCCCCCGCGGACATTTTGCTGCGTAGACCGAAATTATCTACCATCACGTGAAAATCGTTTCCGTCTTGATTGAATTCATATGAGACTTCGAACCAAAATTGGTCACCTTCCGCCTCTATAACAAATATTTCCACGGGGGAATCATCTACTCCCCTTACGGTTCCGTCGAACTTGATCATAGCGTTATCAAACAAGTTACCTAATCTGCTCATCACTGCGTTCTTTCCCTCAAATGTCGGATGTCACGCCCTCGGCTGTACCAGCCGCTTCGCTGGTACCATAAATGGTTGCCATGGAGCCGTTCGCACAAAGACCGATGGCATCAGTCGATCCGAATACCGCTTCGCCGACACCACAGATCCCGACCGAGTTGCCCGAGATGTCAAACACCGCGCTATCCCCGGATCCGGTCACCGTTGCGTCAGCCTCGGCCACGCCGAGGGGGGAAATCACCGTATCGTCGTCGTCGCCAGCGATGGAGGCAGCAGAACTGCTGGTGAGCTTGTCCAGCCAGCTCCGCCGGTATTCCGCCTCGGTCGGCTGACAGGGACCCGACAACTTGTCGGATAAGTGTTCCTGTGGACGGCCGCTCCCAACATTGTACCGATCGCTCTAGCACCATTTCGCTGGAATGCCGCTTCTTGCCACACCTTGCCCAGCGCGTCCTTGAAAGCGCCCGTCCTCATTTTTTAGATCGATCATTTCGCACCCGTAAAATGCCCATGCAACACTACGCGTCCTTCCCTCGGGTCCATGCCGCCGGTGATCTGCCGCACCGCATGCGGGATGCGATCGTCGAAGATGAGGAGTTGGTTGAACTCGGCCGGGATCGTCTCGAAGAAGGGTTGGCCCGCCATCGCCCGCCCACCGGCGAGCGAGGCCGAATAGGCGGTGGGCCGCATCAACAGGGTCTCACCACCGGTGAAACTGCGCTGCGCCCATCTGGTCAGGGAATAGACATAGCCATAGCTGCCGTTGAGCGCGTCGTTATGGAGTTCCTGGCGGCAGCCATTGATGTAGAGCGAGAGAATGGGCGCGACGGCGTGCAGCCCAGTGTGGCATGGCCCCAGGCCGTCAATCGGGCCATGAGGGCAGCGAGCAGCGGGGCGGGAGTTATCCCGCGTTCCAGGCTTGAGTACAGCAGGCGATGGAGGGAATGTGAGGACCTGAGAGGTGCGCTCACCGAACAGGATGCGGCGGTATTCCGATTCGGGTCTCGTTCCTGCCTCGAAAAATGCGATGCGCTCAAATCCACCCCCTATACCTCGGCGAACGACGGTTCCGACGATGCAACCTTAACGGGATGTATCGATCGGGAAAGGTCTATCTTCCGACGATCTGGTGCCCTTCGCGGCCCGGCGTCCTGGCAATCCTTCGCCGCGTTTCGATGGACGGTTTGGAAGTCACGGGTTGGCATGATCGCATCGGCCGGCATCGCCCCCGTCGCCCGGCTTGGCATGGCGGTCGATACCTCGTACGATCCGCGGCGATTATGTCCGTTTTCGCAGGATATTCATGACTGGATCGGCCTTCGGGCGCCCGCGTGGCACGGGGCGCCCGAAGGGCGTCGCGTGCTCGGTCCGGGGATCGTGAGGGGGCCATGTCCGGCGCCACGCTGACCGCGATCGCCCTTGTCTGCGTCATCCTCGTGGTCCTTGCCGGGCTGCTCGTCAGGGCGCGGCGGCGCTACGTCGCGCTCGCCCGGACGGCGGCGTTGCTCGCGGCGGCGCAGGAAGGGGCCGGTGCCGCGTGCTATCACCTATCCGCCGATGGCGGACACCGCCTCGGCGCGGGCGACGCGGCGGGATGGCCGGACAAGCTCGGCACGATCATCGACTGCCTGCACGATCGCGACAAGGTGACGCTGAGCGAGGCCATCGCCCAGCTGACCGCGACCGGCGCCGGGTTCGATCTCAAGCTGTCGCGCGGCGCCATGCCGATCGCCGCCACCGGCCGCCGGGTCGGCGCATCCGACCAGGGTGGCGCATCCGATCTGGTCTGGCTCTCCGATATCGCGGCCGCGACCAAGCTGGAGGCCGATCATCTATCGGCGCAGCAAACCGCCGCGCGGCTGACCTGTATCCTCAATCAATTGCCGGTCCCGGTATGGTGGCGGGCCCATGATCTCGGCCTGGCCGGCGGCAACCTGGCCTATGCCCGCTCCGTCGATACCGATCTGGAACAGGCGCTGCGGGAAGGACGGGAATTCGTCGCCGGCCCGGACGGCCATGCCGGCCGCGACCAGGCGGCGCGCGCGGAACTCAGCCCAGATCCGGTGATGGAGGAGCATTTCGTCGTCGTCGACGGTTCCCGGCGCGCGGTGACGGTGACCGAGATGCCGCTCTCGGATAATTCCGGCTATCTCGGCTTCGCCATCGACCGCACCGATGCGCGGGAGGCCGAGGCCGAGTTGTCGCGCCATGTCCTAGCCCATGCGGAAGTGCTCGAAGACGTCGCGACCGCGATCGCGATCTACGGCCCGGACATGAAGCTGAAGTTCTTCAACACCGCCTTCGCCATGCTGTGGCAGTTGGAGCCGTCCTGGCTGGTCACCGAACCCACCCTGGGCGAGGTGCTGGAAACCCTGCGCGAATATCGGCGGTTGCCCGAGCATGCGGATTTCCGCAAGTTCAAGACCCAGCAGCAGGCGTTGTTCACCTCGCTGGTCGACCCGCAGGAAGAGCTGCTGCACCTGCCGGATGAGCGCACCCTGCGGCTGACCATCAATCACCACCCGTTCGGCGGCCTGACCTTCACCTATGAGGACGTCACCGACAAGCTCGCCCTGGAGCGGTCCTACAACACGCTGATCGAGGTGCAGCGCGAAACCCTCGACAATTTGTTCGAGGGCATCGCCGTGTTCGGCAGCGACGGTCGGCTGCTGCTGTCCAACCCGGCCTATGGCAAGATCTGGAATCTGTCGCCGGGCGATCTGGAAAACCGGCCGCATATCGCCCTGCTGGTCGAAAAGGCTCGATCGCTCTATGGCGACGAAGGGGATTGGGAGGGCGCCAAGGCGCGGATCATCGCGCGGGTCACCAGCCATACCGCCGCCACCGGCCGGATGGAGCGCGGCGACGGGTCGGTGCTGGAAGCCGCGTCGCTCCCGCTACCCGACGGCAATGTGCTGCAAAGCTATCTGGACGTGACCGACAGTTTCCGCGTCGAGCGCGCGCTGCTCGAACGGAACGACGCGCTGGAGACGGCGGCCCGGCTGAAAAGCGAATTCATCGCCAATGTCTCCTACGAGCTGCGGACCCCGCTGAACGCGATCATCGGCTTCGCCGAGATCCTGACGAACCAGTATTTCGGCGAGTTGAACCCGCGTCAGTTGGACTATTCCCGCGGCATCCTGGACAGTTCGCAGCGCCTGCTGTCGCTGATCAACGACATCCTGGACCTCGCGACGATCGAAGCCGGCTACATGACGCTGGAGGTCGATATCGTCGACGTCCACACCCTGATGGCCAATGTCCTGGCGCTGACCCGGGAGCGGGCGCGCCGGCTGGACATGGTGCTGAGCTTCGACTGCCCGACCGATCTGGGCACCTTCCCGATCGACGAGCGGCGCATCAAGCAGGCGATGTTCAATCTGGTTTCCAACGCCATCAAGTTCACGCCGACCGGCGGCGCCATCACCCTGTCCGCGCGCCGGGTCGGCAACGAGATGGCGTTGACGGTCGCCGATACCGGGGTCGGCATCGCGGCCGAGCATCATGGCCGCGTGTTCGAGATGTTCGAGCGGGGCAATCCACAAGCGCGGCTCGCCGGTGCCGGCCTCGGCCTGTCACTGGTCAAGAGCTTCGTCGAATTGCATGGCGGCCGGGTCGAATTGTCCAGCGAAGCCGGCGAAGGCACGCGGGTGACCTGCTATCTGCCGATGGCCGAGGCCCAGATCGGCACCACGGCGGCGGCGGACGAGACGGCGACGGCGACCGAGGCCGATGCGCTCAGTGCCCCGGAACCCCCTTCGTCGTCGAATATTCGAAGTGCAGCGCCTCGCCGGGAAAGATCAGCGGATGGATCGCGTGCGCCGCGTGCGCCGCTTCGGCGAACCCGGTCATGATCAGCTTCAGCTTGCCCGCATAGGTCGCGACGTCGCCGATCGCGAAGATGCCCGGCTGGCTGGTCGCGGCGGTCGATTGATCGATGCGGATCTGGTGCCGGTCGAGGTCCAGGCCCCAATCCAGGATCGGCCCCAGCTCGGTCGACAAGCCGAAGAACGGCAGCAGGATATCGGCCTCCAGCCGGCGAACCTCGCCATCCAGATCCGCCACGGTGACCGCCGATAGCTGGGCGCCCTCACCCTCCAGCCCGTGCAGCTGATAAGGCGTCACCAGCTCGATCCGCCCGGCGAAGGCCAGTTCCTGCAGCTTCGCGGCACTGGCCGGGGCCGCGCGGAATTTCGGCCGGCGATGCACGACCATGATCGCCGCGGCGATATCGGCGAGGGCGATCGCCCAATCGACCGCGCTGTCGCCGCCGCCGGCGATGACTACGCGCTTGCCCCGGAAATCCTCGCGCCGGGCAACCAAGTAGAACACGCT
>Ga0179596_10000239_pt1 | contig 23508 bp, 21 predicted proteins | sample CZODoug1_1_08_16_FD_155494 | JGI IMG/M metagenome (GOLD analysis project Ga0179596, IMG submission 155494) | Vadose zone soil fungal communities from Angelo Coast Range Reserve, California, USA - CZODoug1_1_08_16fungal (Illumina Assembly) | ecosystem: Environmental > Terrestrial > Soil > Vadose...
CGGGTGAGAAAATTTGAAGAGTGTTTCACCACGCCGATCGCGTCCGACAGACCCGCATCTGCATCTATCAAGCATTGACGTAGCAACCTAGACCCGCGGCCGTAAGCGACGCGGATACATGGTAATGCTGATATACCTCTCTGATGTTGGAGTTGAGCGCCCCGCGCGCCACAAGCCACATGATGAGTTCGGCGCCTTCATGACCCGCGCCTTTCATGTATTCACCCAGTGGAATCTGGGTCAGGGCGATCGGATCCGCGATCATGTTTTTCAGGAACATCCTGTCGAAGGAAGGCTGCATGAAGCCGGAGCGCTCGCCCTGGAGCTGATGGGACATTCCGCCGGTTCCCATGATGAGCACGCGGGTATCCTTCGGGTAGGCGTCTATCGCCTTGCGAATGGCTTGGCCCAGCTTGAAGCAGCGAGCCGGCTGCGGCAGCGGAAATTGGATCGCATTGACCGTCACCGGGATAACCTTGGTAGGCCATTCCTCGATTTCGCCAGCCGGACCGCCGAACATGATGCTCATCGGCACCGAGAAGCCATGATCGACCCCCATCTCCTGATACATGGTCACGTCGAATTCCTGTGCGACCAGATGTTCGATCAGATGCCACGACAGGTCAGGGTCGCCCTTGAACGAGGGAATTGGTCGCGGCCCCCACCCTTCATCGCCCGAGCGGTATTCTTCTGCCGCGCCGACGCCGAAAGTCGGGACCCGATCGAGGAAAACTTCCAATCCGTGGTCGTTATAGACGACGATGGTCACGTCTGGGGCGAGCTTCTTGACGAAGTCTTTTGCGGGTAAATAGCCGTCGAACAGCGGTTTCCAGTAAGGATCCTGCGTCAGTCCTTGATCGATGGCGATGCCGATCGAGGGGACATGAGACGTGGTGACGGCACCGATGATCTCAGCCATGGTCCAGTTCCTTGTGAGAATTGAGTTTTGCGCGAAATTCTTCCAGCGTCATGGAATTCTGCTGTGCGCCGATATGCTGCATCGAAACGTGGTCGATCGCGGCAATCTTGAAAACGTAGTAGATATTGCCACCCGAGCGGATCATGCCGATCCAGTCTCGTGCGGTGACCAAGCTCGTCGTGTTTTCATCGAGCCCGTATTTGCAGCAATAAGCCGTTTCGTCCGCGGCGAAAGCGGCGCGGTTTTCTGGCTTTATCAGCGACATGCACATCTTGTTGAGCGCGAAGTTCTTTCTCGAGCGCATCCCGTCAAAAAGATAAGTCCCTTGCAAGGATCTGGCTGTCGCCTTGTCGTATTCTATCTTCGCCGAGATATCGTCATCAGCCATTGTTTCCTCCAGTTCTAAAACGGAAGTCCCACGAACTGTTCGGCCAGCATGGCTTGGGCATGTTCGGACCGCGTGAGATAGTCGAACTCGCTGGCGCGGATCTTTTTCTGGAACGGAGCCTCGTCGGGGAAAACATGCAGCAAGGTCGTCAACCACCAAGACAGGCGCACCGCTCCCCAGACACGTTTCAAGGCCGTCGCCGAGTAGTCTTCGAGCAGGTCCGGATTCTGCTGCGTGTAGTAGGCGCAGAGCGCACGGGACAGGTAGAAGATGTCGGAAACCGCGAGGTTCAGCCCCTTCGCACCGGTCGGAGGAACGATATGGGCCGCATCCCCTGCCAGAAAGAGCGCGCCATATTGCATGGGTTCGCAAACGAAGGAGCGGAGAGGCGCCACGGATTTTTCGATTGAGGGACCGGTGACGATCTGCGCCGCAATCTCGGAAGGAAAGCGCGCCTTTAGCTCGCTCCAGAACCGGTCGTCGGACCAGTCCTCCGGACGGTCCGCGGCCGGGCATTGTACATAGTAGCGGCTCAGCTTGGGACCGCGCTGCGAAGCGAGCGCGAATCCTCGTTCATGGTAAGCGTACACAATGTCTGGAAGCGGCGGGGTCTCCGACATAACCCCAAGCCAGCCGAACGGGTAGACCTTCTCGAATGTCTGGCGGATTGAGGAGGGGATCGACTGTCGCGACACGCCGTGAAAGCCATCGCAGCCGGCGACGAAATCGCAACTGATCCGATGCGTCTCGCCGTCCTTTTCATAGGTGACGGAGGGGCTGCCTGACTTCAGGTCGTGCAGCGTGACATTTTCGGCCTCCTCGACGATCTGACCGTCGGCGGCTTCGCGGGCTTCGTAGAGATCCTCGGTGATCTGTGTCTGGCCATACGCCATCATGGAGCGCCCGGTATGGCGAGGCCCATCGATCACGAAAGTGTCGTAGCCAGGCCATTCAATGCGGATGCCGCCGTGAACATGACCGTCACGATCCATCCGTGCGCCGAGACCGTGTTTGCGCAATAATTCGACGGTGCCCGCCTCGAGTACGCCGGCCCGGATTCGTTCGAGAACGTACGCCTTTGTCTTCCGCTCCAGAACGATGCTGCTGATTCCATTGAGGTATAGGATATGGGACAGCAATAGTCCCGATGGTCCTCCCCCAACGATCGCTACCTTTGTACGCATCCAACTCCTCCGCGTGGACTTGCGCTTAAAATGCACTCCGCATATCCGCTGTCAACATATAATGGACCAAGGTCCGTATTTTGGACCAAAAGAAATGCCGCGGAGCGGCCGGTATAAGGTGACGGTCGCCTGATTTTCCACGGATTCCATTGTGACGCGCTGCGGGAGACCCGCCCGATCACTCCCCGCAGCCGCAGCCATCCGCAGCCGCAATCGGCCCACCGCCATCGGCAATTTGAGCGCGGCGATCTCGCCGGCGACGAGGCGTCTGTTGTCGCGATGAGCGTTATGTCGAGGCCGGACGACGGCCAATCGAGCGCATTGGGGATCGGGTAGAGCGGGGGTAATCGGCCCGTATCGCCGCATCAATTGCCCCGTTAGGGCTTATTGGGGATAGTCGCCCTTGAGTGCGCCTGCGACATCCGCGGCGCTTTTCTGGACGAGCGGCAGGAGCACGGATTCCAGGTGTTCTTGCGAGACGACATCGTCGAAATAGATGACCGAGATCGAGCCGCCGCCGGCAGGGACAGGGACCGCGGCGACGCGCATGTTCGGACCCAGTTCCTTGAGTGGGCGGGTTGCGTAGCCCGCCAAGACCGCTGCTTCGATTCGGCGTTTGGCGGCCTCGATCTGGCTGGTAGTCTTGACGAGTCGCCCCAGCCATTCGGCGCGGTCTGCCTCGTCGAGGCTGGATAGATAGGCGACGCCAGCCGCGCTTTCGAGAATCGGGAACCGGCGCCGTTCGAATAGCTTCAGCTTGATCGGTGCGCGTTCGCGGTTGTTGGACTGGATCAGCATGGAAAGCCCATCCTGGACGAGATATTCGGCCGGCCATTTGATTGCATCGGCCAGCATGTCCAGTGCGACTTGGATTAGACCTTCGGTCTGGTTCTTGCCGATCAGCGAGCGTGAGAGCGACGCGACCTTGGGCGTTACGCGATAGGTAAGCGTATCCTGGTCCTGGATCGCATAACCTTCTGCCTGAAGCGTTTGCAGCAGCCTGATCACGGTCGGCTTGGGGAGGTTCGTCTCATGGACGAGGCCCGATATCGTGGCGGTTTCCAGATCGTTCAACGCTCCCAATACCCGCAGACCACGGGCGAGCGCTCCGGTGGGCGAATCGTTAGTGTAGGAATCTTCTATCCGAACGATGTTCACTTTTCCCACGAAAATTGCCGGAGATCGCCATCATCTCCTTATTTTTCACAGGTTTCTGGCCAATGCAACCACGACTCTCCCGGCCCGTCGGCCGGATAGGCTCGCGCGCACGCCGAAATGCATGGAGCTGGAAACGGGCCGGTTGTTTGGGGGCTTTGACCTTGGCTTAGTCTAACCCTATAGGTCCAATCTGATCCGCCCGCCGGGTGCTTTAGCGCGAGAACAGCACAAGATCATGCGCTCGTCCCTCTGCGATCTGCTCAGCACATAGTCGCGATGTTCCACATCGCCCGACAGGTAGCGCGTCGAACAGACGCCGCACAGCCCGTCGGAGCATTTGACGTCGATGGAAATACCGGCTTGTTTCAGCGCCTCGGTCACCTTCTCATTCGCCGGAACCGGGATGATCTGGCTGGTCGAGGCGATCTCGATCTCGAAATCATGATTCTCCCATTCGGCGTCGTCGGGGACCGAGAAATATTCGCGGCGCAGCGCGTCCTCCGGCCAGCCGAGCGCGGTGGCGGCTTCGAAGACCGCATCCATAAACGCCGCCGGACCGCAGGTATAGACGTGATCACCTTCGGCATAACCGGCTAGGACGGTGGAGATGTCGAGCCTGTCTTCGTCGCTGAAGTGGAAATGCACCCTGCCGTGCCAGGGCACGGTCTTCAGCTCTGAGATAAAGGCTGCCTGCGCGCGGGTCCGGGCCTTGTAGTACAGTTCGAATGGCCGGCTCGATCGTGACAGTTCATGCCCCATGGCGATGAGCGGGGTCACACCGATGCCGCCGGCCAGCAGCAGATGCCTGCCCTGGCCCGCGGCAATCGGAAAGTGGTTGCGCGGTTGTGAGATCACGACCGGCGCGCCGGGATTGAGCATCTGGTGCATCTTCAGCGACCCGCCGCGACCCCGGTCCTCGCGCAAGATGCCCAGAAGGTATTTCGACCGGTCGGCCGGATCGCCGGCCAGCGAGAATTGCCGGATATATTGAGGCGTCACCGTCACATCGATATGCGCCCCGGCCGCGAAAGCGGGCATCTCGCCGCCGTCGCGGGTCACGATCTCGAACAGGTCGATCTTGCCGTCGGCGGAGCTTTGCCAGCGCTTGCCAATCTTTGCGACAATCACCGGCGGAACGGCGTCGATCGGCTTGGGCTTGCCGACGAGCCTCGCCGTGTCGCCGGCGGCCAGCTTCTCCTGGTATTGGTCCGGCGACAGTGCCGCCTCGTAGGCGGCGATCCCGGCTTCGCGGTCCAGCGGATTGGGCATCGGCAGGGGCGGAGGCGCCAGTTCGATCGGATACATGGCGAGGGTCTGGTCTTCGCGCCGCAGATGGATATGGGTATTCAGTCCGCGGGCATTGGTCTGCTTTGCCGTGACGATCCGACCGGTTTCGTCCTTGGCGACATCCCACCACCATTTCTTTGCCGGATTGATCGTGCCGCGCTTCAGCTTGTCATCCAGTCTGGCAATCCATTTGGCGGCCCAGGGCACATTCATCGCCGCCCAACGGAACGGCCGCTCCATCACCAGCCCCTCGAGATTCCATGGGCAGGTCTTCATGCAGCGCCCGCACATCGCCCCGCCCAGGTTCGTCGTCCGATACTGGGTGCATTTCGCGGTGTCGGCCTTCCATATTTCATAGCCGTTGAACATCACCTTCTTGCCGGCGGAGATCGCCCCCGCCGGGCATTCGCGAGCGCATTTGTTGCAGGAGTTGCAGAAGTTCTGCAGTCCGAAATCGATCGGCTTGTCCGATGTCATCGGGAAATCGGTCGTGAGGATTCCAGTCTTCAGCCGAGGGCCGAGGAACGGGTTGAGGATTGTTTCGCCGATCCGGCTGACCTCCCCCAGGCCGGCGAGCAGCACCAGCGGTGTCTGGATCACATCGCTGTCGGCTGCCGAATGCGCCGTGGCGCTGAAACCGAGATAGCGCAGATGCTGGCCGACGATGCCGCAGACGAGGGCGGCGCGCATGTAGGTGCGCATCGACTGGGCGGAAGAAATCCAGTCGTCGCCGCTGGCGCCGTGCATCGTGTCGAACCCCTGGTCGATCATGACCGAGACGGCATTGGGATGGGCCACCTCCATCTCCGTTCCGTCCTGCCGGTGCGAATACCAGACCCAGGCCGGCGCTTTCGAGACGCCCGCCAGATCGGCGCCCAAGAAATGCATCGTGGCCTTCAACCGTGCCGTATTGGCCTGGGGATCGTCGTATCCCGAGGCGCGGGAGGGCGCTGGCACGCCGCGCTGCAGCAGCGAATAGACGTTGAGCGCCAGCCGCAAGGCGCCGGCGAGGGGTGCCTTGGAGACGGAATAGCCGTCCTTGGACGCTTCGAGGGCGGGCTTGCCCAGATCGCCGAAGGCGGCGCGCAAGAACATCTCGCTGGATTTGGGCACCCGTGGAATCCGGTCCTCGTCGATGAAGGTGGTGGTTTTTTCCACCCGCTTCAGTTTCTCGGTCGGATAGCGGCTGTCGCGATACGGCCGATCCTTCATGTCCACCAGGCTGCGCGGTGTCTTGGGCGCCGCGGCACCGATCCACCATTGCGGCCCCTTGGCGTGCCAGCGATCGGCCAAGGTCTGAGCACGTAAGGGGCGGTCCGAGGCGAGTTCCATCGACGTGGTCACGACGGCGACCTCGAACCGGTCCCCTATGTAAGGATTGGTGATGCCGCGTCCTCCGGGCAGAGCAAGGCCGGCGGATATAGCCAGCCGGTGCAGATTGACCTCGCTCGTCGTCGCGGTGTGGCTGCGGGCTTCGAAGCCCAGGATTCGCAGGTAGTTGGCGATGACGACCGCCGTTTCGGCTGCCCGCATCGCGGCGCGCCAGGGCTGGAGATCGATGATCCAGTCGCTTCCGGGCTCCTGCGGATCCGGATCTCGTGGATAGTCATTGATGAAGACGATGGCGTATTTATGGGAGTCGATCGGCCGGTCTGCGAGACTGATTGCCTGCTCCATCTGCCGGATCACCGCCAAAGGATTGAAGCGAAGCCGAAGTTTCTCCTTCGAAGTCTCAAAGGAGAGGTTGGTTAGCCCGGGATGTTGGTGGCGCGTTTCAAGAAAATGCGCGGGCCTTAGCTCCGAGATGCCGGTAAGCGTGGCATCAAGGAAATAGCCTGCCGACTTCAGATGGTTGGAGCGTTCGACTGGATCGTCCGGAATCTCCGCCTTTTCCTCGCTCAGGCCACCTTCACGGACCGCATCCAGGGCGCACATGAAATCGCTGATCGAGCGGCCGAGGTGAACGCTATCGAAGGCTCCCCTCAAGAGACCGTCTGTCCGGATCGGGTCGAGCGTTGCCTCAACCCCGCGGCCCAGCCGCTCCATCGGTAGCTGACCTAGGTGCATCGCCCGGTCGCGATGGGAAAATAGGCGCATGACATTCCTCCCGCTCTGGTCCATTATACGGACCATGGTTCATTTTAATAGATAGTGTCAATGAGGCAGCCGCCGGGCTCGGAAGGATCTCTGGACCAATACGGAGTGGGTCTGAAGAAGACCAACGATGGGGTGGAGGGAAGTATCGGTCTACCCGCGTACACCCGGCGGAACACATCCAGAAAATCATAAACGTAATAAACCGGGAGGAAGGAAATGAACGATACCGATCCCAGGGTAACTCTGCGCTCTAGGCAGATAACAAAATTCCAAATCTACATTATCGCCATCTGCGTTCTCATTGCCGCGTTAGATGGATTCGACGTATTGGTGGCGGCATACACCGCTCCGGCGATCGCCAAGGATTGGAACCTCACCCCCACCTCCCTGGGCGCTTTGCTGAGCGCCGGACTCGTCGGTATGGGGTTCGGGGCGGTCGGCATCGCGCCTCTAGGCGACAGGATCGGGCGCAAAACCACGATTCTTTTGTGCTTGATCATCCTCTGTGCAGGGATGCTCTTTTCAGCCTCGTCCAGCGATCTTACCGCACTCGCCGCTTGGCGGACCTTTACCGGCCTGGGGATCGGTGGAGCACTCGCCAATATCAATATAATGGTCGTAGAATACTCGCCCAATCACCGCCGCGGTGTTGCGGTGTCCCTGATGACGATCGGCTATCCAATTGGCGCAACCCTAGGCGGGTTTGTCGCTGTATATCTGATCGACTCATTTGGTTGGCGGTCCGTTTATGTTTTTGGCGGGCTGATGGCCCTCTTGTTGTTGCCGCCTTCCTTTCTTCAATTGCCGGAATCGATCGATTTTCTGGTGGCACGCAGGCCTCGAACCGGCTTGGTTCGGCTGAATAAAATTCTACGTCATCTGAATATCGAGCCGCTTGAACGGCTACCAGATAGCAATGGCAGCGAGATTTCCGCGCATGTGGGCCCTTTCGCAATATTTGGTCATTCGTATCGTGCAAGTACGATTGCCGCCAGCACGGCGTACTTTCTGGTCATGCTGACCGTTTATTTCTTGCTGAGCTGGATGCCACGCATCGTCACGCAACTTGGCTTAAGCATCAGTAGCAGTATTACCGTCTCTCTGCTTGTCAATGTCGGCGGTGTCGTCGGATGCCTGGCCTATGGCGTGTTTGCCGTGTGGATCGGATTCCGCCGCCTTGCCGCTATTCTCATGGTCGGTCTGTTTCTGACGGCAGCTCTCTTCGGCGTGCTTCCGCCGATCGTCACAGCCTTGATGATTGCCGCACTCGCCATTGGCTTTTTCCTGCACAGCTCGGTTTGCGCGCTCTACACGGTCGTCCCCGGCGCATTTCCTGCCGCTATTCGGACCACCGGCACCGGTTTCGCGATGGGCATGGGACGAGTGGGGGCCGCGATGGGGCCGTATCTGGCCGGATTCCTCATGGCCGAGGGATGGTCGCGTCCGGCTCTCTTCGTGTGCTTGTCGCTACCGATGCTACTTGCCGCCGTCAGCATCTTTCAAATTGGCGATTTCGCTACGCCGCGCCGAACAGTCCCGACGGGATCGGTTGCGCCTTCGGAAGCCACGAGCGCCATTGTGCAGTAAAGCCGATCGAGCAGCCTTGTAGACGAGGCACCAAACCGGCTCTTAAAATAATGGACCTATGGTCCACTTTATGACAAAGATAGTCGGAGACAGACCGGCGCAGAGAGATCAATCGCCCGGCACGGTGGAGGAATAATCCAATGGCGACAGCGCAAAAGGCCGCCGCCCGACAAGACCATCCTCAGCAAGCGTCGTCTCTGGAGAGCGTCGCGGCATGAAGGTCATCGTCGCCGGTCCGGGTGCTTTCGGCGTCAAGCACCTCGAGGCGATGCAAAGGATCGAGGGGGTCGAGGTCGCATCGATCGTCGGTCATGCCTCGGAACCGGCCCGCACTGTGGCGGAACGCTTTGGTGTCGCCCATTGGACTTCCGATCTGGCCGAAGCCCTGGCGTTACCGGGCGTGGAGGCCGCGGTTCTCGCTACGCCGACCCCAATGCACGCGGCCCAGGCAATCCAATGCCTGCAGGCCGGTAAGCATGTTCAAGTCGAGATCCCTATGGCCGACAATCTTGCCGACGCCGTGCGGCTGGTGGAGATGGCCGCCCGGACGGGGAAGATCGCCATGGCTGGCCACACCCGGCGCTTCAACCCGTCGCACCAATGGGTTCATCGAAAGATCAAGGCGAGCGAGCTGAGGATTCTGCAGATGGACGTTCAGACCTATTTCTTCCGTCGTACGAACATCAACGCGCTTGGAGAGCGCCGCGGCTGGACAGACCACCTGCTCTGGCATCACGCATGTCATACGGTGGATCTGTTTCAATATCAGACAGGCGAAACCGCCTCGGTGGCCCGAGCCATCCAGGGGCCGCCGGATCATGAACTCGGCATTGCCATGGATATGTCGGTGCAGATGAAAGTCCCGAGTGGTGCCATTTGCACCCTCAGCCTTTCCTTCAACAACGACGGCCCGCTCGGGACTTCATTTCGTTACATCTGCGATCATGGCACCTACGTCGCCCACTACGATGATCTGATGGACGGAGAGGGGAACGTCATCGACGTCTCCAAGGGGGGCGTCTCGCCGAACGGCATCGAGCTGCAGAACCGCGAATTCTTCGCCGCCATCCGGGAAGGTCGCGAGCCGAACGCCAGCGTCCGGCAGTGCCTCCCCGCCATGCGGACCCTCGACAGGATTGAAAAGAGCCTCCCATGAGCATCGTCGTCCGAAACATCATCCGCGCCGACGCGACCATCATCGATGCCCTCGCCGGTTACGGCGTGGCCACCACCCATGAAGCGCAAAGCCGCAAGGGCCTCCTCGCGAGCTACATGCGGCCGATCTATCGCCCAGCGAAGATCGCCGGCTCGGCCGTCACCTGCGAGGTTGCGCCCGGCGACAACTGGATGATCCATGTCGCCGTCGAGCAGTGCAAACCGGGCGACATTCTGGTGGTGGCGCCGACCAGCCCCTGCGAGGACGGCTATTTCGGCGATCTTCTCGCGACCTCCTTGCAGGCCCGCGGGGTTCGGGGGCTGGTCATCGACGCTGGCGTCCGCGACGCCGCTGTCCTGACCGAGATGAAATTCCCCGTCTGGTCCAAGGCGATCTTCGCCCAGGGCACGGTCAAGGAGACGATCGGCAACGTGAACACGCCGCTGGTCTGCGCCGGCGCCCTGATTTTCCCGGGCGATGTAATCGTCGCGGACGACGATGGCGTGGTCGTCGTACGCCGCGAGCAAGCGGCGGCGGTAGCCGCTGCGGCGGCCAAGCGCGAGGCGAACGAAGAGAGCAAGCGTGCGCAGCTGGCAGCGGGCGTCTTGGGCCTCGATCTCTACAACATGCGCGAGCGACTGACGGAAAAAGGCCTCCGTTGGCTCGACGAGGTTTGAGCGATGCAGACCGCCATTTCATGTGTCGTCATGCGGGGGGGCACCTCCAAAGGGCTTTATTTCCTCGCTTCCGACCTGCCTGCTGACATTGCGACCCGCGACGCCGTACTGCTCGCCGTCCTAGGTTCACCCGACCCGCGCCAGATCGACGGTATGGGCGGGGCGCATCCCCTGACGTCCAAGGTCGCCGTGGTGTCGCCGCCGACGCATCCGAATGCGGACGTCGACTATCTCTTCCTGCAGGTGGTGGTTGACAAGGCGGAGGTCTCCGACAGCCAGAATTGCGGTAATCTCCTGGCAGGCATAGGCCCTTTCGCCATCGAGAAGGGACTGATCAAAGCCGAGGACGGCGTGACGGATGTTCGTATCCACATGCTGAACACCAAGAGCATCGCGGTGGCGCGCATTCAGACCCCCGGCGGCCGCGTACGCTATGACGGCGACGCTCGCATCGACGGTGTGCCGGGAGCCTCGGCGGCGATACCGATCGACTTCCTCGACGTCGCGGGATCGAGCTGTGGCGCACTGCTCCCCACCGGCCATGCGAGGGACGTGGTCAACGGCGTCGAGGTTACCTGCATCGACAATGGCATGCCCGTGGTTGTCATGAGAGCCGCCGACTTCGGCAAGACCGGCTATGAATTGCCTGAGGCTCTGGAGGCGGACGCGGAGCTGAAGGCGCGGGTCGAAGCGATCCGCCTTGCCGTCGGCCCGATGATGAATCTCGGCGACGTCACGAAGAAGACGGTCCCGAAGATGTGCCTTGTGGCGCCGGCTCAGCGTGGCGGCGCGATCTGCACCCGCAACTTCATTCCACACCGGGTGCACGAAGCCATCGGCGTGTTCGGTGCCGTAAGCGTGGCGACCGCCTGCGTTACACCGGGTTCGGTAGCCTCCGGGGTGGCGGGAATCACGGATGCGGAGGCCGTAACGACTCTCGATATCGAGCATCCGACCGGCTTCTTCACGGTGGATATGGATGTGGCGATGAAGGACGGGGCGATCAACGTTCGCCGATCGGCACTGCTGCGCACGGCGCGCAAGCTCATGTCCGGCGAGGTCTACATCCCCGCCTCGATCTGGGACGGCCGATGATCGGCTTTACGCGTGTCTGCCTGATCGGCTTCGGCGAGGTAGGCCAGATCCTGGCGGCCGATCTCGCCAAGGCCGGCGTCGGGGAAATTGCTGCCTATGACATCCCATTCGATAGGCCGGATAGTGCTCCGAGCCGCGCGGCTTTCGGCCCTCGACGGGCATCCAGCGCCATCAGCGCTGCCGAAAACGCCGAACTCATTATCAGCGCCGTGACAGCTGCCGCCGATCTCGACGCCGCCAAATCGGTCGCCTGCGGGATCACACCCCTGATGAGCCGTTCCATCGCCGCGCGGCAGGACTGGGCAGCCAGCCATCGCAGCGCGCTTGCCGAAGGCGGGCTCCACCCCATGCTGGATGCCCTTTTGAAGACCATCGATGCGGGCGCGGAGCCAGCGTCTCCCCATGAGGAATGCGTATGATCATCGATTGTCACGGCCATTACACCACCGCGCCTGGGCCGCATAATGATTGGCGCGAGCGGCAGACGGCAGCATACAAGGCGGGCGGCGATGTCGATCCGGCTTATCCCGACATCTCCGACGACGAGATTCGTGAGAGCGTGGAGAAGAATCAGCTCCGCTTGATTCGCGAGCGCGGCGCCGACATGACCATCTTTTCCCCGCGAGCGTCCACCATGGCCCACCATGTAGGGGACGAGGCGGTGAGCCAGGCCTGGACCCGGCGCTGCAACGACTTGATCAGGCGCGTGGTCGACCTGTTTCCCGACGCCTTCACCGGCGTTTGTCAGTTGCCCCAGTCGCCGGGTGTTTCCATCGCCCATTCGATCGCCGAACTGGAGCGATGCGTCAACGAACTCGGCTTCATCGGCTGCAACCTGAACCCCGATCCATCAGGCGGCCACTGGACGGCGCCGCCACTGACCGATCGCGCCTGGTATCCGTTCTTCGAGAAGATGGTGGAACTGGACGTGCCGGCGATGATCCATGTGTCGGGCTCGTGCAACGCCAACTTCCATGCGACCGGCGCTCACTACATCAACGCCGACACCACCGCGTTCATGCAGTTCCTCGACGGCGACCTGTTCAAGGACTTCCCCAACCTGCGGTTCATCATCCCGCATGGTGGCGGCGCCGTGCCTTATCATTGGGGGCGCTACCGGGGGCTGGCCGACATGCTGAAAAAGCCGCCGCTCCGCGAGCATGTTATGAAAAACGTCTACTTCGATACCTGCGTCTATCACCAGGCGGGCATCGATCTGCTGTTCCGGGTCATCGACATCGACAACATCCTGTTCGGATCCGAGATGATCGGCGCTGTGCGGGGGATCGATCCCGAGACCGGAAATTACTTCGACGATACGAAGCGCTACGTCGACGCGTTGACGATTCCAGCCGAGCAGAAGAAGAAAGTGTTCGAGCTGAACGCTCGTCGGGTTTACCCGCGTCTGGATGCCAACTTAAAAGCGCGGGGCCTGTGATGCCGGACTTCACCATGGATATGGGCTGGCGCGTCTGGCATCCGACACCCGCCAAGCCGAGCTTCACGCCACCGCCGGGCGCGGTGGACGCCCACTGCCACGTCTTCGGTCCAGGCGATGTATTCCCCTATGCGTCGTCCCGGAAATATACGCCTTGCGATGCCTCGAAGGACCAGCTCTGGGCGCTGCGAAAGCACCTTGGGTTCTCGCGCTCGGTGATCGTGCAAGCCACCTGCCATGGAGCGGATAACCGGGCCCTTGTCGACGCCATCGCTCATTCAGAAGGCACGGCACGCGGCGTCGCTACGGTGAAGCGCGATGTGACGACTGACGAGCTCAAGCGTCTGCACGCGGCGGGCATCCGCGGCGTGCGGTTCAATTTCGTCAAGCGTCTGGTCGACGCCCTGCCGCGTGACGAGTTGAAGGAGATCGCGGAGCGTATCGCTCCGCTTGGATGGCATATCGTCATCTATTTCGTGGCGGAGGAACTGGAGGAGCTGTCCGACTTCTTCCTCTCGCTTCCCGCTCCATTGGTCGTGGACCACATGGGCACGCCGGACGTCTCCAAGCCTGCTGTCGGGCCGGAATTCGAACGGTTCGTCGCGTTCATGGCCGCGCGGGACGATATCTGGTGCAAGGTCACATGCCCCGAGCGGTTGTCGAAAGAGGGACCACCATTCTATGCCGATGTGGTCCCTTTTGGTCGGCGCATCGTCGAGGCATTTCCTGACCGCGTCCTGTGGGGCACGGATTGGCCCCACCCGAATATGAAAACCCACACGCCCGATGAAGGTCAGCTTGTGGACTTCATTCCCAGGATCGCGACCACAGCCGAACTGCGGCACAAGCTCCTAGTGGCCAATCCGGCGCGCCTCTACTGGAGTTAGCCCGTTAGGGGCTCTGGCTGCTGTTGGTCACCGCTATGGCGCTGCGGCGAGAGGCGCTGCCAGACCCGCTTTGCTATTTCCGGCAAGATAATTCGGGCGTCTCGCCGGCGTCGCCGCGGACCGATGTCACCACCTGTCCGGTCCACGGTGTTGTCCAGTCCTGCCCGCCGGTGCGACTGGACAGTACCGCTTCCAGGCGAGCGCGGCATCCATTCGATCGTGGCGTAGGTGGCGCGTGCCGGACCTGAAGCCGGACGGAGGGTTCTATCTCTTCCCGAATTACTCCGCTCATCTCGGACGCAAGACGCCGGAAGGGAAATTCCTGGAAGATGATCGCGCCTTCGTTCTGCATCTGCTGGATGCCGGTGGCGTCGCGGCTGTCCACGGTTCGGCTTATGGCCTGCCGGGTTATTTTCGCGTCTCGATTTCGACTGACGACGTGGTCATCGAGCGCGCCTGCGATTCCATCGCAGCGGTCTGTCGGAGCCTCGCCTGATCGAAACCCGGCGGAACTTGACCCACTTGGACGCCGGAGATTCTACAGCCCCGGCGGGGAGTACCCTCGCTATGGTGCGTTTGGCGGTCGAAGCCGGCCGGCCGGCCGCCTTGAACAGGTCCGGCAGCCCGTCCAGCGTCGGCAACGGATTCTTATTCGGCTGCAACCGCGCAATATCCATTTATGCAGGTGGGTTCCTGCTTCAGGGCTGTTTCACGCCAGAATCCGTTCTCCGTGCCGAGGGCATCCGCATGAAGAGCGGATAACCAGAGTGCCGGGCAACCGCGTCTGCAGTACCGCGCCGTCCGGCTCGTGCATGCGCTGCACCAGCCTTGCGGCTGCCAGCCGCCCGATTTCCGATGTGGGTTGGGCAATGACCGTCAGGCTCGGTTCGAAATCGTCGGCCCAGTCGAAATCGTCAAATCCGGCAATGGCCACATCGGCAGGGATTCGCAGGCCGGCCCGGCGAATAGCACGGACGGTCCCGATGGTGGCGTGATTGTTGCCGGCGATCAATGCGGAGGGGCGGTCGGGCCGGGACAACAGGTCCAGGGCGGTGGCAGTCGCTTGGTCGCTGTTGGCGGTTGGAGGGCTGATCAGGTCTTCATCGACGCTCATGCCGGCATCGTGGAGCGCCTCGCGGTAGCCATCGAGCCGCTCGATCGTTGTCTGATAGCCCGCATGGCCGGCGACGTAGCCGATGCGGCGGTGGCCGTGGCCGAGCATGTGTGCGACCAGCATCGCCACACCGGCGCGGTTTTCCAGCCCGACCCCGTCAAAGCGCGGACTGACGAGACGGTCGACGAGCACACAGGGAACCTTGTTGCCGGTCAGATAGGCGAGCGATCGGCCGGCGGGATCAGGTGATGGGGCCAGCAGGACGCCATCGACGCGGTGCCGATGAAGCGCCTTCACGACGGCTAATTCGCGCTCCGGATCGTCCTCTGTGTCCAAGAGGAACACCATCAGGCCAACGCGGGAGCATTCGCGCTGCACCGAATGAATGAGGTCGCTGAAATAGGGATTGGATATGGCCGAGATGGCCACCCCAACCGCATTGCTGGTGGCCCGAACCAGAGAGCGGGCCAAGCTATTGGGCTCGTACCCCATCTCCTCGATCGCGGAGAGTACCGCCGCCGCCGTGTCGGGCAGCACACGCCGGGTCTTGTTGAGCACGTGTGAAACCGTCGAGGTAGAAACCCCGGCTCGTTTGGCGATATCGACGATGGTCGCCATTGTTCCCCTCACATTGCGGGCTGGGGCCCCTGGCTCTCCAGGATGGCAGCTCGCCTCCATCTGTATGCAGCATATTTCCATCGAAGCGCTTGCGCAAACGTTTCGACGGAAATATGCTGCGATCAATCGGGACGGCTGACAGAAGAGCGACGCCATGGAGGAAACGAGAGGTCGGACCATACCCGAAGCTTCTGTTAAAGGGGGCTTGCTGGGGCACCTCGCGCGCTCTCGGGAAAGCGGCATCGGCCTGGCGCTCATCATCATGGTCGTCGCGCTGAGCATCTTGGCACCGGCATTCCGCAGCCAGGAAAATCTCGTCAACGATGCGCGCAACCTCTCCTTCATCGGCATCGTGGCCGTCGGGCAAGCTCTGGTGATGATCACCGGCGGCATCGACCTTTCGGTTGGCAGCGTATGGGGGGCGGCAGCGGTCTCGTCGGCAGCGCTCATGGCAGCCGGCTGGCCGATGATCCCGGCCATGATGGCGGGATTGGCACTGTCCGGGGCGCTGGGGCTGTTCAACGGCCTATGCGTCACCCGCTTGAAAATGCCGCCTTTCGTTCCCACGCTGGCCACTCTCAGCATCGGGCGCGGTATTGCGCTGGTGGTGACGCGTGGGCGTTCGATCAATGATTTCGGTCCGGACGCCGATGCGTTCTTCCAGATTGGCGGCGGCGACATCGGGCCGGTACCGGGGCCGGCGGTGATTTTCATCATCATCGCCGTTTTGGGTGCGGTCCTTCTAGGCGCGACGGTATGGGGAAGGCATCTCTTCGCCATAGGCGGCAACGAGAAGGCCGCGCGCCTGACCGGCTTGCCGGTCGATCGCCTGAAGGTGGCCGTCTATGTGCTTTCAGCCCTGACAGCGGGCATCGCTGGCATCACGGAAGCGAGCTATCTCTCCACCGCGACCGCCAATCAGGGCATGGGCAAAGAACTCAACGTCATCGCGGCGACGGTGATCGGGGGCACCAGCCTCGCCGGCGGCGAGGGCAGCATCCTCGGCGTCGTGATCGGCACCGTCATTCTGGAGGTGCTGCGCAACGGCCTGCTGCTCCTCGGCATCGACCCCTATTGGCAAAGCGTTTTCGTCGGTCTCGTCATCGTCGCTGCCGTATTCATCGGGCAGATGCGCAAGGGGATCGGAAAGGGGCGGTAAGAAGCCCGTTCTACCTGCTCCGCCAACTGGAGCAGGGCCTAGTCATGCAATAACAGGGAGGAAAGTCATGAGGTTCAATTTTCTTCGCGGCAGGAGCCTGATTGCCGCTACTGCGCTGGCGGCCGGCCTGTTGTCGACGTCGGCGCAAGCCGACGACAAGCCCAAGGTGTTTGCGCTGGTGCCCAAGGTGGTTGGCGTGCCGTTCTATGCCGATGTCGAAAATGGCTGCAACGACGAGGCCAAGAAGATCGGCGCCACCTGCCTGTTTACCGGGCCGGCGCAGGCAGACGAGGCCGAACAGAACAAGTTCGTGCGCGATCTTATCACCAAAGGTATCGACGGTCTGGCCGTGGCGCCGAACAATCCGGCATCCATCGCGTCGGTGATCAAGGCTGCGCAGGCCAAGGGCATCCCGGTGGTGACGTTCGACTCCGACGCTCCGGCCTCCGGCCGCGTCAGCTTCATCGGGACCAACAACAAGGCGGGCGGCGTGGAGGGCGGCAAGGCGTTTCGGGCGGTCCTACCCGGCGGCGGCAAGTTCGCCGTGATTACCGGCGGGCTGGCGGCCGACAACCTCAACCAGCGCATCGCCGGATTCAAGGAAGGACTAGGCAGCGGTTACGTCGAAGTGGCTGGGTCGCCCTTTCCTTGCAACGACGACGCCAACGTCGCCATCCAGATCATCCAGGATGTGCTGACCAAGAACCCCGACATCAACGGCTTCTTTTTCGCCGGCGGTTGGCCGATGTTCGCTCCGGAAGCTTTCAGCCGGGCACTGAAGACACGTCAGGCAGATATCAAGGCCGGCAAGTTCGTGGTGGTATCGTTCGACACCCTCGATTCTCAGCTCAAGCTGCTGAAAGAAGGCTATGCCACCACCCTGATCGGACAGCGTCCCTACGGCATGGGAGCGCGCTCGGTGGATGCCCTCAATATTCTAGCCGGCAAGGGCACCGTAGACCCCATCATCGATACGGGCGTAGACGTCGTGAGCAGCGCCAATGTCGACAAGTTCCTGAAGTAGTGTCGTGGACTTGCCCGTGAATGCCATCCTGCAATTACGGGCTCTCGGTAAGCTGTTTGCCGGGGTGCCCGCTCTCTCCGGCGTCGGGTTCGACATCGAGAGCGGCAGCGTGCATGGCGTCATGGGCGAGAACGGTGCCGGCAAATCGACCTTGATGAAGATCCTCTCCGGCATCGAGCGTGCGGATGCCGGAGAGGTGTTGTTCGAGGGCCGTGCCGTGGCCTTCGCCAATCCCCGCGAAGCCATGGCGATGGGTATCTGCATCGTGCATCAGGAACTGAATCTGGTGCCGTCGATGACCGTGGCGGAAAACCTGTTCCTCGGCAGCGAGCCGCGCTGGGCAGGCTTGCTGCTTGACCGCCGCGCTCTGCATGCCGAGGCGACGGCGCTTCTGACAAGCCTGGGGATTGCCCTCGATCCGGCCGCGCGTGTTGATGCTCTCTCGTCCGCGCTCCGGCAACTGGTGGAAATAGCCAAGGCGTTGGCCCGGAACCCCCGCGTGCTCATTCTCGACGAGCCTACGTCCAGCCTCTCCAACGCCGAGACAGAAATTCTCTACGGCCTCGTCGCCGGACTCAAGCGAGCCGGGGTGACCATCCTCTATATCTCCCACCGCATGCGCGAGATCTTTACCCTGTGCGACGCCGTGACCGTGCTGCGCGACGGCCGGCATATCAGCACCCGCCCCATCGCCGAAACTTCGCATGACGAAGTGGTCCGGCAGATGGTTGGAAGGGAATTGCTTCAGGCGCAGAAGGTCCACCGCAGTCACGCGGATGCCGCGATGGTGCTGGAGGTCGAGGGCCTGAGCCATCCCGGTCGGTACAAGGACATCACCTTTTCGGTCCGGCGCGGCGAGATCGTCGGGATCGCGGGATTGATCGGGGCCGGGCGTTCGGACGTTGCCGACGGCATTTTTGCCGCCGTGCCGCCCCATGCCGGGCAAATTCGGATCGACGGGCGGCCGTTGAACGCCCGCCGGCCCGCCGAGGCCATGGCGGCCGGCATCGCCCTGGTGCCGGAGGATCGCAAGCTTCAGGGACTGGTTCTCGACCATTCGGTGGCGGAGAACATGACCCTGGCAGTCCTGCGCCGCCTCGCCTTCGGACCGTTCCGCCACCGCGGTGCGGAGCGAGGGGTGGTCGAACGGTACTGCCGCCGCCTGTCGGTCAAGGCGCGCTCCTCGGATCAAACGGTCGGGACCTTGAGCGGCGGCAACCAGCAAAAGGTGCTCCTGGCCAAGTGGCTCGCCACGCAACCCAAGCTTCTCATCGTCGACGAACCGACGCGCGGCGTGGATGTCGGAACCAAGGCCGAAGTCTACGCCCTGATGGAAGAGTTGGCCAGCGATGGGCTCGCTATTCTGATTATTTCCAGCGACATGCCCGAACTGCTCGCCGTCAGCGACCGAATTCTGGTGATGCGCGAGGGCCGGCTGGTGGGCGAGATTGACGGCCGGGACGCCACCGAACACCAGATTATGAAATTGGCCGCTCAAGTTGAGTAGGGGGCGTCTCGCGATGGACGCAGCCGGCGGTCGCCAGGAGATCGCCGCCCAGACCTAACGCACGGCGGACGCCGGCCGTGTCCAACCGTCTGCATGAACCCTCTGGGGAGGACCAGAATGAAAGCGACCGATACCCGCGACCTCGGCCGGACCGCACTGACCGTCACTCAACTGGGTTATGGCGGGGCGCCGCTCGGCGACCTGTATCAGCGCATCCCGGAGGCCGAGGCGCTCGGCGCCGTCGAAAGCGCCTATACGGCCGGGGTTACTCTGTTCGACACGGCACCGCTCTATGGTCACGGTCTTTCCGAACACCGCATCGGCCATGTCCTGCGCCAGAAGCCACGGACCAGCTTCGTCCTATCGACGAAAGTCGGCCGCTGTTTCGTGCCGCGGCAGCCCGGGCAGGTCGATCGCGGCCAATGGGCGGGCGGCCTCGATTTTGAGCCGGTATTCGACTACAGCTACGATGGCGTGCTCCGCTCGATCGAGCAGAGCCGGCTGCGGCTCGGCCTCAGCACCATCGACATTGCCCTCATCCATGACGTCGACATCTGGACCCATGGTAGCCGTGAGGCCTGGGAAGCGCGGCTGGCGGAAGCGTTGAAGGGCGCCTACCGCGCGCTCGACGACCTGCGACGTGCGGGCGTGGTCAAGGCGATCGGCGTGGGGGTCAATGAGATCGAGGCTTGCCTGCGCTTTGCCGATGGCGGCGACTTCGACTGCTTTCTGCTCGCGGGCCGCTATACGCTTCTGGAGCAGGGGGCGCTCGACGATCTGCTGCCGCTGGTCGAGCGTCGCTCGATGTCGGTCTTGCTGGGCGGTCCCTACAACTCGGGCATCCTGGCGACTGGAGCCGTGCCCGACGCTCGGTACAATTACCAGCCGGCATCGCCCGAAATTCGGAATCGAGTGGCCCGCATCGAGGCGGTGTGCCGGGCGCACGGCGTTCCTCTCTCGGCTGCGGCGATCCAATTTCCACTCGGCCACAAGGCGGTGGCATCCATAATTCCGGGTGCGATCTCGGCCGCCGAGGTCGAGCGCAACCGAGACCTGATCGAACAGGCGATCCCGGCCGAGCTATGGGCCGATTTGCGCCGCGCGGGATTGTTGCGGGAAGACGCGCCGACGCCAGCTTGAGCCTGTCGAACCAGTGCGTGCTCGCGGATGTGCGGCCGCATATCTCAACTCAGGCGCGGGGATGCCTCAGCGCCACGAGAGATGAAAATTCCTCATCAGTGAGGAGCTTGATCACAAATCTCAGCCGAAGGGAATCCTGTATCGACTCAATCAAAAACGGAACGACTCTAACGCGCCTGCCCGCTGATTTGGCTGCCGATATCCCGCGGCAGGCGGATATAGCCGGCGAGTGAGACGAAGATCATGGCGCCGGCCAGCGCGAAGGCGACGCGGAAATCGGTGAGGACAAAGCCTGTGGCGCTGGTGCCCTGAAGGGCCGAGGCGATCCGTAGAGACAGGGCGCCGAAGGCGATGCCCAGGCCGATCGTCATCTGTTGCGCCACGCTCCAGAGCGTGCTGGCAGCCCCCTTCTGTCCGGGGGAAACGTCGGCATAGGCCAAGGTCGCCAATGTGGTGAACTGCAGCGAGCGCGCCAGACCATAGGCGAAGAGCACGCCGATCATGACCGCGAGCGGGGTCGACGGCGCCAGCCAGCCGGTGGCCACGGTGAAGACGGTCGCGATCGCCCCATTGACCGCCGCCACCGTGCGGAAGCCGAAACGCCGCAGGATTCGAGTCGTGAAGAACTTCATGCCCAGATTGCCGAGCGCGGTCGCCATCAGCAGCAGACCCGAACGGAACGGCGACAGGCCGAAGCCGAGTTGAAACAGCAGCGGCGCCAGATAGGGTGCTGCTTCGATGCCGATCCGGGTGGCGGATCCCCAGAGCACGGTCACGCTGAAGCTCGGCACCCCCAACGTCGAAAGATCGAGCAGCGGATGCGGCGCCCGATGCGCATGACGGACGGCGCCGATCCCGATGATCAGACCCACCAGGATGAATCCGACGGCCTGGATCAGGTCCACTTCCTGGTGACTGGCGAGTTCGGTGCCGTACAGCAATGAGATGAGTGCCGCCCCGCTCAGCAGGAACCCCGCGCGGTCGAGTGGTCGCTTGGTATCTTCGCGCTCGTTCGGCACGAACCAGAGGATCGCGGCGAGCGCCAGCAGCCCGAACGGAACGTTCAGGAAGAAGATCCAATGCCAGGACGCATAGGTCGTGATGAAGCCGCCGATCGCTGGGCCGACCACGGGGGCCATGATGCCGGGCCAGGTGATGGTCGAGATCGCCTGCATGAGCCGGCCGTCGTCGGTGTTGCGCACGACGATCATCCGCCCGACCGGCACCATCATGGCACCGCCGATGCCCTGCAAGACCCGCGATGCGGTGAACGACGCCAGCCCGACCGAGAAGCCGCAGGCGACCGACGCCAGGACGAAGATGACGACCGCCGTGGCGAAGACGCTGCGCGAGCCGAAGCGGTCGGCGATCCAGCCGCTGATCGGGATGAACACAGCCAGCGTCAGCATATAGGCGGTCATGCCGAGGCTGACCTCGTTCGGGCCGACCGAGAAGGACCGCGCCATCTGCGGCAAGGCCGTCGCGATGATCGTGGTGTCGAGATATTCCATGAAGAAGGTCGCGGCGACGATGAACGGCAGCAAGGCGCTGCCCGGCGAGGGGCCCCCGTCCGGCTTGGATGTGGCGTCCGGACCCCGCATGCGCTTTTCCCTCCAGTGCTTCGGCAGCGCGCGATCGGGTCGCATGATCATGTCCCCCAACGCTCGGCAGGGAGGCTAGCGGCCTGGTTGGCCGATGAAAATGTCGAATTGAAGCGGGTGGATGCTCCAAAAAAGTATAGGTGCGATCCCAGGCCATCCGGTGCAACCAACGCGCCGAGAAACACCGCTTCTCGACGACGTTCCGGGGGGCGTGATCCGCTCAAAACTGCTTGCCAAAGTCACCAAGTGACTTTATGAATATGAGCAAGCTACCGTCCGGCATCATGGGAGCCGCTGTCGTTGCCAGGGTACGCTACGCTCAAATGAACACGAAGGTGGCCGCAAGATGGACGTGCTCATCGCCAAGTGTGATCAAATGGCCATTGAGGCGCTTCTCAGTGACTTCACTTGGCATGCCGATCGGGGCGAGGGGGCCGCGCTCGGCGCGTTGTTCTTGTCCGACGCGGTCTTGACGGCTGGCGGTGTCGCCTTGCGCGGATGCGATGTCATCGCCGCCGATTGTTATAGACGCTCTGAAAATCCAACGAGAAAGACGCGGCATATCTGGTCGAATCTGCGGTTTGAACAGGCTGGGGACGATCTGATAGCAACCACCATCGTGCAACAGACGTTCGAGCAGAATGGTGTCGATCAGCCCACCCAGCTTCGCCTGAATGATGTAACCGATACGTTCCGCAAGAACGAGTCGGGTGCGTGGCGCTTCGCCAGCCGATCCATCAAGCGGGAGATGGCACTGACCTTCCCAGCATAGGTGGGGGAACCGGCGGCATCACCGATCGCCTAGCAGTCCTATCGGTATTCAAGAACAGAATAAAATAAGAACAGAACAAAAGGGGAGGAATACATGGTAGCGGGCGAAAAGCTCGATCTGGAATCGATCATCGATACTGCTCGCATCGGACGCTTCCAGATACTGGTCTTCGTATTATGCGCGTTGGTGGCAATGGCGGATGGCTTCGACACTCAGGCGATTGCCTTCGTTGCGCCGGAGATTGCGGCGACTTGGGGCGTGCCCGCCTCCCTCTTCGGGCCGATCTTCGGCGCGGGGCTGTTTGGCGGGCTAGTCGGCGCCATGGTATTCGGAGTCTTGAGTGACCGCTACGGTCGCCGGCCGGCCTTGCTGTGCGCGATTCCCCTGTTCGCCGTCATGTCGCTAGCCACCCCCTTTGCGACGTCGATCGCGGGCCTGGCCACGCTCCGCCTCCTCACCGGCCTCGGCCTCGGGGGTGCCTTGCCTTGCATCATCTCGATCACGTCGGAGTACGCGCCGCTTCGCCTGCGCAACTCCGTCGTGACCTTCATGTGGTGCGGTTTTCCATTGGGGGCGGTGGTCGGTGGCATCGCGGCTGCGCACCTCATTCCCACGTACGGCTGGCAGAGCGTCTTCTATGTCGGTGGCCTTGTCCCGCTGCTGCTGCTGCCGTTCTTCTGGGCGTTGATCCCTGAATCCG
>Ga0179596_10000240_pt1 | contig 23159 bp, 20 predicted proteins | sample CZODoug1_1_08_16_FD_155494 | JGI IMG/M metagenome (GOLD analysis project Ga0179596, IMG submission 155494) | Vadose zone soil fungal communities from Angelo Coast Range Reserve, California, USA - CZODoug1_1_08_16fungal (Illumina Assembly) | ecosystem: Environmental > Terrestrial > Soil > Vadose...
CGGTAGTGCGGCGCCAAGGCCTCGACTTGCTCGACGAACATCCCGCCATCCATGAGCAGCCCATGGCTGAAGATGACGGCCCGGCCCGGCCCTCCTGTATCGCTATAGTGAAGACGAACCCCTGCGACGTTCATGAAGGGCATGGCTCAGAACCCCCCTTGTAGCTGCTTCAGCGCAAATTGGCGGAAGCGGTCATCGACGAGGGAGGTGATATCGACCTTGCGGCGCACGTTACCGCTTTTCATCTGCCAGTCGAGATAGGCGTCGACCCAAGCGAAAGATGGCGCGGCGTCGTCGGAGATGTCCGGCGCGGGCGTGTCCGGCGTGACAAGGATATTGTACTTGCGCAGGATTTCGACAATTTGGTCGACGGATTGCTTTTGCGGACCAAACGCCATTTTGTAGTCGTGCAGGCCCTTCAGGTACGCGACCATATAGCGATTGCCGAGGTCGACGTTCTGCTTGGTCAGCCGTGGCCCGTAGATCAGATATCCGGCGGGGAAATTGGGATACTTCTGGTCGATCGAGGCGATGCGGACGCCGTCTCCCTTCTCGACAAGCAACGTCGCGAAGGGCTCGTTGACGCTGCCGCCATCGATCGCGCCGTTGTTCATCGCCGCGAGGGCGTTGGCGATGCCCAACCCGACGAACGTGATGCTCTTCTCGTTCACCCCCGCTTCGGCGGCCATCATCACCGGAAGCCATTGGGTGGGGGCGGTCAGCCCCGTCGCGAGACGAAGCCCCTTGAGATCGGCGGGGCCCTTGTATCGGCCACTGGTAATCAAGTCTTTGCGGAGCACGACGCTGATCGCGCCGTGCCCGGGTGCGTTTTGTCCAGCCCCCGCGACAATGCTCATATCGATGTCGCGGAGCTTGGCGTTGAACATCGCCGTGCTGATCGAGTTGCCCAGCACGTCGATCACGCCGATGGACAAGGCCTGATTGGCGTCGGCCGACGTCGGAAACGTCCGCACCTCGACAGCGATGCCTTGACTGGCGAAGTACCCTTTTTCGAGGGCGATAAGGGAACCGGCATCGAACAATGCCGAAATAATGCCCAACCGAACCTTGTCGGGCTCGGCCCGTGCCTGGGTAGCAGACGCCGCCATGATAAGCATAGACACGGCCAAGGCACGACGTTTCCACCCGATTTTCAACATTTCTTCTTCCCCAATTATGATGGGCGGCCCGGTTTAGAAGCGATTACGCCAGGGCAGAAACTTTCTTTCCATGAAATCGAACAACCAGAACGACAGAATGCCCACGGCGGCGATGGTGACGAGGCCGACATACATCTCCTCGACGGACAGCGTCTGCCATGCCTTCCAGATGAGGAAGCCGATGCCGCCATCGCTCGAGACCATTTCAGCGGTCACGAGAAGGAGCAGCGCCATTCCCCAGCCGAGGCGGAGACCGGCGAAGATCGTCGGCAAGGCGCCCGGCAGGGCGATCTTGCGATAGGTCGCAAGCCTCCCCGCCTTGAAGTTCCGGCCGACGTCGAAATAGATCTTATCGATGTTAGAGACGCCGGTCGCCGTCGCCACCAGCACCTGGAAGAAAACGCCGATGGCGATGATCACCCATTTCGACTCTTCGCCGATGCCGAAAATCAGCATGATGATCGGCAGGATGGCGACCTTCGGTATCGGAAGAATGGCGCCGATGAGGGGTTGGATCGCGGCACGCACCAATGGAACCAAGCCCATGATGATGCCCAGCAATACCGCTGGTATGGCGCCGATCACGAAGCCGATGGCGACCCGCCCTAGGCTGATCAGCACCTGATGGACGAGCGAATCATCCCAGGAAACCTGAAACAGCAGGTAGTAGAAGGTCTCGACGATGGAGGACGGTGCTGGGAAAAAACGGTGATCCATCAGCCCGATACGGACGACGGCCTCCCACACCAGCAGCAGCGCCACAGGCGCAAGTAGGCTGACTATCCGTTCCTGATTGCGTTGCGATATCCCCATACCCCGGACCTTTGAGGCCGGTTCGCGGATTGGCTGGTCGGGCGTCGCAGCTTGCAAGGTCGCCGTCATTGGATTTTCTCCAAGGACTGCGCACCCACGACTTCGTCATGCAGTTCCTGCCAGAGCTTCGCGCTGAGCTGCCCATAGGCCGGAAGCCCCTTCATGGCGATGACCTGCCTGGGTCTCGGCAAGTCCACCGCCAGGTCGCATTTCAGGGTGCCGGGTCGCGCTGTCATGATGAGCGCGCGGTCGCTGAGCACGATCGCCTCATCGATCGAGTGCGTGATGAACAGAACCGTCTTCTTGGACTCTTCCCAGATGCGCAGCAGCTCTTCCTGAAGCAGTGCCTTGTTCTGCTCGTCAAGCGCGGCGAAAGGCTCGTCCATCAGGAGGATTTCCGGATCGTTGGCGAACGCGCGCGCGATCGAAACCCGCTGCTTCATGCCCCCGGAAAGTTGGTGCGGATAGAAGGTGTGAAAAGCGGAAAGACCTACCTTATCGATGTAATATTGGATGACATCGTCGGCCTCGGCGCCCTGCTGTCCGCGCATCGCGAGACCGAAGCCGACGTTTTCCCGTACCGTCATCCAGGGAAAGATCGACTGCTCCTGGAAGATCATCGAATTGAGGGGCTTCCGCCGATCGTAGTGCAGGATCTCCAGGCTACCCGAGGTGTGCTGCTCAAGCCCCGCGACGATGCGCAACAATGTGGTCTTGCCGCAGCCGGACGGCCCGACGATGCAGCAGAACTGTCCCCGGTCAATTCGGAGGTTCACATCGGCGAGAGCCGTGACCGATCCGAAGGACTTGCCCAGCTTCGAGATCAAGATCTGCGGGCTGTCGACCGTCGCGCCCTCAGGTCCCATGTCATGCCGACTATCCATGAGGATCAAATCCCTTTGAAATACCTGAGGCACATTTGCTTGATGTTGCCGCCCCTCGGCCCGGCCAACGCTTGAATGTTGCCGCCCTTCGGCCCGGCCAAGCCAGAGCGACAATGGTCGAACGCGTGATCAAAGATGGCGCCCGCCATCGATCACGATGACCGTGCCCGTGGCGGCGGTGAGATGGGTGATACAGGCCAGGATGGTCCGCGCCACGTCACCCGGTTCGACGATCTTCTTCAGCGGCGTCGTATCTGCGACCTTGCGTAGGGTCGCGTGATCCCGCCCCGGCACGAACCCCGTATTCACCGCGGCGGGCGATACGGACAACACACGGATCTCAGGGCCCAGGACACGGGCAAGCGACATGCCCATGGTATCGAGCGCCGCCTTCGACGCGCAGTAAGCGATGTTGCTTCCCGACCCCGTGAAGCCCGAGATCGACGAGACATTGACCACGGTCGCGTCACCGGTGCGTCGCATGAGCGGCGTGAAAGCCCGAATGCAGGCGAAAGGCCCTCGCACATTGGCGACCATAATTCGGTCGAAGATCGCATCGTCCAACCGGTCCAGGTCACGATGCGGAATTGAGTCAGTGAAGCCGGCGGCATTCACCAGAACGTCACAACGACCATAACGTCCTTCGACGGATACCGCGGCTGCATTGAGCGTCGCTGTATCGTCCATCGCCATGTGCACCGTCGTGTGGCGGTCGAGACCACCGACCAAGGAGGCCGCGAGCTCCTGCGCGGCTGCGGCTCCCTTATTGAAGCCGACGGCCACCTGGGCACCCAGATCGGCAAGAAGCCGCGCGGTCGCGGCCCCGATGCCGCCGGTTCCTCCGGCGACGACCGCGACCCGTCCCTCAAGCTCCAAATGCTGACCCATCGCGCCCTCTACCTATTGGCCGCTCTTCCATGCCACTCAAGACAAGGCACCGGCTTTTGTTGGACAGCCAGTCGACCCGAGCTTTTTTTTGCGTCCAACGATCGCATAGGGGTAGCAGCTGGATTGGCCGGGTGTCTGTCACCTCCGCTGGTGACAATGGCGATGGCATGTCGACGGTGAATGACAAGGGCCATGCCGGTGCGGCGTCAAGGCATCGACAACCGTTACCTGCCTAGTCCCTGGCCCTCCAAAGCCGGTAAAGCTATGATCCGGATAAGGGCTGAGACAGGTCCGCACGCACAGGGAGCGCCGGGAAGTGCAAATCCATTTGGTTCTGCCGGGAAGGCACGCCCCCACTGTTATCGGCAGTCCGGCGGCGCCGTTGATCGAGTGCGTCGGCCAAGACCGCTTTCCAAGCTTATTATTTCGCGTGGCGCATGAGGCGACCGGGTGCGCTCATATGAGCGCCTTTGCTTTCTCCGGGAGCAAAGGGCCGGCGATGATCTTTGCCGAGAACGACGGCCCGGCGGCCATTGCTCGCGAAATCGGGGGCAGGTATGTCGATCGCTATTGGCGCATGGATCCGGTCAACGACGCCGGCATCTCCGGTCCCGCCAGCATCTCCGGTCCCGGCGGGTGTCATATGATCGAGATCGGCGCGCAGGACATCCAATATGCCGACTACCGGTCCGATTGCTACACGACAGCCAAGCTCGGCGCCCGTGTCTCCGTGTGCGAGGCCCGGAACGGCAACGCGATCCGATTGAATTTCTATCGTGATACGGAATTTCTGCCCGCGCAGAAGAGTGCCATCGCGGAGACGATGGATCTGCTGATGCCGTTGCTTTGGCGTCAGGCCCGCGATCTTCTGGAGCGTTCGCCGGAAGGCGAGTTGATGGACTTCCACACGCGACTGGCACGCATCGCGCCGTCGCTATCGCCGCGCGAGCGTGAAGTTTGCGCCATGATAGCGGCCGGGTACGGATCCGAGGCCATTTCGCTCAAACTCGGCATCAGCCTCAACACCGTCCTGACCTTCCGCAAGCGAGCGTATCGCCGCCTCGTCATCAGCAGTCAGAACGAACTGCTGCGTCTCCTGATGGACGGATAAACGAGCTCCGTACCGACGCTGACCCGTCCCAAGCGCGTGTGACAGTCCCCGACGAAGCCGTCGGATAGAATACCCCGTGATAGCCCAAAAGGCATTCGGTGGGGGACATGCGCTTGTTTGCGACTGCTCTGGTCATCATCGGGGCGCCAGCCCGAACCAAAATCATCCGATAGCGGCCATCTATCCTGAGATTTCGAGGAAGCTTCAATGACCGATGTTCATCATGGCAGCTACAGCGAGGCTGTACTGGCACCCGACGACGGTTCGCTGGCCTATATGACGGGGTTCGGAAACACGTTCTCGACCGAAGCAGTGATCGGCGCGCTCCCCATCGGCCGAAACTCGCCACAGCAGCCCCCGCTCGGTCTATACGCCGAACAGCTTTCGGGAACGGCGTTCACCGCCCCGCGTCATCTGAACAAGCGCATCTGGTTTTACCGCATCCGGCCGTCCGTCAAGAATGCTCGCGGCTTCCAGGCCGTGGATCAGGAACTGCTGCGTACGGCTCCTTGCCGTGACGAAAGCCGCATGCCGATAAGCCAACTGCGCTGGAAGCCCGTGGCGATCCCAACGGAACCTTGTGACTTCCTCGATGGCTTGCGCACGATGGCGGCCTGTGGCGATGCCTATATGCAGGACGGCATGGCGAGCCACGTCTACGTCGCCAACCGCTCGATGGACCGGCGATACTTTTACAACGCCGACGGCGAAATGCTCGTGGTGCCTCAAGAAGGTCGCCTCGATGTCTTCACCGAGTGCGGGCGCCTATCCGTCGCGCCGGGTGACATTCTGCTTCTGCCGAAAGGCATGAAATTCAAGGTGGATTTGCCCGACGGCACCGCGCGCGGCTATGTCTGTGAAAACTACGGCGCGTACTTCACTCTTCCCGAACGCGGACCGATCGGGGCCAATTGTTTGGCAAATCCTCGGGATTTTCTGACGCCCGTCGCCGCCTACGAGGATGATGACAGCCCCTGCGAGCTGTTCGTGAAAGCCCAGGGCAAGCTCTACAAATCCACCTTGGCCCACTCCCCCCTGGATGTCGTCGCCTGGCACGGGAACTATGTTCCGGTGAAATATGATTTGCGTCGTTTCTCGCCTGTCGGATCCGTCCTCTTCGACCATCCGGATCCCTCGATCTACACCGTGCTGACCTCGCTGTCGCCGGTGCCCGGAACCGCGAACGTCGACTTCGTCATCTTCCCCGAGCGATGGCTGGTCATGGAGGATTCGTTCCGGCCGCCTTGGTACCACATGAATGTGATGAGCGAGTTCATGGGGCTCATCTACGGCGTCTATGATGCCAAGCCGGATGGCTTCATCCCCGGCGCCATGAGCTTGCACAACGGCCTCATCGCCCACGGCCCCGATGCCGAGGCCTTCAGAAAGGCCTCGCAGGCGGAACTCCGGCCGCAGCGCCTTTCCGGCACGCTGGCCTTCATGTTCGAGAGCCGGTACCCGCTCGCGTCCACTCGATATGCTTCGACGCTGGACCTCCTCGATGAAGCCTATCCCGATTGTTGGGACGGCCTGGAGCGTCATTTCCGTCGTAACGACACCTAGTCCGCGGGTTTCTCGAGGAAGATCCGGAAAAACCCCGAGCGAGCGAGGTGGTTCGATAGCGCGAGATCGGCCGCGAAAGGCGATCTCCCTATAGCCGGCAGGACCCCCATGGCAGACCGATCACCATGATGGTGCGGTTGACAATCCCCCTCGGTTTGATGGGAGACTGCCGCCACTGGAATTTCCCCAAGCGACATGGATCGCGCCGCCATCCCGACCGTCTCTCCCTCTGGAAGGTAATCACTTGGGCATAGCGAAGCCTGCGCCGTCGCGACAGCCCGCCGGCCGGGGCCAGACTATCGACGCGGCGCACCCGGTGGTCAGGCCGGTGCCGGATGCGCATAACAGGCCGTGGTGGGTCCTGACCATCACCGCGCTGGGCGTCGTCTACGGCGATATCGGCACCTCGCCGCTCTACGCCTTTCAAGTGGCCCTGCAGGCGACCGGCGAAGCCGTCGTGCGGCCGCTCGCGGTGATGGGCATCGTCAGCCTGATCGTCTGGGCGCTGATCATCATCGTGGCGCTCAAATACGTCGTCCTTGTGCTGCGCGCCGATAACGAAGGCGAAGGCGGCATCCTGGCCCTGCTGTCGCTCGTCATCCCCGCGCGGCGGCCGCTCGGCGGCGGAATTCCCTTTCTGATGTTCCTGGGCATGCTGGGCGCCGCCCTGCTCTATGGCGACGGCCTCATCACGCCGGCGATCTCCGTGCTGTCGGCGATGGAGGGGTTGAAGGTCGCGACGCCGGGGCTGGAGCAGTGGATCGTGCCGCTGACCTGCGCCATCCTGGTCGGGCTGTTCCTCATTCAGTCACGCGGCACAGGCCGGATCGGCCAGTTTTTCGGCCCGGTGATGATCCTGTGGTTCGTCGCGATCGGCCTGCTGGGGATTCACGGCATCGCCCAGTCCCCCGGTATTCTGCTGGCGATCGATCCCCGCCACGCCGCGCGCTTTCTGGCGGCGGACCCGATGGTCAGCTTCGGTGTCTTCGGCAGCGTGTTTCTGGCGCTGACGGGGGCGGAGGCGCTTTACGCCGATATGGGCCATGTCGGCGCCCCGGCCATCCGCCGAGCATGGTTCGGCATCGTGCTGCCGGCCTTGCTGCTGTGCTATTTCGGGCAAGGTGCCTTGGTACTGGCGCATCCCGATGCCGCCGACAACCCCTTCTATAAACTGGCGCCCGCCTGGGCGTCCCTGCCCCTGGTCGCCTTGGCCGCGGCGGCCACGATCATCGCCAGCCAGGCGCTCATCAGCGGCGCCTTCTCGATGACCCGGCAGGCCATTCAAATGCGGCTATGCCCCCGGCTGGCGGTCAAGCAGACCTCCCGCCAGGAGGCCGGACAGATCTATATCGGCACGGTGAACTGGGCCTTGATGATCGGCACCCTCCTGATCGTGCTGACATTTCGCAGCTCCGACCACCTGGCATCGGCATATGGCATCGCCGTGTCGGGCACCATGCTGATCACCACCATCCTGCTGTTCCGCGTGCTGGTCGACCGGTGGCGCTGGTCGCTGCCGGCCGCCCTCTCCGTCATCGTCCCGTTCGCCGCGATCGACGCCACCTTCCTCGCCGCCAATAGCCTCAAGATCCTCGAAGGCGGCTGGCTGCCGCTGGCGGTCGGCGGCGGGATCGTCTTCCTGATGGCCGCCTGGAATCGCGGCTCGGTCGCGGTGCAGCGGCGCCTGCAGGAGAACGGCCTGCCGCTCAGCGATTTCATCGCCACCATCGACGACCGCGTCGCCACGCGCATTCCCGGATGCGGGGTGTTCCTGGCCCGAGCTTCCGATACCACCTCGCCCTTCCTGCTGACCCACGTGGCCCATAACCGTGTGCTCCATGAAAACGTCATCCTGTTGACCGTCGAGCCCACGGCGCGACCGATCGTGCCGCCGGGCGATCGGTTGGAAATCAAGGATCTGGGACATGGGTTTCATCGGGTGTTCGTGCGCATCGGCTTCATGGAAACCGTCGACGTGCCGGCCGCGATGCAAGCCTGCGCGCAGCTCGGCATGAATTTCTGTGGCTACGTCAATTATTACGTGCCCCGCGAGATGCTGATCCGCCGGATCGAGCGGCCCATCCTGTCGACGCCCGTCTGGCTCGTCTTCCACTTTATGAGCCGCAACGCGCTGCACCTCTCCGACTATCTGCGCCTGCCGCCCCCCCAGGTCATGGAAGTCGGGCTGCAGATCGACATTTGATCGCTCCCGTCACGATGCCGATTTCGGCGCCAGCTCACCGAACGGATTCCGGATCGTGAGGCCGTCAATGACCTGTCCGTGGCGCATGTCCTCGGTATAGAGGATCGCGCAACCGCTCTTGAGCGCGGCGGCGATGATCTGCGCTTCATAGATGACGTAGCCATATCGCTGGGCGATCGTCACCGCCGCGTCATGCATATCGATGGTTATCGGCACAGTCTCGCGACAGAGGGCACGAATGGCGGCGAGGCCTTTTAAAACCTCGTCCCAAGACATGCCGAGCTTGCGCCGGGCGACGGCGCAGAACTCGTTCAACACCTGGACACTGATCACGCCACCGGCTGCCAGCAACAGTTCCGCGCTGCCCATGCGGGGATCGTCCTGCGCGAAGGCGTAGAGCACGACGTTCGTATCGAAGAACGCCTTATCGCTCATGCTCCTCCTCCCGGTCGAACGTGAAGCCGGGCGGCAGGGGGCGGCGCAGCTTGCGGATCTGGCTCAACGCCTCCTCGCGGCTGCGATCCCGGCCGAGCTCGAATTCCCGAGAACCGGCGATACGGATCTCGATGTCGTCCCCCTCTTTGAGGTCGAGTGCCTTCACGACCGCGGCCGGCAGCCGGACCGCGAGGCTATTTCCCCATTTTGCGACCTGCATGCTTCCACCCACTGTAGATACACAGTTCATTTGTATATCATACATCAGGCAGAAGGTCGCCCCTCGCATCGAGGTCGGGTAGGCTCGGTCACGATCGTCAGACACAATAATTCGCCGCTAACGCCGGCGCCTCACCGGCCGGCCGGCTCCATGCCCTTCTCGTGCATGACCCGGATACCCTCCGATCCGGCGAGGAAGACCAGGAAGGCCGAGGCCGCGGCGGGATCGGCGGCTTTGCTGGCGACGGCGCCGGCATAGGCCGTGTAGCTTTGGAGTTCCGCCGGCAGCGGCCCCACATAGGTGATGCCCGGCACCGGCAGCAACTCGCTGATCTGATGGATGCCGAGTGCTGCCGTGCCATTGGCCACCTGCTGGGCGACCAGCCCGCCGGGCACCAGCACCGTCTTGGGGGCGACCGCCTCGGCGATACCCAGCCGGCCCAGCATCTGCGCCACATAGATGCCGCTCGATCCGCCGGCGGCGGGGTCCAGATAGGCGATCGACGGTGCCGCCAGCAGGGTTTTCGTGAACGAAGCCGCCGTGCCGATATCAGGGACCGGCGCTCCGGCCTTGACCGCGACGCCGATCCCGACCCGGGCGAGGTCGATCCGGCTGCCCGGTACGAGCCGTCCGCGACCGGTGAGTTCCTCGATCGCCGCCGGGCTCAGCACCAGCAGATCGAAGGTCTCCCTACCATCGACGCGGCGAACGAGCGCGCCCACCGTGTCGTTATCGACGACGATGTGGTCGCCCGGCCGCGCCGCTTCGAAGGACGGCACCAGCGCCACGACGACCTGCTTGAACGCCCCCGCGGTCAGCACCTTCACGGTTTCAGCCCAGGCCGGACGCGTCATGAGCAGCGCGAAACATCCAAGCGCGAAACATCCAAGCGCGAGGCCTCGGGAGCCGGCCTTCATCGCGTCAGCTTCTCATCACGGTGTCGTACAGCAGCTTGATGTTGAGCAGCAGAATGATCCCGGAGACGACCCAGGACAGGGCGGCGACCGAACGCGGCACGACGAACCGCCCCATCTTGCGCCGGTCGGAAACGAACAGCACCAGCGGGATGACGGCGAAGGGCAGTTGCATCGACAGGATGACCTGGCTCAGCACCAAGAGATCGGCCGTGCCCTTTTCGCCATAGAGCGCGGTGACCACCACCACGGGAATGATGGCGAGGCCGCGGGTCAGCAGGCGGCGCGCCCAGTTCGGGATGCGCAGCCGCAGAAACCCCTCCATGACGATCTGTCCCGCCAGGGTCGCGGTCACCGTGGAATTCAACCCCGAGGCGAGCAGCGCCACCGCGAACAGGGTCGAGGCGATGCCCAGGCCGAGCAGCGGCGATAGCAGCTCATAGGCCTGGCCGATCTCCGCGACATCCGCGTGACCGCTTTGGTTGAAGGCCGCGGCGGCGACGATCAGAATGGCCGCGTTGACGAATACCGCCAGCATCAACGCGATGGTGCTGTCCGTCGTGGCCCAGCGGATCGCTTGCCGCCGGCCCTCATCGGTCGGCTCGATCGCGCGCGTCTGGACGATCGAGGAATGCAGATAGAGGTTATGCGGCATCACCGTCGCCCCGATGATGCCGATGGCGACGTACAACATGTCCGGATCGGCGACGATCTGCCGCGACGGCACCAGGCCGGCCAGCACAGCCGCGATCGGCGGTGCCGCCACGGCGATCTCGACCGCGAAGCAGCCGGCGATGACGACCAGCAAGGCGATGATGAAGGCTTCCAGAAACCGGAAACCCCGGTTCATCAGCAACAGGACGAGGAAGGCATCGAGCGCCGTGATCAGCGCGCCGCCGATCAACGGAATGCCGAACAGCAGATTGAGCGCGATCGCCGTGCCGATCACCTCGGCGAGGTCGCAGGCGATGATCGCCGCCTCGCAGATCAGCCACAGGGTGATGTTGACCGGCCGCGAATAGCTCTCGCGGCAGGCCTGCGCCAGATCGCGGCCGGTGACGATACCCAACCGCGCCGCCAGCGCCTGCAACAGGATCGCCATCAAATTCGCCAGCACGATCACCGACAGCAGCGTATAGCCGAACCGGGAGCCGCCGGCGATATCCGTCGCCCAATTGCCCGGATCCATATAGCCCACGGAAATCATGTAGCCGGGGCCGGCGAAGGCCAGCAGGCGACGTATCCACAGGCCGCCCTTAGGCACGGCGATGCTGCCGTGAACCTCCGGCAGGCTGGGCCGACGATCGGCTTCGGGTCCGGCGAAGCGCCAGGCGCTTTGCCGTTCGACGAAGGGCGGAGCTTTCAACTCTGAGGAGGAGATCGGCATGAAAGCCAAATTACACCACCTGCTAATCAATATACAATAGGCTATATTTCAAAGACGGGGACATATCGACGCTGCCCCCGAGGCCGGCGATCGGTCATTACCTTATGCTAATGGAACAAAATTAAAGCCTATGCTATAAATCGTTCCTTCGGTTGCGGTACAACCGAGCCGAACTGAGGAACCATCCCCGTGCCAAGCCCCCGATTGCCAAGCATCCGTCGATCGCCACCCCGGGAGGTGCCCCTACCCGATGCGGACAAGCATTCGGAAGGGTTTCGCCGGACCCGCGAAGCGCGCCGCAACGCGCTGCTGGAAGATTACGTCGAGCTGATCGCCGATCTGATCGAGGATGGCGGCGAGGCGCGGCAAGTCGATATCGCCTCGCGCCTGGGCGTGGCGCAGCCGACCGTCGCCAAGATGTTCCGCCGGCTGACCGCGGAGGGGTTGGTGGTGCAGAAGCCCTATCGCGGGGTGTTTCTCACCGAGGCCGGCAAACGCGTCGCCCGCGACAGCCGCGCCCGGCATCAGACCGTCGAATTTTTCCTGCTGGCCCTGGGCGTGAGTGCCGATACCGCGCGCATCGATGCCGAGGGGATCGAGCATCACGTCAGCGAGGAAACCCTGCGGGCTTTCAGCCGCTTCATCGCCGAACACGCTGCTTAATCGGCGTGGCACGCAACCTGCTGGAATGCCCCCGGACACGGGATGGCGTAATCAGATGATCGGTTGGACATTAGGCGAGTGGCAGGCGGCATATCGCGCGGGGGCCACGCCGGAAAACTTGCTCGCGCAACTGCTCGCGGCGTTGCCGGCGGTCGATCCGGCCTGGATCAGCCGGATCGACCCGGCCCACCTGGCGGAGCGGCTGCTCGCCCTGCGCGCGGCGGGCGATCCTCTGTCGCTGCCGCTCTACGGCATCCCTTTCGCGGTCAAGGACAATATCGACGTCGCGGGCCTGCCGACCACGGCGGCCTGCCCGGCCTTCGCCTATGCGCCATCGGCCGACGCGGCCGTGGTCCGGCGGCTGGTGGCGGCCGGCGCCGTGCCGATCGGCAAGACCAATCTGGACCAGTTCGCGACCGGGCTGGTCGGCGTGCGCTCGCCCTATGGCGCGGTGCCGAACAGCTTCGATCCGGCCCGGATCAGCGGCGGTTCCAGTTCGGGATCGGCGTCGGTCGTGGCGCGCGGGCTGGTCCCCGTGGCACTCGGCACCGATACGGCTGGATCCGGCCGGGTGCCCGCCGGGCTCAACAACATCGTCGGGCTGAAGCCGACGCGCGGCGCCCTCAGCGGTGTCGGCGTGGTGCCGGCCTGCCGCACGCTGGATTGCGTCTCGATCATGACCCTCACTGTCGCGGATGCGGCGACGATCTACGGGATCGCCGCCGGCTTCGACGCGGCGGATGGATTGTCGCGCCCGGCACCGTCGGACCAGGCGGCGCGGCACCTGCCCGACCGGCCACGCCTGGGCGTACCCGCCGCCCCGGAATTCTTCGGCGATACGGCGGCCGAGGCCGCATGGGCCGCGGCGCTCGACCGGCTGGTCGGGTTCGGCGCCATACTGGTGCCGCTCGATTTCGAGCCGTTCGACCGGGTCGCGGCCCTGTTGTATGACGGGCCTTGGGTGGCGGAGCGGCTGGCCGCCATCGAACCCTTCGCCAGGGCGAGGCCCGACGACGTCCACCCGGTGGTGCGTGAGATCATCCTGCGCGCGGATGGCTTCTCGGCAGCCGATGCCTTCAACGGGATTTATCGGCTGGCGGAGCTGAAACGCGCCGCCGACGCGCTGATCGCCGGCGTGGATGCGCTGCTGGTGCCGACAGCGCCGCTCCATCCGTCGATCGCCGAGGTCGAGGCCGACCCTATCCGCCTCAACAGCCGCCTAGGCAAATACACCAACTTCGTCAATTTGCTGGATTGGAGCGCCCTGGCGCTGCCCGCCGGTTTCCGCGGCGACGGGCTGCCCTTCGGCATCACGCTGATCGCCCCCGCCTGGGGTGAGGTGGCGCTGGCCCGGTTCGGCCTGGGCTGGCAAGCGGCGGTGGCGCTGTCCCTGGGTGCCACGGGCCGGCCCTTCATGCCGCCATCGGCCGCCCCAACGCCACCAGTCGCCCCAACGCCACCGGTTACCCCCGGGGACCATATCCGCCTCGCCGTGGTCGGCGCGCATCTCAGCGGCATGCCGCTCAACCACCAGCTGACCGACCGGCAGGCCCGGCTGATAGAGACCACCAGGACGGCCGCCACCTATCGACTCTACGCGTTGGCCGGCACCACGCCGCCGAAGCCCGGCCTCGCCCGCGCCGAGGAGGGTGCCGCCATCGAGGTCGAGCTCTGGGACATGCCGCTCGCCGCGTTCGGCTCGTTCGTCGCGGAGATCCCGCCGCCGCTCGGCATCGGCACGCTGGAACTGGCCGATGGAAGGCGGGTTAAGGGCTTCATCTGCGAGGGCACGGCACTCGCCGCCGCCCAAGACATCACCCGGTATGGCGGCTGGCGTGCCTATCTGGCGGCGCGCAGCTAGTTACGCGGCCCGCAGGTCCGGCAACAGGCGTTCGGCCGGGAGGGTGATGGTGACGGCGGTGCCTTGCCCGACGGTGCTGGCGATGCTGAGCCCCCCGCCGTGAAGCTCAACCAGACGCTTGGATAGCGGCAACCCGAGGCCGGTGCCTTCGTATTTCCGGTTCAGTTCGCTGTCCACTTGGCCGAACCGCTCCAGCGCCATCGGAATGTCTTCGGCGGCGATGCCGATGCCGGTATCGGCGACCGTCAGAGCGATCCCCGCCTCGCATCGATATGCGGTGACGATCGCCACGCCGCCGGCAGGGGTGAACTTCACCGCGTTCGACAGGAGATTGAGCAGGATTTGACGCAGACGCCGGCTGTCGGCCCTCACGATGGGCAGGTTCTGGTCGACTTCGCCGCTCATCGTCACGCCGGCCTTGGCAGCCTGCCCCGCGATCATGCGAATGGCCTCGTCGACCAACGCATTAAGATCGACCTCCTCATCCTCCAATTCCAGATGCCCGGTATCGATCTTGGAAAAGTCGAGGATGTCGTTGATGAGACCGAGAAGGTGGTGGCCGCTCCGCAGGATGTCGGCGGCGTAGCCGGTGTAGCGCTGGTCGCCCAGGGGACCGAACAAGCCGTTGGCGAGGATCTCCGAAAAACCGATGATCGCGTTGAGCGGCGTGCGCAGCTCGTGGCTCATGGTCGCGAGGAATTGCGACTTCACCTGGCTGGTCGACGCCACCGCCTCGAGCGCCATCTCAAGGTCCTTCGAGGTCGCTTGGAGGTCGCGTTTCGTTGCCTCGAGTTCGGCCACATAGGCGCGGAGCCGCGCCGCTTCCAGTGTGGCGCGCTCGGCCCGGCGCTGGTCGACGATCGAGCCCGACAGGCCCAGCATGACGATCATCATCATGACGACCGCGATGGCGATCGCGAGCCTTTCCGGGGCGATGAGCAGATCGGAGGGAGCGATGAGCGGATCGAGTTCGAAGCGCACAGCCGCCATCGCCGTGAAGTGCAGTCCGGCGATCGCCACGATCAGCAGAAATGCGGCGCCGATCCGATCGCGAAGATCGGCATCGCGCGCGTGGACGCGAAGCGCCAGCCCGCCGAAGACCACGCCGATGCCGAGCGAGGCAAGCGTCAGAGAAGGATCCCAATGCAATCGAGCCGGCACGCTCAGCGCCACCATGCCGGTAAAATGCATGGCCCCGACCGCGATGCCGAACAACGCACCGCCGCGCAGCGGCGCCCCGGCGCGGAAGGCGACGACGAAGCTGACCCAGACCATCCCGATCGAGAGGGCGATCGACACCGCCGTCAAGCCGATGTCGTATCCGACGGAGAAACCCGGTTGAAAGGCCAGCATGGCGACGAAATGCGTCGCCCACACACCCGAACCGGCGACCAGCGCCGCGGCGCTCACCCCGAACCAGCTTACTTTTCCTGAAGTCCGGTGCGCCCTCGCCGTGAGACTCAAGGCGGTATGGCAGCCGATAAGGCCAATGAGGGCCGCGAGAACAACCAATCTCAGATCGTGTTGCTCGGTGATGCAGCTATAGATCTGGAACATTTTTAGTCAGTTCATCTCGACAATGTTCTTGATCCGCCACTCGAATCTATGCAGGGGAAACCTTCCCAATCTACCTGCGGCCATATTGCTGAATTGTTAACCTGACCGGCTCCCGCGGCGATCTTGGCCGTCGCGGCGGTGAGCGGAATCATGCACACTCGACCGATCCAGGACCAATCACGGGAAAGCCGGGACGCATGACCGATCAGCGGGACGATTATTTCTACGAGCCGTCAAAAGGCCACGGCCTGCCGCACAACCCGTTCAATGCCATCGTCGGGCCACGGCCGATCGGCTGGGTATCGACGCGCGGCAGCGCCGGCGGCCTGAACCTCGCCCCCTACAGCTTCTTCAACGCCTTCAACTACACCCCGCCGATCATCGGCTTTTCCAGCACCGGTGCCAAAGACAGCCTGCGCAATGTGCAGGAAACGAGCGAATTCGTGTGGAACCTGGCAACGCGCGAGCTTGCCGAGCAGATGAATGCGACCTGCGCCGCCGTCCCCTACGAGACCGATGAGTTCGCCTTGGCGGGGCTGACCCCCCTGCCCTCCCGGCTGGTCTCCGTGCCGCGCGTCGCCGAAAGCCCGGTCGCCTTCGAATGCAAGGTCACGGAGATCCTGCGGTTGAAGAGCCACACCGGCACGCCCGCCGAGGCCTGGCTGGTACTGGGCGAGGTGATCGCCGTGCACATCGCCCGGCACCTGCTGAAGGACGGCATCTTCGATACCTTCGGCGCCCACATCATCCTGCGCGCCGGCGGCCCATCAGCCTACGCCGAGATCGGTCCGGAAAACCGCTTCGACATGCACAGACCGCGGTGACCTAAAGTTCCTCTCCGCCCCAACGGGGCGGAGAGGAGAAATACGGCGCCAAATCACACCGCCGGCCGCCGCTCCCGCCAAGCGGTCGCCCGCTCGTAGGCGTGCCCGACGCCCAGCACCAGATCGTCATCGAACGGCCGGCCGACGATCTGCAGGGCGATCGGCAGGCCTGCCGCGTCGAAGCCGCAACACACGCTCAAGGCCGGCTGACCGGTGACGTTGAACGGCAGCGTGGCGCCGGGCTTTTCCAGCAGCCCGTAGGTCCGCACATCCTCGAAGCGCGGAGCCGTGTTCATCGTCGTCGCGGTCAGCAGCGCATCGACGCCCGCCATGGCCGCCAGCACCGCCTGGGTAAGTTCCCGCCGACGGTGCAGGGCGTGATGGTAATCCGCCGCGGTGATCATGGCGCCGACCGTCATGCGCAGCCGTGCCCGCTTGCCATAGAGATGCGGGGTCGCCGCCAGATCCCGCTCGTGGATCGCATAGGCATCGGCGGTGTAGAGCAGGCTGCCGCAGGCGGTGAAGGCGCGCAACGACGGCAGCTCGACCTCGACCAGTTCGGCGCCCAGGCCGCGCAGCACCGCGTAGGCCTCGTCGAGTGCCGCGATCACCGCCGGCTGGGCCTCGTTCTCGACCGTATAGAAATGCCGCACGATACCGAGGCGCTTGCCCTTGAGATCGCTGCCCAGGGCGGCGGCGAAATTCGGCACCGGACGATCGGCCGAGGCCGGGTCGGCCGGGTCGTAGCCCGCCAGGACCTGCATCAGATGGGCGCAATCCTCCGAGGTCCAGGCCATCGGGCCGACATGGTCGAAGCTCTGCGATAGCGGCAGCACACCCATCCGGCTGACCCGGCCATAGGTCGGCTTCAGCCCCGCCAGCCCGCAATAGGAGGCCGGCAGGCGGATCGAGCCGCCGGTATCGCTGCCGGTCGCCGCGATGCACAGACCGGCGGCGACGGCGGCACCCGAGCCGCTCGACGAACCGCCGGTGAAATGACCGGATTTCCAGGGATTATCGGCCGGCGGCGCGAACAGGTCGAAGGACGGCCCGCCGATGGCGAATTCATGGGTCGCGAGCTTGCCCAGCACGATGGCACCGGCCGCCTTCAATCGGGCGACGGACTCGGCGTCCTTGCGGGGTACCCGGTGTTCGAGCAGCCGGGAATTGCCCGTCGTGCGGATGCCGGCGGTATCGAAGATGTCCTTGAGGCCGATCGGAATGCCGTGCAGCGGGCCGCGATACTTCCCGGCGGCGATCTCGGCCTCGGCGGCTTTCGCCTCGCTTCGGGCCTGGTCGGCGGTCACCACCAGATAGGCGTGCAACCGGTCGTTCAGCGCATCGATCCGGGCAAGGCACGCCTCGACCAGATCGACCGGCGACAGCACCCGGTCACGCAACGACCGCGACGCCTCGGCGATCGTCAAAGTGTGGAGATCCGTGGCACTCATCCCGTCAACCCCGCGCCGGGGATGCATAGATCGGCAGCGTCAGGTCGAAGACATGCGCGGGCTCCCGATCGAAGCCACCGCCTGGCGCCGGCTGCCGCACCGCCTCCCTCATCCATTCGACCTGGGCATAGACGGCATAGAGCTCGTCCATGTCTTCGGGCAGCGGCTTGGCGCCGTTGCGGGCGAGCAACGCCTCGAAATCGGCACGGCTGATGGTCGGCGCGGCTGTGGACATGGAGGACCCTTCGTCAGGTTCGCGGGGGGAGTGCCAGAGGAACGAGGTCGCAGTATCAGGGGAAATCGCACGGCGGCGAAACGGCAAAAAACGCAGATGCCATCGTCACGAAGCCATGGGATTGCCCGGCCGATACGCGCGCAGAAACACCGACGTGCCATGGCGTGCCCGGTGGTCGATCTCCGTGGATGTCGGCGGATCCACCAAGCCGAGCGTGAGATGCAGGGGCATCTCGCCGATCCACAAACTGATCAAGTCCTCGGCCGCCTGCGCCGCGTCCCCCACTGCGATGTCGCCGCGCTCGGCGGCGGCGGCGATGATGGCGCACAGGGTTTCCCGCACATGCCCTGGACCGGCCGCGTAGAACCGGCGGGCCAGGATCGGATTCTTCGCCAGCACCCCCATCAGGGCATGGCAGGTGGATGCGATCTTCGGACTGAGCATAAAGCCGAGAAAAGATCGGCCGAAGGCGATGAGCGATGCCTCCAGCTGGCCATCGACCCCTTGCAGACCGGTGAGACCCGCCATCACCATATCCGTGGTCTCTCTGACGCTCGCCTCGAACAGCGAGTCCTTGTCGTGGAAATGGCCATAAACGGTCATCTTCGCGACGCCGGCCGCGACCGCCACCGCTTCCATCGTCACCCCATCATAGCCGCGCTCCATGAACAGCTCGCGCGCCGCCACGATGATGGCGGTCCGCTTCTCCTGGTCTTTCGGCCGGCCGAGGGTTCGCTCGGGTCTGGGTTGCGTCATGCGCGATACATCTTTCTCGTCGAGATACTGGACTGATGGGTATAGATTATCATATATCAGACTCATGAGTCTAGAAATGTGGGCGCGGCTAGCAACGACGATGAACGGTAACACCTTGGCATTGAACACAGACATACGGGATCGGCCGCACCAGCGGCCCAAGCCGCGGATTTGGCCGGCGGTGGCGACCCTTTCGATGCTGACCCTGTCGATGCTGCTGGGGGGATGCACCGTCGGACCGGATTTCGCCAAACCCGCGTCCCCGCCGGTCGACCGCGTCACAGCCGGACCGACCCCGGCGGTGACCGTGGCATCCGAGACCACGGGCGGTACCGCCCAGCATCTGGGCGTCGGCCGCGACATTCCCGGCGACTGGTGGACCCTCTTCCGGTCCCCCCGCATCGAGGCGCTGGTCACCCAAGCTTTGAAGGCCAATCCCGATCTGGCCGCCGCCCAAGCGACGCTGCTGGAGGCGAAGGAGACCATGCGGGCCGAGGAAGGGGCGTTTTTCCCGTCGATCAGCGCCTCGGCCTCGCGCACCCGGCAGAAAGCCTCGCTTGCCGGCACCAAATACCTGTCCAGCAGCTACGACGCCTCGGCGAGCCTCTCCTATACCTTCGACGTGTTCGGTGGCATCAGCCGACAGGTCGAGGAGTTGGGCGCCCAGGCGGATTACCAACAATACGAGCTGGAGGCCGCCTATCTCAGCCTGACCGCGAATGTCGTGACCGCGGCGCTGACCGAGGCCTCGATCCAAGCGCAAATCGACGCCACCCAGGAAATCATCCGGCTCTATCGCGAGGAACTGGACGTGACACAGCGTCGCTTCGCGCTGGGTGGGGTCAGCCGGGCGGATGTGCTGTCGCAGCAAGCCAACCTCGCCTCCGCCGTGGCGACGCTGCCGCCCTTGCAGAAGCAGCTGGAGCAGGAGCGCAATCAGCTCGCGGTCTATCTGGGTGTGACACCCAGCCAGTTCGCCGGCCCGACGCTCGATCTCGCGGCCCTACAGCTACCCGACGATCTGCCGGTATCGATCCCGTCGCAGCTCGTCGAGCAGCGACCGGATATCAAGGCCTATGAGGCGCTGCTGCATTCCGCCACCGCCGCCGTCGGCGTCGCGATATCCAACATGCTGCCCCAGGTTACGCTGACCGCGAGCTATGGGCGCGACGCCGCGAATCTCGGCAATCTGTTCTCACCCGGCGGCGTGGTCTGGAGCCTGGCCAATACGCTGACCCAGCCGATCTTCGAGGGCGGTACCCTGCTTCACAAGCGCCGCTCGGCCGTAGCCGCCTTGCAAGTCGCCGCCGCCCAATACAGCAGCACGGTGAACTCGGCGTTCCAGAACGTCGCGAACGCCATCGTCGCCCTGCAGCGGGATGCCGAAACCCTGCGCGCCGATCTCGATTACGAGCAGACCGCCTTGGCCAGCCTTCAGGTGTCCCGCGCCCAGTACCAGGCGGGCAGCGTCACCTATGTCTCCGTGCTGCAGGCCGAACAGACTTACCAGAACGCGCGCCTCTCCCTGGTCAGCGCGCAGGCTGCCCGCTTCACCGATACGGTGGCGCTATACCAAGCGCTCGGCGGCGGCTGGTGGAACCGAACCGATGTCGACCAGACGGTCGCCACTTGCTGTGGAATCCTGAAATGAACGCTGCGACCTCCCTCACCGCCAACCGCGAAGCGCCCCACCCCAGACGCCCGCGCGTTTGGCTGCGCCTGATCCTCGTCCTGGCGCTGGTCGGGCTGGTGGGCGGTGGGCTGATCGCGATGCATCGCTTCAAGAGCGGCATCCTGAAGCAGGTTTCCGCCAGCATCATCGCGCAGCTGCCCACGGTGGCGACCGCCAAGGCGAGCCTGCGGGACTGGCAGCCGCAACTGAATGCGACGGGGACGCTGCGCGCGATAAACGGCGCCGACCTCTCGGCGGAGGTCAGCGGCATCGTCGACGAATTGCATTTCGAGTCAGGCGACGAGGTGGCGGCCGGGACCCTGCTGCTGCGTCTGCGGCCGAACGACGACGACGCCAAGCTGCAACAGCTTCAGGCGACCGCCGACCTCGACAACATCACCTATCAGCGCGACCTGAAGCAGCTCAGCGCTCAGGGCGTGTCGCAGGCGACCGTCGACACGGATGCCGGCACCCTCAGAAGCGCCCGGGCGCAGGTCGCCGCCCAGCAGGCCGTGATGGCCGAGAAATTCGTGCGTGCGCCGTTCGCCGGCAAGCTCGGCCTGCGTCAAGTCGATCTCGGCCAGTACCTCAGCGCCGGGACCAAGATCGTGACGCTGCAATCGCTCGACCCGATCTACATCGATTTTTACGTGCCGCAGCAAACTCTCGGCCAAATCCACCCCGGCAGCCCCGTAACCGTCCGCGCCGATGGGCTGTCCGGCCAAAGCTTTCCCGGCGAAGTCACCGCCATCAACGCCCAAGCCGATAGCAGCAGCCGCATGGTGCAGATCCGGGCCACGCTGAAAAACCCCGACCACGCGCTGTTGCCCGGCATGTACGCGACGGCCACCGTCGCCTCCGGCGCGCCGCAAAAGCTGATCACGATCCCGCAGAGCGCGGTCAGCTACAACCCCTATGGCAGCCTGGTCTATCTGCTGCGCCCGGACGGCGTCGACGCAGGCGGCAAGCCGAAGCTGATCGCCAAGCAGCAATTCGTCACGACCGGCGCCGCCCGGGGCGATCAGGTGGCGATCCTGAAAGGCATCGCGGAGGGCGACACGGTGGTGACCGCCGGCCAGATCAAGCTGCGCAACGACGTCGCCGTCCTGGTCGACGACAAAGTCCAGCCGACGAACGACGCCAACCCGGCACCGATCGACCAATAGGCAGGACCGGATCATGAAATTCACCGATATCTTCGTGCGCCGGCCGGTGCTGGCCTGCGTCGTCAGCCTGATGATCCTGGTGGTCGGCCTGCGCGCCTTCTCGTCCCTGCCGATCCTGGAATACCCGAAGACCGAGAACGCCGTGATCACGGTTTCCACGACCTATTACGGTGCCGACGCCAACACCGTGGCCGGGTTCGTCACGACACCGCTGGAGAATGCCATCGCCCAGGCGAACGGCATCGACTACATGACCTCGGTCAGCCAGCAGGGCACCAGCACCATCACCCTGAATCTGCTGCTGAATTACGATTCCAACCGGGCCATGACCGAGGTCAACGCCAAGATCAACTCGGTGCTGAACCAACTGCCGAGCGCCGTGCAGCAGCCGGTCATGTCGGTCAAGGTCGGCCAGTCGCTCGACGCGGCGATCATCGGCTTCGCCAGCGACGTGCTGTCGGCCAACCAGATCACCGACTATCTGGTGCGCGACGTCCAGCCTCGCCTGCAGGCGATCGAGGGCGTCCAGACGGCGGAACTGCTCGGCGGCCAGAACTTCGCCCTGCGCGCCTGGCTCGATCCGCAAAAACTCGCGGCCTATGGCCTGACCGCCAGCGACGTTTCGACGGCGCTCACCAACAACGACTACATCGCCGGCATCGGCACGACCAAGGGCCAGATGGTCCAGCTCAACCTCACCGCGTCGACCAACCTGCACAGCGTCGCGGAATTCCGCAATTTGGTGGTGAAGCAGGTCAATGGCGGCATCATCCGGCTGGGCGACGTGGCCAATGTGACGCTCGGCGCCGATAGCTACGATTCAGGCGTGTCGTTCGACGGCAAGTCGGGCGTCTATATCGGCATCCAGACCGTGCCATCGGCCAATCTGCTGAACGTTATCAGCGGGGTGAAGGCGGTCTTGCCCGATATCCAGGCGCAATTGCCCTCCGGGCTCACCAGCGCCGTGATCTATGATTCGACGGATTTCGTGAACAGCTCGATCCAGGAAGTCGGCACGACCCTGGTGGAGGCCCTGGCGATCGTCACCTTGGTGGTCTTCGCGTTCCTGGGCTCGCCGCGCTCGGTGTTCATTCCGGTCGTGGCGATCCCGCTCTCGCTGGTCGGCACCTTCGCGATGATGCTGATCTTCGGCTTCTCGGTGAATCTGCTGACCCTCCTCTCCCTCGTGCTGGCGATCGGGCTGGTGGTCGACGACGCGATCATCGTCGTCGAAAGCGTCAACCGCCATCTGGAGGAGGGCAAGACGCCGATGGCGGCCGCCCTCCAGGCGGCCCGAGAATTGGCCAATCCGATCATCGCCATGACCGTCGTCCTGGTCGCGGTCTATGTGCCGATCGGCTTTCAGAGCGGGCTGACCGGCGCGCTGTTCACCGAA
>Ga0179596_10000241_pt1 | contig 22464 bp, 21 predicted proteins | sample CZODoug1_1_08_16_FD_155494 | JGI IMG/M metagenome (GOLD analysis project Ga0179596, IMG submission 155494) | Vadose zone soil fungal communities from Angelo Coast Range Reserve, California, USA - CZODoug1_1_08_16fungal (Illumina Assembly) | ecosystem: Environmental > Terrestrial > Soil > Vadose...
TGATGCGCGCCACCGGCGGCGGTTTCGCTATGCCGGGCCGGATGGCCTCGACCTGCTGCTCGACCTGCCGGAAGCCAGACTGCTCGACGATGGCGACGGGCTGGGGCTGGAGGATGGCGGCACCGTCCTGGTGCGTTGCGCCGCGGAGGAGCTGATGATGGTCACCGCCGGGCCGGGCACCGATCTGGCGCGGCTCGCCTATCATCTGGGCAACCGGCATCTGCCCGTGCAACTGCTGCCCGACCACATCCTGATCCTGGCCGATCACGTCATCGCCGAGATGGTCACCGGCATCGGCGGCCATGTGGAAACCGTCCTGGCGCCGTTCAAGCCGGAGGCCGGCGCCTATGGCGGCGGCCATCGGCATGCCGACGACGAACCGGCTCATGGCCCTGAACACCACGATCACGGGCATGACCATGGGCACCACCATCACCCCCATGACTGATGCCGAGTGGCTCTATCCGCTGACGGCCTGGCTGTCGCCGGCATATCCGGTCGGGGCCTATTCCTATAGTCACGGGCTGGAATGGCTGGTCGAGACCGGCGCCGTCACCGACGCCAAAACGCTTGCCGATTACGTGACCGCGGTATTGCAGCGCGGCGGCGGCTGGACCGATCTGGTGCTGTTCGCCGCGATCACCGAGGCCCTGGCGACCGGCGACGAGGCGCAGGTGGACGAGGTCGTCGAGCTTGCCCAGGCGCTGCGCGGCTCCGCCGAGATGGCGCTGGAAACCGCCCAGCAGGGCGCCGCCTTCGTGCTGGCGACCCGTGCTGCTTGGGCCGGGACACCGCTCGATCGCCTGGCGGAGCGTTGGGCCGGCGGCCTGCCCTATCCGATCGCGGTGGCCGCCGCCTGCGCCGGGCGCGCACCCCTGCCGGCGGCCCTGGCGCTCTATGCCCAGGCGCTCGCGGCCAATCTGGTCTCCGCCGGGGTGCGGCTGATCCCGCTCGGCCAGACCAGCGGCCAGCAGACCCTGGCAGCCCTGGCCCCGGTGGTCGCCGCGGCGTCGGCGCGCGCCCGCGTCACCCCACTGGACGAGCTGGGCAATGCGGCCCCCCTCATCGACATCGCATCGATGCGTCACGAAACCCAATACACGAGGCTGTTCCGATCATGACCACCCTCTCCGCCAGCCACTCCCATAGCCACTCCCATGCTCCCCGGGCGTCCCACGGCCCGCTGCGCGTCGGCATCGGCGGGCCCGTCGGCTCGGGCAAGACGGCCTTGACCGACCGGTTGTGCAAGGCGATGCGCGACCGCTTCGAGATCGCCGCCATCACCAACGACATCTACACCAAGGAGGACGCCGAATTCCTGACCCGCTCCGGCGCGCTGCCGCCCGAACGGATCCGCGGCGTCGAGACGGGCGGCTGCCCGCATACGGCGATCCGCGAGGATGCCTCGATCAACCTCGCCGCGGTCGCCGACATGAACCGGCTGTTCCCGGCGCTCGATCTCATCCTGATCGAAAGCGGCGGCGACAATCTGGCGGCGACCTTCAGCCCGGAACTCGCCGATCTCACGATCTATGTCATCGACGTCTCCGCCGGCGACAAGATCCCCCGCAAGGGCGGTCCCGGCATCACCCGCAGCGACCTGCTGGTGATCAACAAGATCGACCTCGCCCCGCTGGTCGGCGCCTCGCTGGAGGTGATGGACCGGGACTCCAGACGCATGCGCGGCGAGCGGCCGTTTCTGTTCACCAACCTCAAGATCGATCAGGGCGTCGACGAGATCGTCGCCTTCATCACCCATGCGGGCGGGCTGACTTAACGGGCCTGGACACCGTGGCCCCGATTTTGCCTGTGCTCAATTCACGGGCGATCCGCCTGCCATAGCGGCACAGCGGCCGCCTGAGGAGGGTGCCAAGCCATGAGCGGCCGGCAGCGGATCGTTCGCGAGCGGCGGCAATACAACCAGTGGGTCGCCAATCAGACGCTGGAAGATTACGCGCTGCGCTTTACCGCGAAAACGGCGCGGCGCTGGTCGAATTCCCGCGTCGGCGCCACCGCGACCGGCGCCATCGCGTTTCTGGCCTGCGAGGCGATCGGCGGCAGCCTGACGCTGAGCTACGGCTTCACCAATACGGCTGCCGCCATCCTGGCCGTCAGCGTCCTGCTGTTCGCGGTCGGCCTGCCGATCTGCATCTATGCGGTCAGGCATGGCGTCGATATCGACCTGCTGACCCGCGGCGCCGGCTTCGGCTATATCGGCTCGACCATCACCTCGCTGATCTACGCGTCGTTCACCTTCATCCTGTCGGCGATCGAGGCGGTGATCATGGCGGCCGCCCTGGAGCTATGTTTCGGCATACCGATGTGGGTCGGCTATATCATCGCCTCGCTGGCCGTCATCCCGATCGTCGCCCATGGCATCAAATCGATTAGCCGACTGCAGGTCTGGACCCAGCCGATCTGGCTGGTGCTGCAGATCGTGCCGATCGGCATCATCGCGTTCGGACCGCGCGACACGGTCACGGCATGGCTGAACTACCGTGGCTCCGTCGGCGATGGCAGCGGCCGCTTCGACCTCCTGCTGTTCGGCATCGCCGCGTCGCTCCTGATTTCGCTGATGCCGCAGATCGGCGAGCAAGTCGATTACCTGCGCTTCCTGCCGCACAAAACGCCGGCGACACGGTGGCGCTGGTGGACCGCCGTGCTGACGGCCGGCCCAGGTTGGGTCGTGATGGGCGCACTCAAGCTCTTCGCCGGCTCATTCCTGGCGGTCCTGGCGCTGCGCCACGGCGTGCCCTTCGCCGATGCGACGCAGCCGGCGCAGATCTATCACGTGGCATTCCAGTATCTGACGCTGTCGCCGCGGGCGGCGCTGGTGCTGACCGGCATCTTCGTCGTGGTCTGCCAGATGAAGATCAACGTCACCAACGCCTATGCCGGCTCGATCGCCTGGTCGAACTTCTTCTCGCGGCTGACGCATAGCCATCCCGGCCGCGTCGTCTGGCTGGTGTTCAACATCACGCTGTCGCTGCTGTTGATGAATCTCGGCATCTTTTCGGTGATCGAAAAGATCCTCAGTCTCTATTCGAATTTCGCGGTCGCCTGGCTGGGGGCGATCGTCGCCGATCTGGTCATCAACAAGCCGCTGGGCTTGAGCCCGCCGGGCATCGAGTTCAAGCGCGCGCATCTTTACGACATCAACCCGGTCGGCGTCGGCGCCATGTCGCTCGCGGTGATCGTCTCGACACTGGGGTATTTCGGCGTGTTCGGCGCCACGGTGCAGGCGCTGGCGCCATTCATCAGCCTGCTGGTCGCCTTCGTCACCGCCCCTTTGATCGCCTATGCGACCGGCGGGCGGTATTACCTGGCACGGGCGCCGCAGGTCGATTGGGGCGGCAAGGCGGAACTCCGTTGCAGCATCTGCGAAAACGTCTTCGAGACCGAGGACATGGCTCATTGTCCGGCCTATGGCGGCCCGATCTGCTCGCTCTGCTGCACGCTCGACGCGCGCTGCCACGACAGTTGCAAGGTCCAGAGCCGCTTCGTCGATCAGATCAGTGGGGTGCTGCGCGCGGTCTTGCCCGGCCGCATCGCCGTCGGGGTGAACTCCCGCATCGGCCATTTCATCGGCGTCTTATTCCTGTTCGCGGTCGTCATCGGCGGCGTGCTGACCTTCATCTACTATCTCGACGCACCGGCGTCGGCTCCCGACCGCGCCACGATCGCGACCGCCCTTTGGCTCGCCTTCTTCGCCCTGCTGATCGTCTCCGGCGTCGCCGCCTGGCTGCTGGTACTGGCGCAGGACAGCCGGCGCGCGGCGGAGGCCGAGACCGACCGGCAAACGCATATGCTGATGCTGGAAATCGAAGCGCATGAGCGCACCGATGCGGAGCTGCAAAAGGCCAAGGAGGTGGCCGAGGCCGCCAATTTCGCCAAAAGCCGCTATGTCGTCGGCATGAGTCACGAGATCCGCGCGCCGCTGAACGCGATCTTCGGTTATGCCCAATTGATGGAACAGGACGGCGCCGCCGAACCCAATCGGCCGCATGCGATCAGGGTCATCCGACGCAGCGCCGAGCATCTGGGCAATCTCATCGACGGGTTGCTGGATATCTCGAAGATCGAATCCGGGCATGTGCGGCTCTCCTCCGACACGGTCCGGATCCACGATTTCCTCGATCAGATCGTCGACATGTTCCAATTGCAGGCGGCGGCGCAGGATATCGGCTTTCATTACGAACAGCCGCAGAACCTGCCCGTCTTCGTTCATACCGACGAAAAGCGGCTGCGGCAGATTCTGATCAACCTGGTCTCCAACGCGCTGAAATACACCGAGACCGGGCATGCGTCGCTGCGCATCACTTATCGCAGCCAGGTCGCGGAATTCTCGATCGAGGATACCGGCATCGGCATTCCGGCGGAGGATATCGAGCGGATCTTCGAGCCGTTCGAGCGCGGCCAATTGCCGGCCGCCCGGGCAGTGCCGGGCACAGGCCTCGGCCTCACCATCACCAAGCTGCTGACCGAGATCATGGGCGGCAACATCACGGTTGAAAGCACGCTGGGTGTCGGCAGCGTCTTCCGGGTCAAGCTGTTCCTGCCCGAGACGGCGGCGCCGGCATTGTCGCACGTACCGGACGAGCGCATCACCGGCTATCGGGGGCCGCGCCTCACCGTGCTGGCCGCCGATGACGACGCGGTGCATCTCGATCTGTTGCGTGAATTGCTGGTACCGCTGGGCTTCGTGCTGTTCAGCGCCCCGAACGGGCCGGCCTGCCTGGCGCTCGCCGATGATTGCGACCCGGATCTCGTGCTGCTCGACATCTCGATGCCGGGCATGGATGGCTGGACCGTCGCCCGGAGCTTGCGCGAGAAGGGGATGGATCGAGCGCGCATCATCATGATCTCGGCGAATGTCGACGAAGCCCGTGCGACCGAGCGTGCCGATACGAACCACGACGCCGATCACGACGAATTCCTGATGAAGCCGTTCGATGTGCGTCGCCTGCTGGATCGCATCAGGGCGCTGCTCAAGATCGAGTGGGTCCACGCGGCGCCGCCGGAAGACGACACGGCATCGATCACGGCGCCCAACCCGCCGGCGACGCGCCATCTGGACGAGTTGCTGCAGCTTGGCCGCATCGGCCATGTGCGGGGCATTCAAGCGAAGCTGGACGAGATCGCCGCGGCCGATCCGTTGAGCGGGCCGTATATCGCCAACCTACGCGATCTGGTCGGCCGCTTCGACCTCAAGCAATATCTGCGCGTGGTCGAGACGTCGCGCGGCGTGGCCGGCGAACGACATGTCCGATGAGACCGTCATGGTCCTGATCTATTTAGCCAAGATGATCGGCGAGGAGACATGACAGACGATCCGCAACGCCGCGACATCGTCCTGGTCGTCGATGACACGCCGGACACGCTGAGCTTCCTGACCGATGCGCTGGAGGCGGCGTCGATCACCGTACTGGTGGCGCTCGACGGCGAAGGCGCCCTGGCGCTGCTCGACCAGATCACGCCGGATCTCGTGCTGATGGACGCGGCCATGCCCGGGATCGGCGGCTTCGAGGCATGCCGGCGCCTGAAGCAGCAGAAGCATCTAGCGCATATCCCGGTTATCTTCATGACCGGCCTCAGCGAAACCGAACATGTCGTCCAGGGGCTGGAAGCCGGCGGCGTCGATTACGTCATGAAGCCGATCATCGTCGGCCAATTGATGGCGCGGATGCGGGTGCATCTGGCGAATGCGCGCGAGGCGCATGGCACGCGCCTCGCACTCGACGTCACCGGCCGCTTCCTGCTGGCGACGGACGCGGCTGGACATTTTCGCTGGAGCACCCCGCAAGCGGCGGCCCTGCTGGCCGGCTGTATCGAAGGCGATGACCCAACCGCGGGCCTGCCGGCGCAGGTCTCTCGCTGGCTGGCCGATCTGCAGGGCGGAGCGGCCCCGATGAGCCCACGCACGATCAAGATCCGCGCGGGCGAACGGCAGGTCGAAATCTCGTATCTCAGCCGGACCGGTCCGGACGAATTTCTGCTACGGGTCAGCGATGCCCAAGGCACCGACGAGGTGGCGCTGCTGCGCCAGGACCTCGCCCTCACCGCGCGCGAGGCGGAGGTGCTGAGCTGGATCGCGCGCGGCAAACCGAACCGCGACATCAGCGACATCCTCGGCATCAGCCCGCGTACGGTGAACAAGCATCTGGAACAGATCTACACCAAGCTGGGCGTCGAAAACCGCGCCTCCGCCACGGCACTCGCCGTGCGCGCTTTGGGAAGGCGGGATTAGCCCCATCCTGGTACAACCCATGCATTTCAACAGATGAGACAGCGAAACGGTACCCCATCTCCATGCAAGAATACCTGACCACCGCCGCCGACCGGCCGGTGACCTTGCGGTTTCCGCGCGAGGAGCACGACGCACGCATCGCCGCCACCCGGGCACTGCTGCGCGAGGAAGGCCTGGATGCCCTGCTGGTGTTCGCCCAGGAAAGCCATCTCTACCTGACCGGTTACGACACCGCCGGCTATGTCTTCTTTCAATGCGGCATGGTGACAGCCGCGGCCGGACCGCTGCTGCTGTTGACCCGACGGCCGGATCTGGCGCAGGCGCTCGATGCCTCGCTCTATGATGACGTGCAGTTGTGGTTCAACGCCGAGGGTGCCGACCCGGCGCGCGATGTGGCGCGCATGCTTGCCGATCTTGGCCTGCTCGATAGCGGCCAAAGACTGGGTATCGAGCTTGCGACTTATGGCCTGACGGCGGCGAATTTCGAGTTGCTGCGCGCCGCCCTGCGGGGCCGATGCGAGTTGGTCGATGCGTCGCATGTCGTGCGCGGGTTGCGCCTGGTGAAGTCTCCGGCGGAACTGGTCTATGTCCGCCGCGCCGCCGCGTTGGCCGACAATGCGGTGCTCGCCATGATCGGCGCGGCGCGGCCGGGCGCGCTGGACAGTTCGATCACCGCCGCCGGGGTGACGGCAATGCTGGAGGGCGGCGGCGACATGCCGGCCGGCGGTCCGCTGGTCAATTCCGGACCCCGCGCGATCTATGGCCGCGGCATCGGGGGCGCCCGCAGGCTGACGCGCGACGACCAGATCGTGGTCGAACTCGGCGCCTCCTATTGCCGCTACAATTGCTGCATCGAGCACAGTATCGTCCTTGGGGCGGTCAACCCGGCTCAGCAGCGCATGTTCGACGTCGCCGCCGATGCGTTGAGCCGGGTGATCGATGCCGCCCGTCCCGGCACGCCGATCGGCGCGCTCGACGACATCCATCGGGCGGTGTTGGACAAGGGCGGCTATGCCCGCGCGCGGTTTTCGGCCTGCGGCTATTCGCTCGGCGCCACCTTCCGGCCGACCTGGATGGATGTGCCGCCGATGATCTATTCCGGCAATCCGCTGCCGCTGCGATCGGGTATGGTCCTGTTCTGCCACATCATGATCGGCGACGGCGAAACCGGCCTCGCCGCCGGGGTCGGTCAAAGTTTCGTCATCACCGAGGCCGCGCCCGAGAATTTGAGCACGCTGCCGGTTGTGCTGAACCACCCGGCCTGACCTTCCGATCCACAGCCAAGGACGCAAGAACATGCAAGACGACGCTTTCCAGAAAGACCAAGCCGCCCTTTTAGGGGAGCGCCTTCGATCGGGCCGCATCTCCCGGCGGGATTTCGTCGCGGCCGCCGGCCTACTGGGTCTGACCGTGAGCCTACCGGCGCGGGCGGCCGCGAAGGAACTGGTGCTGTCCTGCTGGGGCGGCGGTGCCGTCGCCGCCTATGCGGATAGTTTTGGCAAGCCGTTCGAGAAGGACACCGGCATCCCCGTGGTGATCGACAGCTCGGGCCCTAGCCTGGGCAAGATCAAGGCGATGGTGGAAAGCGGCCAGGTGAGCTGGGATATCTGCGACAGCTCGGCCGGATCCTCGGAGACACTGGGCCGGGCGGGCCTGTTGGAGCCGATCGATTACAGCATCGTCGACAAGACCAAGACGATTCCGGAATTCGCCATGACCTGGTGCTACGGCACCTCGGCGTATAGCTACGTCCTGGCCTGGGATACCAAGGCCGTCGGCGCCACGCCGCCCCAGACCTGGGCGGATGTCTGGGACCTGAAGAAATATCCGGGCAAGCGGACCATGCGGCGCAGCATGCACGGTGTGCTGGAATCGGCCCTTCTGGCCGATGGCGTGCCGCGCGACAAGATCTATCCGCTGGATGTCCAGCGCGGCTTCGACAAGCTGCGCCAGATCAAGAACGACGTGATCTTCTGGGAAGCCGGCACCGACAGCGAGCGCCTGCTGCGCGAGGGCGAGGTGGTGATGGGCAACGTCTGGAGCACCCGCGCCCGTTCGGTGGAGGAACAGACCAAGGGTCGTGTCACCTGGACTTGGAAGGACGGCCAGATCACCTCCGGCGTGTTCAACGTGCCGAAAGGCAATCCGGCGGGCAAGGCCGCGATGCAGTTCCTGGAGGCGATGAACACGCCCGAACGCCAGGTTATGTTTCTGAAGCTGCTGGGCAGCGGCCCCGCCAATCCGGCAGCCTCGCCGCTGGTGCCGCCGGAGTTGCATCGCCTGGACCCGACTTTTGCCGATAACATGGCCCAGCAGATCATCATGAGCGACGCCTGGTACGCCGACCACTATGCCGAAGTCTATCCGAAGTTCCTCGACGTGATCTCCAGCTGATCTCGGAGCTCGGTCTAGCGGCGCCGTTTCAGCAGCAGGTCCACCAACAGCAAAGCCGCGGTCAGCACGATCAGCACGGCCGCGACCGCCGCCATGGTCGGGTCCAGCTTGTCGTTGATACCGTCCCACATCCGGCGGGGCAGGGTGAACATGTTGCGCCCGGCGATGAACAGCACGATCACCGCCTCGTCCCAGCTATGGATGAAGGCGAATATGGCGCTGGAGACGATCGCCGGCAGGATGTTGGGGATCAGCACCATCCACAGCGTCTGGCGCAGATTGGCCCCCAGATTCCGGGCCGCTTGTTCCAGCCTGACATCGACCCCGGCCAGGGCCGTGGACACGATGATGATCACATAGGGGATCGCCGTCACCGCATGCGCGATGATGATGCCCGTATAGGTATCCAGCAGCCTGAGCTGTATCCACAGGCGATACAGGCCGAGCGCATAGACGATGCTGGGCACGATCAGCGGTACCAGCATCAGCACGCGGATCGCTTCGCTGGCCCGGCTGCCACGCCGCCAGCAACCGATGGCGCAGAGCGTGCCCGCGGTCACCGAAATGGCCATGGAACTGAGGGCGATGACCAGGCTTTGGCCGATGCTCGACAACCATGCCGTGCTGCTGAACAGGTTGGCGTAATGGCGCAGCGACACCCCGTCGACCGGCAGCGACAGAAAATTCTGATCGGTCACGGAAATCGGAAAGACGATAGTGAGCGGCAGCAGCAGGAAGCAGATCACGATCCATGAGCCGGCCCGGGCACCGACGCCGGCGGCACGCGGCTGCCGCTCGCTCATTTCGCACCGAACAGCTGGCGCAGATCGACAAGACGCGACAACACGCCCAACGCCAGCAGGATGGTCAGCACCAGCGTGGTCGCCAGCATGGTGCCGGTGCCCCAGCGCAGCAATTCCAGGATCTGCAGGCTGATATATTCGGCGACCATCAGGGTCCGCCCGCCGCCCAACAGGACAGGCGTCACATAGAAGCCCAGCGAGAAGATCAGCACCAGCACCCCGGCACCGACCAGCCCCGGCAGGCTGAGCGGCAGGAACACCCGCCAGAACGTCTCGAACGCGCCGGCGCCCAAGCCCCGCGCGGCGGCGCTCAACGCCGAATCGATCTGCCGCATCTGTACCGCCAACGGCAGGATCGCATAGGGCAGCATGTAATGCGTCATGCCCAGGATCACCCCGAACTCGTTCCAGATCATCGGCAGCGGCCGGTCGATCAGCCCACCGGCCAGCAGGACGCTGTTCACCACCCCCTCGCGCCGCAACAGCGCGATCCAGGCGAAGGCGCGCACCAGCACGGATACCCAGAGCGGCAGCAGCACGCCGATCATCATCGCGCGCTGTATCAAGGGACGCGCATGGACCAGCGCATAGGCGACGACATAGCCCAGCACCAGCGTCACCACCGTGGTCACGGCGCAGATCCGTAAGGTGGTGGCCAGCATGTGGGCAATCGAGGCACTGGTGAACAGCTGGGCATAATTGCCCAGCCCCGGCGACGGCTCGGTCACGCTGATCCACAAAACCTGGCTCAGCGGCCAGAAATAGAACGCCAGGGACAGCAACAGCGCCGGCGTCACCAGCAGAACGAATGCCGCCCGGTCGCCACGTGCCGCCATCCTAGGACGAGATCATGTCGAGATACGCCTTCAAGGCGGTGCCGTAATTCGCCTGGTACCAGGCGGCATTAATCTTGGCCTGCACGGCGAGATTAGCCGGTGTACCGGGATCGACCGCCTGCAAGGCGTCCGGCACCATGGAAGCGGCTTGCGGATTGCCCGGACCGTTGCCCATTGCTCCCAACAAAGTGACCTGGCCGGCGGGATCCTGCATCGAGGCGATCGCCACCATCGCCTGTTTACCGGCGGGATTGCCCTTGGGCACCACCCACAAGCCGGGCTGCACCAGGCCGCCGGCGAAGCTCCAATCGATGCCACCCTTGGTTTCGAGCTTGAGCAGATTTGCCCTTGTATGCCACAGCCACCCCATCGAGACCTCGCCGCTGCGCAGCAGATTCTGGCTTTGCGCACCCGTATCCCAGTAGAGAAGCTCGCTCTTGATCGCGCTGATCTTGCGCATCGCCCGGTCGAGATCGAGCGGATAGAGCTTGTCCGGCGCCACGCCATCGGCCATCAGCGCCAGTTCAAGCATCGCCTGGCTGTCCTTGCGCAGCATGCGCTTGCCCGGAAACTTCTTCAGATCGAAGAAATCGGCGAGGGTTGGCGTGGTTTTCACCACCTTGGTGTCCCACGCCATGACGGTGCTGAACATATAGTTCACCACGCCGAATTCGTAGCCGAATTCCGGCAGGATGCGATTGCGATCGACCACCGTGTAGTCGATCGGCTCCAGCATGCCGCGCGGGCCGAGTTCGCCGATGCCGGCGACGCCGGAATCACAGATATCCCATGTCACGTGCTTGGCCTCGACCATGGCGCGCATCTTGCCGTTGGAGGGACCACTGCCGTCCAGCACCAGCTTCCCGCCGGTCGCCTTCTCATAGGGGGCGACGAAGGCCTCGGCGAACGCCTTCATCGCGTCTCCGCCCCAATTGCATAACACCACCTCAGGCACCGCCGCCAAGGAGCGCCGGACGAGCGACGGGGCGATCCCCAACGCCGCGGCCCCCAACAGAAACCGCCGGCGGCCTACCCTGTGCTTTTCCCGCGCGATGATCTCGGCGGCGTCGGTGGCGAAATCCTGCATGGTACGGGCGCTCCTGCTCATGGCTCTGTCTTGGGTCGGTGAAGGGTCATCAGTGAGGGGCGACCGGAACGGCGGCGTCGCCGTCCCAGCCGATATCGATCGCCGCGCCGGTCACCGGCGTCGAGCGCCGCCAGGTCGGCGTGCTGACGGTAACCGGGCCGATGCCGTCGACATCGACGACGAGCTGATAATCCCCGCCCAGATAGGTCCAGCTGGCGACACGCCCGGCCAGCCGATTTGCCGCCGGCTCGCCCGCGTCGAGGATGCGGATCTTTTCCGGCCGCAGGGTCATCAACACGGCTGCGCCATCCGGTGCCGTGTCGCCGCTATGGCGGAGGGCCTGCCCGCCGCAGCGATAGGCGAAGCCGCTCGCGTCGGCGGCCTCGACCGTGCCGCTCAGAAAGTTGCTCCGGCCGAGGAAGCCGGCCACGAACCGGGTCGCCGGGCGTTCGTACAACGCCTGCGGTGCGTCCTGTTGCACCAGCCTTCCATCCCGCAGGATGGCGATCTCGTCGGACATCGACAGCGCCTCCTGCTGGTCATGCGTGACATAGATGAAGGTAAGGCCGAGGCGCTCGTGCAGGCTCTTCAATTCGATTTGCAGATCGGCGCGCAGATTCTTGTCCAGCGCGCTCAGCGGTTCGTCCAGCAGCAGCAGATGCGGCTTGAACACCAGCGCGCGGGCCAGCGCCGCGCGTTGCTGCTGCCCCCCGGAAAGCTGGCGCGGCATGCGGTCGGCGAGCGTCGAAAGCTGCACGGAATCCAGCGCCTGACGCACCGACACCGCGATCTCGGCCTTGGGACGACGGCGCACCTTCAGCGGGAACGCGACATTTTCCGCGACCGTCAGATGGGGAAACAGCGCGTAGCCCTGGAATACCATGCCGAAATTGCGGCGCTCCGGCGGCAGATGGCCGATCGGCGTATCGTCCAGCCGGATCTCACCGCCGCTGGGGGCGACGAAGCCGGCGATCATCATCAACAGCGTGGTCTTGCCGGAGCCGGACGGTCCCAGCAGCGTGAGGAAGCTGCCGCGCGCGATGCGCAGCGACACGTCGTCGACGGCGATGCTCCCCCCATAGCGCTTGGACACTCGGTCCAGGGTCAAGGCATGGGATAGGCCCCCGCTCGCCGCCATCTGTTGCTCCCTTGCCATGCCGCATAAAGGTGCAATGGCCGTACCAGCCCGACCTTGGGGTACGCGCTTTGGGCCGGCGGGCCCACCACGATCGACAAACCGAACCGTCAGCCCATTCTCCACCCCCCATTTATCGGAATTACGGCTCCCGTGACGAACAAGCCGGCATCCGAGGCCAGCCACAGAACGGCGGCCGCGATATCGTCCGGCGTGCCCGGCCGACCCATCGGCGTGTCGGCGACGAGGGCCGCCACGCGATCCTCCGGCCATGCGCCCGTGAACCCGGTATCCGCGATGAAGCCCGGAGCGACGACATTTGCGGTGATCCCTCGCGGCGCGAGTTCGCGAGCGAGGGCATAGGTCAAACCATGCAAGCCGGATTTCGCGGCGGCATAGGCGAGACTACCCGGCCGGCTGCCGCCCATCTGTGCCGCGATCGAGCTGATATTGATGATGCGGCCACCAGGACTGGTCAGCAGGGAGCCCACGGCATGCGCCATGAGGAAGCTGCCCTTGAGATTGGTCGCGATCACCGCATCCCAGTTCGCGTCCGCTTCATCGACCGGCGTGGCAAGGCTGACGCCACGGGCGAACCCAGCGGCGTTAACGAGGAGATCCACCCGATCCAGACCGGCAAGGGCCGCTCGGACATCCTCGCGCCGTCCGACATCCGCTGGTCGCCAAGATGCCGCGGCACCGAGCTGTGCCGCCGCTCCCCGAAGCCGGTCTTCGTTTCTACCAACAAGGGTCACGCGATAGTTGGCGCCGATCAGCGCCTTCGCGATGCCAAAACCGATGCCGCTGGAGCCACCGGTCACGAGGGCCTGTCTTGGTTCCTGCCTCATATTGAACACCTTTCATTGTGGTGGTGTCCAAGATGTCGAAGGCAACCCGATAGGTCGAATACGATCGCCATGCCCCTATGATATGATAAATGTATCGCCATGCTCAGCCTGCGTCAGCTCCAGCAGTTCCTCGCCGTGGTCGAGGCGATGAGTTTTCGCCGGGCGGCGGAGCGTCTGAACATGGCGCAACCGCCGTTGACCGCCGCCATCCGTCAGATGGAAGCGGACCTCGGCGTTCGCCTTTTCGAACGGACCAACCGGATCACGGCACTGACGGCGGCCGGCCAGGTGCTTCATGACGAAGCTCAACGGACGATCGCTCAGGCGGAGAGGGCCGTCACGCTCACGCGCCGCGCGGGGATGGGCGCGATCGGGTCGCTTCGCATCGGCTTCGTCGCGAGCGCCGTGCGGCACCTCGTTCCGGCCCTCATCGCCGATTTTCGCGGGACGCATCCCGGCGTCTTGCTGGAGCTTATGGAGGCTCCATCTGCCCGACAAGTAAGCGCGCTGCTGGAAGACCATCTAGACATCGGGATCGTCGCCTTGCCGCTTCCCGCCGGCACCGATCAGCATATTGCGACGCGCACGCTCACGCGAAGCCACCTCGTGGCGGCGTTACCGAGTGGGCATGCCTTGGCCGAAACACCCGATATCCCTTTGCCGCTCGCCGCGCTCGCCGACGAACCGTGGATTCTCTTTCCGGCCAGCGACGGTCCCGGCCTGCACACCTCGATCCTCGCCGCATGCGCCAAAGCTGGCTTCGCGCCGCAGGTAGCGCAGCGGGCGGTCCAGATGGAGACCATAGTCAGCCTGGTCGCCGCGGGTCTGAGCGTGGCACTGGTCCCCAACCTCTTCAACGAAGCGGGACGCGACGGCGTGGTCTTCCGGCCACTCGCCGGGCCGGGCTCGCCGGTACCCTACGAGGTGGCGCTCGCATGGCGCAGGGACGACAGGTCCCCGGCGCTTGCGGCGCTGCCCGCATCGAGCCGGATGCAAGCTCCCTAAGGCAGACACAGCCGGCTTGCCGGCGCAGGGCCGCCGTATACGTCAAACGCCCCATACCGCCCTCGCCGAAGCCGTCGCACCCTAGCGTGTCGCGCGGCACGGCGAGGGTAGATAAACCCCATCCCCGTCCGCTCGGGATCTCAACAGGGGGTTTAACATGGGTATTTTCACAAGACGGGCGGCGCTTGCCACGATCGCGGCGTTGGGAAGCGTGCTGATCGCCGGCATGCCGGCACGGGCGGCCGAGGACACGATCAAGATCGGCGTGCTGCATTCGCTGAGCGGCACCATGGCGATCAGCGAGACGACCCTGAAGGACACCGTCCTGATGATGGTCGACGACCTCAACAAGAAGGGCGGCCTGCTCGGCAAGAAGGTCGAGGCGGTGGTCGTCGATCCGGCCTCGAACTGGCCGCTCTTCGCCGAGAAAGCACGCGAGCTGATTTCCAAGGATCACGTCGCGGTGGTGTTCGGCTGCTGGACCTCGGTCAGCCGCAAATCGGTGCTGCCGGTGTTCGAGGAGCTGAACGGCCTGCTGTTCTATCCCGTGCAGTATGAGGGCGAAGAGAGCTCGAACAACGTATTCTACACCGGTGCCGCGCCGAACCAGCAGGCGATCCCGGCGGTCGAATACCTGATGAGCAAGGAAGGCGGCGAGGTGAAGCGTTGGGTGCTGGCCGGCACCGACTACGTCTATCCGCGCACCACCAACAAGATCCTCGAGGCGTTCCTGAAGTCGAAGGGCGTCGCCGCCGAGGACATCATGATCAACTACACGCCATTCGGTCAGTCCGATTGGCAGACGATCGTCGGCGACATCAAGAAGTTCGCCTCGGCCGGTAAGAAGACCGCGGTGGTCTCGACCATCAACGGCGATGCCAACGTGCCGTTCTATAAGGAATTGTCCAATGCCGGCATCAAGGCCTCCGACACGCCGGTCGTGGCCTTCTCGGTCGGCGAGGAAGAGCTGGCCGGCATCGACACCAAGAACCTGGTCGGTCACCTGGCCGCCTGGAACTACTTCGAGAGCGTGAAGGCGCCGGTCAACGACGCGTTCATCAAGCAATGGCACACGTATATCAAGAACGACAAGCGCGTGACCAACGACCCGATGGAAGCCACCTATATCGGCTTCAAGATGTGGACCCAGGCTGTCTTGCAGGCCGGCACGACCAATGTCGACGCGGTCCGGCAGGCGATGTACGGCCAGAAGGTCAAGGCCCCGGGCGGCTTTGAATCCGTCATGAACTCGAACCACCATCTGTCGAAGCCGGTCATGATCGGCGAGATCCAGGCCAATGGTCAGTTCGACATCGTCTGGCAGACCAAGGCCCCGATCAAGGCCGATGCCTGGAGCCCGTTCCTGCCGGAAGACAAGGGCAAGATCGCCGATTGGACCTTCCCGTGGTCCTGCGGCAACTGCACCGCGGCCAAGTATGTCGCCTACGAGAAGTAAGCCTGTCGCCTTAGCCTGAGATCCGTCCCCTCGCCGTTCCGCTCGAAGCGGGATCGGCGAGGGGCGGTCGCCGCGGGCCAAGAGGGGGTCCGCGATCACGATACGGAATTTCCCCCCGACGATTTTTGCGTTCCCCGATTTTTGCCTACCGGGATTTTCGCGTCCCACAATTCTTGCAGGAGCGGTTGCCATGACACCGTCACGCATCCTGATGCTGTTCGTCGTTGTCGGTCTGCTGTTCGGCGGACCGATGACACGGGCGGCGCGGGCGGATCAATTTGCCGATCTGGTGACGGGTCTTGGCGCCGACGGGTTCGACGATCGCCTCGCGGCGATCGACGGCCTGGGCAATCTGGGTGACGGCCGCGCCGTGCCCGTGCTGAAAGCCCTTTCCGAAGACCGCCTCTATGTAACCGCCGACAAACACGTGGCCATCGCCGGCAATCCGGGCGCCGAGGCGACGGACGCCGCGACCGGTGCCAGCCTGGGCGCCTTGCCGGACGGCGCCGATCGGGTGCGCGTCAACAACCGCCTGCGCGGCAGTATCCAGGCGGCACTGTCGAAACTTACGCTGTTCAGCACCGACCCCGCCGACCGCTTGGCCGCGGCGCATGAGGCGTTGCGTCACCCCTCGCCGGAGGCGACGGCCGCCCTCGGCAAGGCCTTGGCGGCCGAACAGGATGGCGAGGTCAAGACCGCCCTCAAATTCGCGCTCAGCGCCGCCCAACTGCAAAGCGGCACGACCGAGGTGCGGATCGCGGCGGTCACCGCCCTCGCCGGCTCGGACGATCCGGAGGTGCGCAATCTGCTGGGCCAGATCAACGGCGACAGCGCCACCGACCCGCAGGTCCGTGCCGCGGCGGCGAAGGCGCTCGCCGGTGTCGAGCGGCGGCTGCGGCTGATCGAGATCGGCGTCAACCTGTTCCAGGGCGTCAGCCTCGGCTCGGTCCTGCTGCTCGCGGCGATCGGCCTCGCCGTCACCTTCGGCGTGATGGGCGTCATCAACATGGCGCATGGCGAGATGATCATGCTGGGAGCCTATACGACCTATGTCGTGCAGGAGGCATTCCGCGCCTATCTGCCGCCCGGCTGGATCGACTTCTATCTGGTGATCTCGGTTCCGGCGGCGTTCATCGTCGCCGGCTTGGTCGGCATCGCGCTGGAGCGCAGCATCATCCGGTTCCTCTACGGCCGGCCGCTCGAAACGCTGCTCGCGACCTGGGGCATCAGCCTGATGCTGCAGCAGGCGGTGCGCAGCGTGTTCGGCGCGCCCAACAAGGAAGTCGCCAACCCGTCCTGGATGACCGGCGGCTTCGTGATCAGTGGTGGCTTTACCGTGACCTGGAACCGGCTCGTCATCATCCTGTTCTGTTTCGCCGTGCTGGGCGCCTTGGTGGCGATCATCCGCTACACCTCGATCGGCCTGCATATGCGCGCGGTCACCCAGAATCGGCGCATGGCCGGGGTGATGGGCATCCCGACCAACCGGGTTGATGCGCTGACCTTCGGCCTGGGCTCGGGCATCGCCGGCATCGCCGGCGTGGCGCTGAGCCAGATCGGCAATGTCAGCCCCAATCTCGGCACGATCTACATCGTCGACAGCTTCATGGTGGTGGTGTTCGGCGGCGTCGGCAACCTGGCCGGCACCCTGGTCGGCGCCATGGGGTTGGGCATCGTCAACAAGCTGCTGGAACCGTTCGCCGGCGCCGTTCTCGGCAAGATCGTCGTGCTGGTCGCGATCATCCTGTTCATTCAATACCGGCCCCGGGGCTTGTTCGCCCTCAAGGGCCGCGCAGCGGAGATGTAGGCGATGGATGCTCCCTTGCTGCTCGATCGACGCGGTTGGCTGGCGTTCCTGGTGATCCTCGCCGCCGCGATCGTCCTCATCCCTCTGCTGGTGCTGTTGCCGCCCGCCGGCTCGGCGTTCCGCGTGCCGGATTACCTGGTGCCGCTGCTCGGCAAATACGCCTGCTACGCGATCCTGGCGCTCGGCCTCGATCTGGTCTGGGGCTATGCCGGCATCCTCAGCCTCGGCCATGGCGCATTCTTCGCGCTGGGCGGGTACTGCATGGGCATGTATCTCATGCGCCAGATCGGCACGCGCGGCGTCTACGGCAATCCGAATCTGCCGGACTTCATGGTGTTCCTGAACTGGCAGGAATTGCCCTGGACCTGGTGGGGCTTCAGCTCCTTCCCGTTCGCCGTCGTCATGGCACTCGCCGTTCCCGGCCTGCTGGCGCTGGTGTTCGGCTGGTTTGCCTTCCGCTCGCGCGTCACCGGCGTCTATCTGTCGATCATCACCCAGGCGATGACCTATGCGCTGCTGCTCGCCTTTTTCCGCAACGAGATGGGCTTCGGCGGCAATAACGGGCTGACCGATTTCAAGGATGTGCTGGGCTTCGAGATCCGGGCGCCGAGCACGCGCATCGGGCTCTACATCCTCACCGTGGCGTGCCTCGCCGCCGCCTTCCTGTTGTGTCGCTGGATCACGCGGTCCAAGCTCGGCCGGCTGCTGCTGGCGGTGCGCGACGCGGAAGGCCGGGTCCGCTTCCTGGGCTATTCGGTGACCCGCGCCAAGCTGTTCGTGTTCACCCTGTCCGCCGTGCTGGCGGGCCTCGCCGGTGCCCTCTACGTGCCCCAGGTCGGCATCATCAACCCCAGCGAATTCTCGCCGGCGAACTCGATCGAGATCGCCATCTGGGTCGCGGTCGGCGGGCGCGGCACGCTGGTCGGCGCCATCCTGGGCGCGCTGGTCATCAACCTCGCCAAGACCTGGCTGACCGGGGCGGCACCGGAACTCTGGCTGTTCGTGCTGGGCGCCCTGTTCATTCTGGTCACGCTGGCGATGCCCGACGGCATCCTGGGCCTCGCCCGGCGGTGGCGCCTGCCCCGCCGAGCGCCGGTCGCCGTGGTCGAGGAGGCACCGCATGTCTGATCTCCTGGCCCCCGAACACGACACCCCGAATGCGCAGGCCGCCACGCGGGCGAGCCCGGACACGCTGCTTTATCTCGATGGTGTCACCGTCGAGTTCGACGGCTTCAAGGCGCTGAACGGCTTGTCCCTGGTGCTCGAGGATGGCGAGCTCAGAACCGTCATCGGCCCGAACGGCGCCGGCAAGACGACGATGATGGACGTCATCACCGGCAAGACCCGGCCGGATTCCGGTACGGTGCTGTTCGACGGTTCGGTCGACCTCACCCGCCTGGACGAGGAGGAAATCGCCAATCTGGGCATCGGCCGCAAATTCCAGAAGCCGACGGTGTTCGAGAACCTCAGCGTCGCTGAAAACCTGGAACTGGCGCTGAAGGACGATCGCAGCATCACCCGCACCCTCCTGGCCCGGCTAAACGGCGAGCAGCGCGACCGGATCGCCTCGACCCTGGAGACGATCGGCCTGACCGAGCGGCGGACCGAGCAATCCGGCTCGCTCAGCCATGGCCAGAAGCAATGGCTGGAAATCGGCATGCTGTTGATCCAGGACCAGCGGCTGCTGCTGCTCGACGAACCGGTCGCCGGCATGACCGACGCCGAAACCGCCGAGACCGCCGAGCTGATCCTCAGCCTGGCGACCAAGCGCACCATCCTGGTCGTCGAGCACGACATGGAATTCGTGCGCGACCTCGGCGCCAAGGTCACCGTGCTGCATGAAGGCTCGGTCCTCGCCGAAGGCTCGATCGATCACGTGCAGGGCAATCAGCGGGTCGTCGAAGTGTATCTGGGCCGATGACACAAGACGCCATCAAGAAGGACGGGACGCCATGCTGAACGTCGAGGGCATCGATCTCTACTACGGCGCCAGCCAGGCGCTGCGCCGGGTCAGCCTGACCGCGCGCAAGGGCGAGGTGACCTGCATCCTCGGCCGCAACGGGGTCGGCAAGACCAGCCTGCTGCGCGCGATCTTCGGGCTGCAGCCGATCCGCGGCGGAACCATCCGCTGGGAGGACAAGCCGCTCGACGGCTTGCCGCCGTATCTGCGCGCACGCCGGGGCCTGGGGCTTGTGCCGCAAGGCCGGGAGATCTTCGCCCGATTGACCGTCAAGGAGAACCTGCAGACCGGCCTCGCCGGCCTCCCCGCCGGCGAGCGCACCGTACCGGATCACCTGTTCGAGCTGTTCCCCGTGCTGGCCGATATGCTGGGCCGACGCGGCGGCGATCTTTCCGGCGGCCAGCAGCAGCAGCTGGCGATCGCCCGCGCCCTAGTCACCCGCCCCCGCCTGCTGATCCTGGACGAGCCGACCGAGGGCATCCAGCCCTCGATCATCAAGGATATCGGCCGCGTCATCGCCCGCCTAGCGGCCCAAGGCGACATGGCCATCCTGCTGGTCGAGCAATATTTCGAATTCGCCAAGGAGTTGGCCGACGCCTTCGCCATCCTGGAACGCGGCGAAATCGTCATGGCCGGCCGCCGCGACGACATGGACGAGGCGGAGATGCGCCGGTATTTGACGGTTTAGGGGTAGCATCCTTGTCTCGGGTCGCAAAAGTAAATATGTATATGATCATGCACATACTCAGAGGTTGTCGTGCAAAGATCAGCCCTAGCGACCGAACGCCTTATCGTCCCGATTTCTTCAGCGGAAAAGCAAGCCGTCGAAAAGAAAGCGATTGCCGAAAAGATATCCACGGCTGAATTCGTTCGTCGCGCCATTTTGCACTATGACCCGGACAAGGCGGATCAGGATGTGGAGGCCGAACTTCGGGCCGTCCTCGAGGTATTCACCCTGACCCACCAACAGACCCTCGCTCAGCTTGACCGAACGGATGTGGCGCTGGATAGGGCATTGGCCCATTTCGCGGCCAAGAGTTCTCGATGAGCACCCTGAGCGACGCGCTCGGCGCGATCAAGGCGATCATTCTCATCGAAGAGCGGGTAAAAAGCCAAACAACCAAGCTGGAAAAGCTGTCCGAAGCCATGATCGATCTTGATCGGAGACTGGTTCGCGTCGAGACCACCCTGGATCTTGTGCTCCACCGAGGCCCCTCCCTCGACAACCCGCCGATGCTTCCCGAAACTTAATATTTATCAAAAGCGTAGGGCGGATGAGCGAAGCGGCACGCGCAGGATCAAGGCGCGCGCCCGTAGCCTGCTTCGCGCTGACTGCGTATCGCCAGGACAAAGACCGTATCCAGGTCGGGCACGAAGCGATAAAGCGCGATGTAGCCACGCGCATCCCGCCCGATCACCAGTTCACGCAGGCCGCCCTTGACGGGCCGGCCGATGAGCGGGCTGTGGGTCAGGATTTGGAGCGTTTGCACGATCTCGCCGATCCGCGCGGGCGCGTCCTCGACATCGAACCGGGTCAGGTGGCCCAAAAAGCGATCGAAGTCGTCAAGCACTTCCGGTGCGAGCTCGACGCGGGCCATACGGCCGATCAGCGCTCTGGCTTGCGCGCCGGCGGTTTAGGCGGATGCTCACCGCGCGATCGAGCCTCCAGCCAGGCTTTCGCGTCATCCCACGCGACGGTCTCCCCGGTCGCCAGGATAGTGCCCCAGCGCTCCTCGGCGATGCGATGGAACGCCTCGTCCAGTTCAACCTGCTCCACCGTCTGGGCGATAGCGTCGAGGATGAAGGCGTGAGCGCTCTTCCCGGCGCGCTGCGCCGCGGCGGCAACCCGCGCTTTCAGATCGTCCTCGATACGGATGGTCGTGGTCGTCGTCATGGAGCGCCCTCGTGGGAGGCCCGTTCTGTAGCACTTTTGTGCTACGCCAACAACCCCAGCCCCCGCGCCCGCAGCCGGGCCAAGCCCAGCACCGCGTCGATGAACGGCGTCGGGATGCCGACCCGTTGGCCGATCTCGCGGGTCGCGGTCAGCAGGGCGTCGATCTCGACCGGTTTGCGGTTCTCCAGATCCTGCAGCATCGAGGTCTTGAAGGCGCCGAGTTCGCGCGCCAAGGTCAAGCGGTCGTCGACCGATTGGTCGATGGGCAGGCCGATCGCCTCGCCGATCGCGGCGGTCTCCCGCATCATCCGGCGGCACAGATCGTAGGTCAGCGGATCATCGATGATCCGGTCCATCGTCGCCTCGGTGAGCAGGCTGATCGGGTTCAAGCTGAGATTGCCCCAGAGCTTGAACCAGACATCCTGCTGGATCTTGGCGCTGACCACGCTGTCGAAACCGGCGCGGGTGAGCCAGTCATGCAGCCGGTCGAGGCGCGGCGTCGGCCGGTTGTCCGCTTCGCCGATGATCAGCCGCAGGTTGGTCGCGTGGCGGATCAGCCCGGGCTCGACCACCGAACAAGCGAGATGCACGACGCAGCCGATCGCCCGCGCCACCGGTAGCGCACCGGCGATGACGCCGTCCGGATCGACCGCCTTCAGCCCCTGCCCGGCAAGCGGCCCCTCGCCATTGGCGAAGAACCACCAGGGCACGCCGTTCATCGCGGTGACCACCGCCGTTTCCGGCCCCAGCAGCGGCGCGATCGCGGGCGCGATCCCCGCCAGCGCCGGCGCCTTGACCGCGACGATCACATAATCCTGCGGCCCCAATTCGGCCGGATCGGCCACGGCCCGCACGTCTGCCTGCAGCGTTTCGCCATCGGTGATCAGGCGTAACCCCCGGGTCCGCAGCGCCGCCAGGGTGGCACCCCGTGCCACCACGCTGACCGGCACGCCAGCCCGCGCCAGCAACACGCCGATCATCCCGCCGATGGC
>Ga0179596_10000242_pt1 | contig 22385 bp, 14 predicted proteins | sample CZODoug1_1_08_16_FD_155494 | JGI IMG/M metagenome (GOLD analysis project Ga0179596, IMG submission 155494) | Vadose zone soil fungal communities from Angelo Coast Range Reserve, California, USA - CZODoug1_1_08_16fungal (Illumina Assembly) | ecosystem: Environmental > Terrestrial > Soil > Vadose...
GCGTCGCGCCCGGAGGGGGGCGGGGGGGGCCGTGAGGCGTGGGGCCGCGGGTCGCGGTCCGTGAGCGACGTGGGTGGTGAGTACGTGGCGGGTCGCGAGCGCGCAGGGCCGCGAGCGTCGCGTGGTCGCGGGCCGGGGGTGCCGCGGGTGGTGAGTACGTGGTGGGTGGAGGGAGGCGTCGCGATCGGAGAGGGGGGCGGGGTGGCCGTGAGTCGGGAGCGTCGACTAGGTTTTCAGATAGCCGTCGATGTCGCCGGGGTCAAATATCTTACCGTCGAAAAACCCGGTTTCGGTACTGCCCATGGCGTTGGGTTGCTCTGATTTGAGGTCCGATGACGGCAGGCTGAGACCGAGGGGTTGCAGTGCCCGCCGGTATAAGTCGGGTCGATAGGTGGCGCGTGCGGCGGCGGCTGCGCCATCGGAGGCGGTCAGTTGCTTCCAGCGCACCATTTGGGTGTAGAACCAAAGCGCGTGGCTGGCCCAAGGGAATGTGGCCCAACCATTGGCGTATGCCAGAAAGTCCGGCACCTCGATCGGCGCCGACCCGGGTGCGAATACCATCTTCCCCGAGACGCCACGTTCGATGATGTCGGCGGACACGCCGACGAATCGCGGTTGCGCGAGCAAGTCGGCCAACTCCGAATGCGATTCTTGGGCGTCGCACCACAGGGATGCTCGATGGACCGCGCGCACCAGCGCGGCGGTTTCGGGCATGTGATTGTCGGCCCACTCGGCACGCATGCCGATGACCTTCTCGGGACTTTGCCGCCAGATCGCGGAGGTGCCGGTCACGATGCGGCCGATGCCGCCGGCGACGGCCAGGGAGTTCCACGGTTCTCCCGAGCAGAATCCGTCGATCTGTCCGGAGCGAAGGGCGTCGACCATCAGGGGCGGCGGAATGACGCTCAGCAGAACATCTTCCTCCGGATCGATGCCGCTGGCCGCCAACCAATAGCGCAGCTCGTAGTTGTGGGCGGAAAACGGGTAGACCATGGCGAGCGACAACGGGCCGGCCGCAGCGCGAGCGCGCTCGCGTACCACCCTTTGCAGCGCCGCCCCCTGAATGATGGGATCCGCGCCGGGGTAAGCCCCATGGCGCTGCATGGAGCTCCACAGCGACGCGGACACCGTGATGGCGTTGCCGCCGAGATTGAGCGCCATGGGGGCTATCATCGGCACTTTCAAATGCCCGATGCCCAATGTGGATGCGATCGGCATCGGCCCCAGCATGTGGGCCGCATCGAAATGACCGACGATGAGGCGGTCGCGGATGTTGGCCCACGAAGTCTCGCGTACCAGTTCGAGCTCGAGACCCTCCGCCGCCGCAAACCCCTTCTCGGCTGCGACCACCAGCGGTGCGCAGTCGAGCAGCGGCACGAAACCAATCACCAACCGATGTTGCGTCATTTGAGTCTCTTCGCGCTGATGATCACGCTCTGCGCGACATCCGCCAAACGCCGGTTTTCGTTCATTGCGGTGGTTCGCAGCAATTCATAGGCATCCGCCTCGCTCAATTGCCGCTCGGCCATCAAAATGCCCTTGGCCCGATCGACCAGCTTGCGTTCTTCCAGTGCTTGCCTGGCCTGATCGAGTTCGTCTCGGAGCTTTTTGAAGGCATTGAATCGGCTGATGGTGGTGTCGAGAATCGGTTTTATCCGTTCCTTGCGCAACCCATCGACGATGTACGTGGCGACTCCCGCATCCACCGCCTGTTCTATGGTAGCGGTATCCGAATGATCGACGAACATCGCGATGGGCCGCGGCACAGATCGTGAAACCTGGAACATTTGTTCGAGCACATCGCGATTGGGGTTTTCCAAATCGATGAAGATGACATCGGGATTGATGTCGACGATTCGTCGCAGCAAATTGTGTACTTCGCGCACCACCACGACATCATCGTGACCCGCCTCGCGGAGGCCCTCTTCGAGAACGGCGGCCCGCTTCGCGTTCTGATCGACAATGAGAATACGCAAGAAGTCAGGCATCTGATTTCAATAGTAGCCTGATTGCGGCGCTTGGCAACTCGATCCGTCGCTGCGGCGCGCCGCTGGTGTGATGGTGACCCAGACTATTATGATGGTGACCAAGGCTATAAAATCCGTGCTGAGGGGGGGCGTGTGGTTTCAATACTCACTACTATTTTGAGCGCCCGCGCGACCGGCTGAACATCATGCACCCGAGCGGCCAGTCATCGGCAACGAGCTTCGTGTCGGGCGTCAGCAGCCAACCGCTGCTCTACCGCACCGTCGACGGTGTGCTCAAAGCCGCTGTCGCCGCTGTGCCGGATCATCCGGCGCTGGTGGTGCCGTATCAGTCGATACGCTTCACGTTCGCGGAATTCGATCGCGAGGTCGAGCGCATCGCGCGCGGAATGATGGCCTGGGGGCTCGTGCCGGGCGAACGCATCGGCATCTGGGCGCCGAATGGTGCCGCATGGGTGCTCACCATGTTCGCCGCCGCTCGGGCTGGCTTGGTACTGGTCAATCTCAATCCCGCCTACCGGACGGCGGAATTGGAATTCGCGCTGCGCTGGGTCGATTGCCGCGCACTGGTGTTCGCGCCGCGCTTCAAGAGCAGCGACTACGTGGGCATGCTGCAGTCGTTGATTCCCGAACTCGCCGCTGCCGCACCCGGGAGACTGGTCTGCGCAGCCTTCCCCACGCTTCGGCTGCTGATCCAATTGGGGACGGTTCCTCTGGCCGGCACGCTCTCGTTCGAAGAGCTCGCGGCCGCGGGTGATGATCTCGGTGAAACGGTGCCGGCCTCGATCGAGGACCGCGCGGATCCTGACCTGGTATTCAATATCCAGTTCACCAGCGGCACTACCGGCACGCCGAAAGGCGCGGCGCTCACCCATTTCAACATCGTCAACAATGGATTTTTCGTCGGCGAGGGCATGCGTCTCACCGCCGATGACCGGGTGTGCATTCCGGTGCCGCTGTATCACTGCTTCGGCATGGTGCTCGGCGTACTGGCGGCGATGACCCACGGTGCGGCGAGCGTTCTGTCCGGCGATGGCTTCGAGCCGCTGGCCGTTCTGCACACCGTCGCGAGCGAGCGTTGCACGGCACTTCACGGTGTGCCGACCATGTTCATCGCGGAATTGGAGCATCCCCGGTTCGGCGAATTCGATCTGTCATCGCTGCGCACCGGCATCATGGCCGGATCGCCGTGCCCCACCGCGGTGATGCGCCGGGTGGTCGCCGAGATGCACATGCCGGAAGTTACCATCTGTTACGGCATGACGGAGACCAGTCCGGTTAGCTTTCAAACCCAGCCCGACGATGCTCTCGAACGCCGAGTCGGCACGGTGGGCCGAGTGCATCCCCACGTGCAAGTGAAGATCATCGACCCGGACGGGCGCGTCACGCCGCGCGGCACTGCCGGTGAGTTACTGACTCGGGGCTACAGCGTCATGCGCGGCTACTGGAACGACGCCGAACGCACACGCGATGTCATCGACGCGGGCGGTTGGATGCATACCGGCGATTTGGCAAGCATCGACAGCCAAGGCTATTGCAATATCGTCGGTCGGGTGAAGGATATGATCATTCGCGGCGGGGAGAATGTGTCGCCGCGCGAGATCGAGGAATTCCTGTACCGCCATCCGGCGGTATTCGACGTCGCGGTGGTCGGCGTCCCCGACGCCAAGTACGGCGAAGCGGTGTGCGCGTGTATTAGATTGCGCGCCGGCATGACGGCCACCGAGGACGAAATCCGCGAGTTCTGCCGCGATCAGATCGCGCACTACAAGGTGCCGCGCTACGTTCGTTTTGTCGACGGCTTTCCGCTCACCATCAGCGGCAAAGTGCAGAAATATCTCATTCGCGAGCAAATGCGCGCCGAACTCAAGCTCACCGAGGATGCGCACGCCTGACGGCCTTGTTCTCGATGGGCCGATCGGGTGCTTCGGAGCGATGGCGAGGGGCGAGCCCACCCACCCCTTGCAGAAGCGTCGCGGAGGCTGAGACAACCCCTCGCGCCAGTTGACACGAGGGGGCAATCAGAACTTGTAATTCCCGCCGAACTGCAAAGTAATGCCGTAGAACTCGCGTTGAATGATTCGATCCGTGCCGGGTCCTTCGGTGAACTTGAGCGGCGTGTTAGTGAGGTTTTTGACATTCACATAGACGCTGAACGGGTCGCTGACCTTGAATTGACCGCCGAAGTCGAGCGAAAGTCGTTCCTGAGTCCATACGTCGAGAGCGGCGCTGCCGCCGACCGCGAAGATGTTCTTGCTGGTGAAGTAGGCGCCGAGGGTCAGATTCAATCCATACATGTCGTACAGCAGTTCGGCATTCGCGGTATTGCGCGACGTCGACGGCAGGAGCGAGCTCCGCGTCAGCGTGGACAAACCCGTCACCGGATCGGCGACCGGAACCTGGTACCTGGAGTCAACCCAGGTCCAGTTGACCGCCACACCGAGTCCGCCGAAGGCGCCGGGCAACGCGTCGCTGAAGTGCTGCACGTAGTTCGATTCGAAACCAAACAAATGGGCGGTGGGCGCGTTGCCGTAGCTGATGATCTTGACGATGCCGAGATTGCCGCCGAGATTTTGTTGTCCACCGGCGGTCTGCTGTGCGTTGGTGACGATGTAGTCCTTGATGTTCTTCGCGAAGAATCCCAGCGATGCGATGCCGGCATGGGGGAGATACTGTTCGAGTGCCAGGTCCAAGCCGGTCGCGGTGGTCGGTTTGAGGTTGGGATTGCCCGTGGTGATGTCACCGGAGGTGTCGACCACCGTCGATGCCGTGACTTGCTGGAAACCCGGCCGCGCAATGGTGGAGGAAATGGCGGCGCGGGCGATCAAGTCGGACTCGATCTCATAGCGAGCCTGGGCGGTGGGGAAGTAGTTGGTGTAGGTCCGGTTGGTGGTCACCCCGCAGACATGGACGGCCGGAGGACCCGGATCGAGGACGGGGCAGCCGGCGCTCGCGGTTGAACCCGACGAGTCAGCCTCGTAACCGCCGTAGGCGACCTTGGTCCTTTCGATGCGTAGCCCGGCGATGATCCCCAACGCACCGTAGCCGAACTGGTACTGCCCGTAGGCGGCGTAGACGTCTTCTTTGTCATGCACGGTGGCAAGCGCGTTGCCCACCGGATCGCCCGCCACGTTTCCGGCGGCCAAGGCGGCGGCATAGGCTGCGCGCAGGGTTGCGGCGTCGATCTGGGGACCGTTGGCGTAGTGGCCCTGGTAGTAATTGATATTGTTCCCGTAGACCGCCGAACTTAAGTCCAGGGCCGGCAGCGACGAAACCGAGAAAGACGACAGATCGCCGGTTTTGTTGCGTATTCGAGCGTTGACGCCGAACTTGAATTCTTCGTCCCCGCGGTCGGTCAAATGAGTGGGAATCGCAAGATTCGCGCCGATACCCCATTCGTGGTCGTCCGAATGCTGCGTCTGGGTGCTGATACCCGTCAGCGCATAGCCGGCCGGGTCGGTGGGGTTCATGGTGACGGTACCGTTCGAAGCGGTGCCCGGAAGCACCTTCAGCACCGGCCAATTGGGCAGCGTGGTGTTGTCATAGGCCACGTTGGCGAGCGCTGAGTTGTCAAAGCTCGAGTTGTAGTCGTACGGTTTGTAGTACGTGCCCTTGGTGTAGCCCACGTGATAATCGAGGGTGTTTTCGCTAAAGAGATTCTTGCCGCCGATTTCGGCCACCCTTGAATCGAGATATTCCTTCTCGTCGCGTATGGCCTTGATGAAGGTCGCGGTATCGACGAAGCCGTTCGGGTTCGCGGGGTCTACCGTGGGCGCGCCGGTGAAGTTCCAAATGAGTCGGTTGCGGGTGACAGTCTCGGAATATCCGGCGTCGTAGTAGCGCAAGAAATACTTATTGTCCTCGTCCGGGGCGTAGCCCAAATCCGCGCCGTAGCCATGGCGTTCGCGGTGGTAGTTGTAGAACCGCTGTTCGAAGGCGGCGAACGCCTTGTCGGGAATTCCAGCCGGCTGATTGTCGATGAAAGCCGCTTCGGCGTCATCGATGCCACGACGATCGTCATACGCAGATGCCGTCACCAGCACGCTGAAGGGTTGGTAATCGCCGCTGCCGCCGAAGCGCATGCCGGCGGTTCCGGCGAGATCGGTGATCCACGTATGGCGCAATAATTCCTCGCCCGTTCCGAGTTTGAGGTCGGCAAACGGTTTGCCATCGGCGGGCGCCGTCTTGGGCGTGATGTCGATGGTGCCGCCCAGCGCCTCGGCATCTTGTTCGGGCAAGTTGGACTTCGTGACCTTGATGGCGCCGACGAAGCCGATGGGAATCGAATCGAATGCAACGGCGCGGCCGGCGCCGGAGGGCGAGCTGTTGTTGGTGGGCGGCAAGCGTAGGCCGCCGAAGGTGGTGCTGTTGAGATCCGCGTCCAGTCCGCGAATGTTGATGTAGCGGCCTTCACCGGTGTCGGTTTCCAGCGAAATGCCCGGTACGCGACGGATTGCTTCGCCGGTGTTGACGTCGGGCAACTTCTGCATTTCATCGGCGGTGGTCAAATTGATGAGATTCGGCGCCTGTTTCTGGGCTGCGCGGGCGAGCTCTGGAGTCGTCCGCTGTGCAAGTACGGTGATTTCCTCGAGCGGATCCTCTTTGGCGTCCGCCGCATGGCGTTTTTGCGCAGTGGTCGATTCCCTCGATGCGCCCCCATCGCTGTCGTCAGCGGCAACGGCCAGGGCGTCGGCAGACGCGGAGACGGAGGCGGAGCCGAGAATGCAGGCAATGACCGTGGCAATAACGGTGGTCCGAGCAAGGAAAAATTGAGTCATATAAAATTCACATCGCGGCGAACGCGCCATCCCGAACGTTGAGTTTGTTTTTGCGATCGCCATGCATCGCAATCCACATGCCTGACGGCATCTTTTTGAGCTGCCGAGTGTTGCAGCTATTTCTTACAAATTAATGACGGAGCCTACGGGCTGACCGATTGACCGCGGAGCCACGCATCGTAGAATCGCGCGTGGCCGCCGTGATTGCGGCTGAGGAATTGGGAGGAGACGTGTCGAACAGCGCAGCGATGATCGACGGATTCACCATCCAACGCCTCTTGACGGTTAGCGAGTCGCAGTTTCAGGGGCTGGCCGAACTGCTGATCGATTGCGTGGACGGCGGCGCGAGCGTGAGCTTCATGCATCCCGTGCCATTGGCGAAGGCCTTGAGTTTCTGGCGTGGCGTGGCTGACGGAGTGGCCCTGGGTGCGCGTGCGCTGCTCGTGGCGGAGGCGGGCGGCGCTGTCATCGGCACGGTGCAGTTGATCCTCGATCAGCCCGAGAACCAGCCTCATCGTGCCGATGTTGCGAAGATGCTGGTGCATCGCCGCGTGCGGCGCCAGGGAGTGGGAGCCGCGCTGCTGCGGGCCGCTGAGAACGTCGGGCGCGATTGCGGGAAATCCCTGTTGGTTCTCGATACGGCGAGCGGCGATGCCGAGCGACTGTATGCTCGGTTGGGCTGGCAGCGCTGCGGTTTGATTCCCGGCTATGCCCTCCTGCCGCACGGCGGCCTGTGCGACACCACGCTCTTCTACCGGGCGTTGCCCGCTCAACGCTAGCCGCGTGCACGGCGTTCAACTTAGGCAGCGGCCGAGTTAGTCGCGATGATCGCTCGGGCGTGGACGTTGCGTAGGCACGGACGTTTAGGACAGCGCCGCGGCCGGAGATCCAACCATGGCGTCCATCAGCTTGTCGGGGGACATGGCCCGCGCAAATAAATTACCCTGACCGCAATGGCAGCCCATGGCCTGCAGCATCGCGAGCACCTGCGGTTCCTCGATGCCCTCCGCGACGCTGACCATGCCCAGGTTCTCGATCACATTGACGGTGGCGCGCGCCACCGCCAGCACATGCGGGTCGCGACTGATGTTGGTGATGAAAGTCTTGTCGATCTTGATGCTGTGGAACCGGTAGTCTCGTAGGCAGCCGAGAGAGGAAGTCCCGGTGCCGAAATCGTCCATCGCCAGGCGCACGCCCAGGTCGCGGAGGCGCGATATGAGTTCGCCTGCCCCGACCGGATCCTTCATGACTTCCCGTTCGGTAATCTCGAGCTGCAGCGCGGCGGCGGGCATGCGGGCCACTTCCAGCGCCGAGCGCACGGTGAGAAGGAGGCGGTTGCCCAACGCCATTTGCACCCGCGACAAGTTCACGTTGATGGAAGGCGGCGCCGTGGCGGGATGCTGCAGCTGCCAGCGAGCCCATTGAATGCACGACTCTCGCAGCACCCACTCACCAATGGGCACGATCAGACCCGTTTCTTCGGCGATGGGAATGAATTCGTTCGGGGATACGGCGCCGAGGTCGGGATGATTCCACCGCAGCAGCGCCTCCACCGACATCATACGGCCGGTGTCGAGATCCACGATGGGCTGATAAAGCACGGTGAGTTCGCGGCGCCGCAAAGCGAGTCGCAAGGCCACTTCGATGCGCAAGCGGCGCGACAGCCGGTCGTGCATGGTTTGCTCAAAAATCCTGGTGGAACCGGCGCCGGCTTGTTGGGCTTCGTTGAGCGCAATGTTGGCGTTGCGGATCAGTTCCTGCGGACCACGCGCAGTGACATCACTCATGGCGATCCCAATGCTGACCGTGGACTGCAGGTCTTGCCCCTTGATCGTGAACGGGACCGACAGTGACTGACGGAGCCGATCGGCGATGGTCGTTGCCTCGTTCGGACCCTCGATGCCGCAGGCTACATAGGCGAATACATGGCCCTCGAAGCGGGCAATCATCGAGTTTGCGACCTCCGCTTCGGTGGTCGCTTCGGGCAGGGAGCTACGCAATCGCTGGGCCAGACACATGAGCATTTCGTCGCCGGCTTCGTGGCCAAGCGTGTCGTTGATGAAATCGAACCGGTCCAATTTAAGGAACAGCAGCGCGAAGCGAGACGTGGGTTCTTCCTCGCTGGTATCGGCCAGCTCCTCGAGACACTGCGTCAGCATCATTCGGTTGGCAAGACCCGTGAGCTGATCTTCTTCGGCAGCCTGGCGCAGCAGAGCGCGAGCGAGATTGGCGGCGATCTCAGTCCGCTTGCGCTGGGTGATGTCCAGGTGGCTGACCACCACCTGCGACGTCGATCCGCACAGGCGGGTCACCTTCAAGCGATACCAGCGTTGCTCATAGGGAGAGTGGCAGGGGTACTCCAAAGTAAACTCCGTCCGCCGGCGGTCAATCACCGCGCGAATGCCGTCCGCCGCGAGCGCGCCTTCCTCGCCCTTCGCGCTTCCCGCGGCTTGCGCGCAAATGCTGAGATAATTCGTGCCGATCGGCGCGGTGGCTTGTTGCGTGCAGCCGTTCCGCCACGCGAATTGCCGCCACGCTTGATTCACGGTCACGATGACGCCGTGTTGATCGAGCACGGCAATGGATTCCGACAGAGAATCGAGTACCGACATGCCGAGCGATAAGTTCACGCGGCGAACCCGTGTGGCGCCCGCCGGCCGAAGCCAGCGTCCTCCGCGCAGGCAATGAAACCCATATGTTGCCTCATGTGACCCGAAATCTAGACGATGCCGCGAAATCCGCGCGCTGCCCCGGCTGCGGGGTCAATCAAGTCAGCGTGCGTTTTTGTCTGGTGTGTTTATCGGCCCTGATGAGGCTTGCTTGACCCTATTCAGTGCGGGGAACCGCGTGTCGGAACGGACCTGGCGCACAAATTCTCAGCCATCGCGGTGCGGTTCTCAGCCATCATGGTGTCGCATGAGCCCGTCTGGACTGATGGTGTCGCCCGGTTTCATACCAACGAGACACTTGCCGACATATTGTTGGTCCTGCGTCACGGTTTCTTCGGTCTTGCCATTGAACGCGGGTGTGTACGTGGCGCGGGATTCGGAGTGAGTCGAGTCGCTCGCGTAAATCGATAGACCATTCGATACGACGGTCACGCCTGCAACCGTGCAAGTCGACGCCGATGAAAACTTGCCGCCGCCCAATTTCTTGATGGCGGTGGTGCAACCCTGCACATTTTTGAGCAGGGCGTAGGCTGCCTTATCGTAGGCATGATTGCGGCAGAGTCGGTAGGTAAATTCGCGGCGCTTGTCGCCCGGATTTTCGACACTCTGGCCGCGCACTTCCCAGAGGCCTTCGCGAAGCTTGGGCAAGTCGTCCGCGTGGCCCGCGAACGGCAAGCACACGGCCGCGGCAAACACCGCGAGCGTGGCTCGCGGTGTTTGCTTCATCAATAGGCCTTGGAGGTGGCGATGCCGGACGGACGCGATCCTGACGCCGCCGTCGGAGTGGCTTGCGGCACCAGCGCGCTGCCCGCGCCGAGGGTGTACAGCGAAACGGTCGACCCCGGACTGGCTGTGGTCCCGCGATCGTCCGCGTACGCATACTGGCCCGTGGCATCCACCGCTAAGAAGTTAGGCGCGGTGCCCGCGCCGACGCTGGTGGTGCTGGTGAGGCTGAGCGCGCCGCCGGCGCCGATGGCGAATTGCAACACGGAATTCGAGCCGGAGTCCGCCACGTACACGGAGGTACCCGTGGGGTCCAGGGTGAGGGAACGAGGCGTACTGGGATTATTACCGAGCGAAATGGTTGGGGTGTTCATGGGCGTGAGTGCCCCGCCCATTCCGATGGTGAACTGCGCAATGCTGCCGACGCCGGCGCCCGTCCTGTCAGCCTGCTCGGTCACATAGAGGTACTGGCCGCTGGGATCGACGAGCGCGAAGCTGGGCGCGCTTCCGGCGGCGAGGGGTGTGGTGCTCGCCAAGGTGAGCGCGCCTCCCGTAATGGTGAATACAGAAATAGAGTCCGCTACGTAATTCGGTACATAGGCATAGGTGCTTGCGGGATTGAGGGCTACGTAAGCCGCGCCGTTGGCTGCCGTCAGAGTTGATGGAGTCATCGGGGTCAAGGCGCCATTGGCTCCGATGGTGAACTGCGCCAGCGAGGCGCCGTTGCCCGCGGGGTTACTGCCGAAATTCGCGACATAGGCGTGAGTACCGCTGGGGTCGACGGTGATGCCGTTGGGGCCGAGTCCCGTCGATACCGTCGCCCCGGCGCTATTGGGAGTCAACGAGCCGTCCGCACCAATGGTGTACTGGGAAACCGTGCCCACCCCAGAGGCACTATAGTTGGCTGCATACACGTAGTGGCCAGTGGGGTCGACGGCGATGGAATAAGGTTGGGTCCCGGCAGCCACGGTCGCGGTGCTCATGGGAGTCAGTACGCCGCCCGTGCCGACGTTGTATTGCGATATGGTGTTGCCGCCGAAATTCGCGACGTAGGCATATTCCGCGGCTTTCACGGTCAATGTCACCGCTGGGGACACGACACTGGTGCCGACGGCCGCGGTGATCGACGAGGTGCCCAGGCTCTTTCCGGTCGCAAGGCCGCTGGAGCCCGCCGCATTGCTGATGGTCGCGATCGTGGTCGTGGCGGAAGCCCAGGTCGCCGTCGCGGTCAGGTCCTGTGTGGTGGCGTCGGTGTATGTCCCGGTGGCGGTGAGCTGTCCCGACGAGCCATTGAGGATGACGGGGCTGGCCGGCGTCACGGCAATGGACACCAGCGTCGCTGCGGTCACCGTCAAAGTGGTGGAACCGGACACGCCGTTGAGGGTTGCCGTGATGGTGGTCGAGCCGACGCTGAGCCCCTTCGCAAGCCCGGTGGCGGCGCCGACTGAGGCAACCGCGGGGGCGCTGGAGCTCCAAGTCGCCATGGTGGTAATGAGTTGCGTCGTGGTATCGGTGTACGTGCCGGTGGCGGTGAATTGTTGTTGAGTGCCATTGGCGATGCTGGGAGTCGTCGGTGCCACCGCGATGGAAACCACTGCGGCCGCGGTCACCGTCAAGGTGGTGGTACCGGACACGCTGCCCATGCTCGCCGTGATAGTCGCCGAGCCGGGGGCGAGCGTGGTGGCTACTCCGGAAGTGGTGCTGAAGGCTGCAATGCTGGGATTGGAAGACGTCCAGGTCACCGTGGAGGTGAGATCCTGAGTCGAATTGTTGGAATACGTGCCGGTGGCGGTGAATTGTTCAGGCAGGCCCTTGGCGATACTGGGATTCGCCGGTGTGACGGCAATGGAAACGAGAGTGGCGGCCGTGACCGTCAACGTGGTCGAACCGCTGACGCCACCCAGCGTTGCGGTAATCGTGCTGGAACCTCCGCCAACGGCGCTGGCGAGACCGATGGTGCTCACCGCATTACTGATGGTGGCCACGCTGGTGGTGGCGGATGTCCAGGTCACGGTGGAGGTGATGTCTTGTTTGGAGTTGTCGGAATACACCCCGGTGGCGGTGAACTGTTGGGTGGTGCCTTGCACGATGCCGGGGGCGGACGGAGTCACGCCGATGGAGGAGAGCGTGGGCAGACCCGAGCTTGCTGACGTCACCGATACGCCCGATCCGCCGCACCCCGCGATGAACCCGGTGAGACCCAGCAGCAGCACGGCCGCCGTCGATTTGAGTCCCGGCACCCAGGTGGTGGAGAAGCGAATGGCGTTAAATCGATTCATGCGGCACATCCCGGGCGATTGTTGAGTTGTAAGTTGCTGACACGCTTTTGCGTCAAATCTGTGTGGCGTCCCCACCACATCACTGGCGATAAATTAATGCCCATATTCTGGTAAAACGCATTAGTTGTCGCGAGCGCAATACTAGCAACTCTAGCGCACATTTTGCGGTCCACATTGCCAGGGATCCACGCAGTTCTCCGTGCGGAAGGTCTTAAGTTAAGCCGGCCGGTAATGGGTCCCACAACACCGCGCCAGTTCCACAACGACGAGCGGCCACGGGCGGCATGACGACCGGGCGGCGCGGCACGGGCGACGGGCACGGCACCACGACGAATTTTCAGCGGAACTGGAGTTCCGCCTCGCCGGTTACGGCAACGAAGGTGGCATTGCCGTCGCGGACCACTCGGATCAATAGAGGCACCTCGGGGCGGGGACGTGCGACCTTGGCGATATCGGCGACATCGATCAGTTGTTTGATCCCTGCATGGGTGATGAGATCGCCGACCTTGAGTCCCGCCAATGCCCCTGCTCCGGTCGGCCGCAGCTGGGTGACGATGAGACCGCTGGGTTCATCGGTGGCCTTGATGGCCTTGCGAATATCGGCGGTGGTATTGGCCACTCCCAGCAGCAGAGCCGGTACCCAGGTATCTTGATCACCCGTGAGCAAGGGATCGGAGGGGGGATCGGGCAATCGGCCGATGGTCAACGCAACGGATTGTTTCGTACCCGCGCGCAACACCGAGGCGACCACGAGTGTATTGGGCACCAGGCGTGCGGTGACCTTGCTCAAATCCTTGAAGGTCACGGTGCTGGAGCCGATGGTGAGCAGAACGTCTCCCACCCAGAGCGCTCCCACCGCCGGGCCATGCGCATCCACCGAGGTAACCAACGCGCCCGCCGGTTTGGTCATGCCGAGAGCCTTGGCCACAATCGGCGTCGGTTCTTGAGCGGAGATGCCCAGGTAACCGCGCTCGACCCGTCCGTGAGCCTCCAACTGGCCGATGACGCCCGACACCGTTTCCGCAGGAATGGCAAAACCCAATCCAACGGAGCCGCCGCTCGGAGAAAAAATGGCCGAGGTGACGCCGACGACGGTGCCATCGAGGGCCAGCAACGGGCCGCCGGAATTGCCGCGGTTGATGGCCGCATCGGTTTGCAGAAAATCGATGTAGGGGTCGTCCTCGAGCGTGCGCGCTCGTGCCGAAACGATACCGGCACTCACGGATTGCCCCAAGCCGAAGGGATTGCCGATGGCGATCACCGCGTCACCCACGGACACCGCACTCGAGGATCCCAAGCGCAAGACGGGGAGGGGCCCGGCGTCCACTTTGAGCAGAGCAATATCGGTAACCGCGTCGGCACCGAGAACCTTGGCCGGCACTTCACGGGCGTCGGTCAGCCGTACTCGAATGACGCGAGCGCCGACGATGACATGTCGATTGGTGATGATGAGACCGTCCGCTCGAATGATGAATCCCGAGCCAAGCACGGCGGATGCCCTTTCGTCAGCGCTTGGATTGCCGCCCGCACCGGACAGCAAGCGTCGAATGAGTTCCCCCACCGCGTCATAACCCCCTTCGGGATTCGCGTGCTGGGCGGCGCGCTGACCGGCGCCGACGCTCTGTTCCTCCACCATGACGGTGACCACGCTGGGCGCTACCTGTTGCACGAGCGGGGCATAGCCGGTCGGCACCGCGCTGCTCGCCAGGCCATTGATGGGGTGGAACAGCGCGACCATGAGGGAAATCGCAAGGAAAGCGGATACCGGGTACGGATGGGGACGCGAGGGGGCGACTCCTCCCCTGCGGCGGGCGCCGGAAGTGCGGAGCGTCATTTGCGTTTCTTCGAACTCGCTAGTGGCTGGAAATAGGGCGGCGTATTGTGAGGCCGTTCTTGCCGACCGCGCGTCAGACGAAAGGCTCGATGCGTGTAGGACGGTGCCGCGCTAGGGCGCGTGCCCGGGCGACGCCGCAACGGCTGGCGTCGAGTCGGGTGGGAGCGACGCGGTTGGCGCGTCGGTCGAGGGCGGTGAAACGGCCGGTGTCGATGCGGTTGGTGGCGAGTCGGCGGGCGTCGAAGCGGCGGGCGCTGGCGAGAGATCGGCCTCGAGGCCTACGGTGGCAATGACGCCATCCGCCTTCTGCAACACCTCGCGCGCATAGTCCCAGTGGATTGCGACCGTGTTGTCACCCACTGCCTTCTGCAACAAATCCGAGAACTGTTCGAGATCGGGCTCGAAGCTCTGGCCTTGGGCATCCACCGGCGGATGTGCTTCGAGCAATAGTTCGCCGTCGACCCATGCGACTTTCAATGGTTCGTTGATGAGGCGCACCGGCGTGCCCACCGGAATGAGCGGAAACAGTGCGGCTACGTCGTCGGGATACATGCGGATGCAACCGTGAGTCACGGCGAGTCCGACGGCAATGGGATTATTCGTTCCATGGATGAGATAGGTGCCATTGCCCGCCGCCAGGCGCATGGCGAAAAGCCCGAGAGGATTGTCGGGGCCTGATGGCACCTGGGGTGGGAGCGGATCGCCGGCGGCGGCATGCTCCTTGCGAACCGACTCCGGCGGATACCAAATCGGATTCTTTTGTTTCTGAATAACGTGAGTGAGCCCCAGCGGAGTTCGCCAGTCCATCTTCCCGATGCTGACCGGATAGGTGATGACTTCGCGTGAGCCGTCGCGCTTTGGTTTCGGATAGTAGTAGAGGCGATGCTCGGGAAGATTGACGACGATGCCTTCACGCGGACCGGGCGGCAGGATATGACGGCCCGGAATGGTAATGGTTTTGCCCGCGCCCGGTATCCAGGGGTCGACGCCGGGATTGACGCGAATCAGTTCTTCAGATCCCAGGCTGTACGCTCGGGCGAGATCGTAAAGCGTGTCCTGATAAACCGTCAGGATGGTTTGATCTTCACCGAACACGGAATCGTCACCCTTTGCGAGGGGAAATACCGTGGCGTGCGCAACCCGTGCCGCCCCGAACGCCAGCAATACGAGTAATGCCGCTGCTGCCGTGTTGAGCCGTTCGGTGCTGCGCCGAGCAGGACGCACAATTAGAGTATCGACAGTAACTTCCACGGGGTTAGCGTAGCACGTGCCAGGCGCTTCTTGGGCCGGTTCTCGGTACCGCTTGAGTCGCATTTGCACAATGACCACCGAGAAATGCTGTAGTTCCATGCTCGGCCATGTTAGGAATGTGTAATCCCCTAGGGTCCCGCTGGAGATAACTTGGAATGAGCGCCGTAACGGACGAGATTGGCACCGATAACTCTGCACCAAGACTGCGCACGGGTGCACTGGGGTTGATCGAGGTCATCGGTCAGTCGCTCGCGGCCATCGCACCCACCTTGACCCCGGCGCTGAATATCACCGTGGTCGCGGGGCTTGCCGGGATCGGCTGTTGGATGGCCTATTTCATCGGCACAATCGGCGTAGTGATCGTTGCGGCGAGCGTGGGGATTCTGGCCGCGCGCCATCCCGAGGCGGGGGCGTATTTCGTGTATGTGGGCCGCACCTTCGGGCCGTTCGCGGGCGCCATGGCGGGCTGGGCCATGATCAGCGCCTACCTGTTCACCGCGATCGCCACCACATTGTCGTTTGTGATTTTCCTCGGCAATTTTCTCAACGTCGTCGGTCTCCAGTTGAACCTGCCGGCCACGTCCCTGGTGATATTGATTTTTAGCGCGGTCGTCACCTTCGCGGCCTATCGCGACGTCAAATTATCGTCGCGCGTGGGTCTCGTCCTCGAGATCATATCGATCGGAATCATCATTGCGATCACGGCGCTAATCGTGCGCGTTCAAGGTACCGTGATCGATCATGCGCAGTTCGGCATCTCTTCCTTCAAATATGGCGCGGTATTCTCCGCACTGCCGTTCGTGATTTTCAGCTTCGTCGGGTTCGAGAGTTCGGCGACCTTCGCGAAGGAATCCGCCAACCCCCGCAAGGACATTCCGCTGGCGGTGATCGGGAGCGGCGCTTTCGCAGGCGTATTCTTTACGCTGATGGCCTACTTCATGGTGTTCGGCATGGGTGATGACACCGCGACACTTGGCGCGAGCTCGGCACCTTTCGGCGACGTGGCCGCCAAGGCCGGGCTCGGCTGGGCCTCGATGATCGTGTACTTTGCCGCCATGATCAGCGTCTTCGCATGCGCCCTGGCGAGTGTCAATGCGGCCGCGCGGCTGCTGTTTTCCATGGGTAAGTACCAGTTCCTGCACCGTTCGATGGGCCACGTGCACGACACCCATCGAACGCCGCATCGAGCCATTTTGTTTTGCGGATGCTTGCTTGCCGTCATCTGTCTCGGCATGTTGCCGGCAGGGCTGCTGAATGCGTTCGGATGTGCCGGCACATTCGCGAGCTTCGGCTTCGTGGTGGTGTATCTAATGTTGTGCATCGTCGCGCCCATGGACTTGCAGAGGACGGGCGAGATGAAGTCGCGACACGTGGTTCTTGGAGTCTTGGGCTGCGCACTCATGCTATTCGTCATTGTGGGAAGCGTGTATCCGGTGCCGGAGTATCCCTACAACATCCTGCCCTATATCTTTTTCGTCTACTTGGTCGTCGGCGCCGCCTGGTTCGCGGTGCTCAAGGTGAAATCGCCGCAAACTCTCGCTTCCATTCAGCACGACATGGAAGGTTGATCGGACGCAAATGCGCGCGATGATGCGGCAGGCGAGCGGGCAACCGCAGGGCAGACACGGGGCCGATGTAGCGTTCGCGCCCGGCTGGGTGCATCATTGCGGCCCCCACGGAAAGCGGTCGAACGTGCAGAGCCATCAGTGTCCTTGTTAAAGCGCCTCCGGGGTCATTTCTCCAATGACCTCTCGATCGACCTTGGCACTGCCAATACGTTGATTTACGTCAAGTCGAAGGGCATCGTACTGAACGAGCCCTCGGTGGTATCGGTGCAAAACGAGCCGGGCCGCGGCGGCAAGATCGTGGTTGCGGTGGGCTCGGAGGCGAAGAAGATGCTGGGCCGAACACCGGGCCATCTCACCGCCGTGCGGCCGATGAAGGACGGCGTCATCGCCGATTTCACGTACACCGAGAAGATGCTGCAGTATTTCATCAACAAGGTGCACGGCGATCGGTTTTTGCGGCCGAGCCCTCGCGTCCTCGTATGCGTTCCATTCGGTTCGACTCAGGTCGAGCGGCGCGCCATCAAAGAATCCGCCGAGGGAGCGGGAGCACGCAGCGTCGATATCGTGCCCGAGCCGATGGCCGCTGCGGTGGGCGCCGGGCTTCCGGTGCACGAAGCGCGCGGCTCCATGGTACTCGACATCGGCGGCGGCACTTCCGAAGTCGCCGTGGTTTCGCTGAACGGCATCGTCTATGCGGCGAGCGTGCGCATGGGCGGCGACAAGTTCGATGAGGCCATCGTGCAATACGTGCGTCGCAACTACGGCATTCTGATCGGAGAAGCCACGGCAGAACGCATCAAGATCGAAATCGGTTCGGCCTATCCGGGGGATCAAGTGCGCGAAATCTCGGTGCGGGGACGAAACCTTTCGGAAGGTGTGCCGCGCGGTTTCACGCTCAATTCGAACGAAATACTGCAGGCGCTGGAAGAGCCGTTACAGGGCATCGTCAGCGCGGTGCGACAGGCGCTCGAGCAAACGCCCCCGGATCTGGGCAGCGACGTCGCGGAGCGCGGCATTGTGATCACCGGCGGCGGAGCGCTGCTGCGCGACATCGACAAATTGATCATGAAGGAAACCGGCTTGCCGGTGGTCATCGCCGACGATCCGCTGACCTGTGTGGCTCGCGGCGGCGGAAAAATCCTCGAACTCACCGAGGAGCACGGACGCGGTGCTTTTGGACTGCAATAGGCTGATCGCGGCGGGCGCAAGCGCAGTTCCTTGAAAGCGGCGGGGCAAGCATGGTTCCCTAAAAATGTGACGTTATGACGTTGTGGCGGCAGACGTCGACGTCAAAACGTCGCTCGATGAAATAGATAATGCATGCCGACGCCGGCCTCATCCGGCGGGGGCGGCGGGCACCGGCGAGAGCGGATTGGTTTTGGGAACGACGGGCGCGAGATTGGCGCGGGATACCCATCCCGTTCGGCCGGCGTTGGTTTGAATGAGCAGGAAGTCTTCGTGCTCGGCCCTTATTCTGACGGTCTCCGCTTCAGGCAGCACGAAGAGCGGATCTCCCATGGGCACGGGCGAAACGCGGACGGGAGTGGCGGCGGTGAGCACCACCGCTGCATGCAATGTCGGCCAGAGGACCACGCCGTTGCAGACGGTCAAACTCACCAGCGCAACGCCGACCGCCGCGGCGGTGCGTCGCAGCCCGCGATGCCGTGGATACCGCCACCGCGCGAGCAAGCTCGTTCCCATGATGAGCACGCCGAGGACACCAAGCCACGAAATAAGCGTGGGGCTGCCGGCGGTGATGGTGCGGTCGAACCAGCTCTTCGATTCGGATGGCTGGTGCGAGGCTGCGCGCACGTAGCGCAGGTTGGCTTCGATGTCGGGGTCGTTCGGCGCAAGCAAGCTGGCGCGTTCATAGTTGAGAACGGCCAAGGCCGGTTTTCCGGCGCGTGCGTATGAATTCGCCAAATTGTAGAGGGCCGCGGCGGAATAGCCGGTCTCGTCGGCGTTCGCCGCGCGTGTCTGGAAGGCCATCGGACCAAGGAAGGTCATCAGAACGAGGCTGACGACCAGTATGGAAATGCGTGCGCGGCTTATCACGGCTTCTCGTCCATGAGCCGGCGGCGCACGATCTGCAGCCATCGCGCGAGATCGGTGGTGGTGGGATCGTGACCGGCGTAATTGGCTTCATCGGCCAGCGCAAAAATCTGGCGTATGTCGGCACTCTCGTCGCTTCCGTCACTCGCGCCGCCGCGGTTACTCCCGCTGCCGCCGCTCGCACCGTTCCCGCCGCCCCCATCGCTCCCATCGTTCGCGCCGTCACTCGCGCCGCTGTGGTCGCTCCCGCTCGCGCCGCGCCCGTCACTCACGCTGCTCCCACCGCTCCTGCCACCCTCGTCGTTCGCGCCGCTGCGGTCGCTCTTGCCGCCGAGCCGTGCGTGGACCTCGTCGGGCGTCAGTTCATCCGGGGCGAGTTGCCAGCGCGCGGCCAGAGTTCGAAGTAACGCGGCGCGCGCGAGATTGAAGAACAGCGCGGCGTCCCCGGCGCGGGCGGCGGCTTCCATCTCCTTGACGTCCCGATCGATCAGGGTGAAGGCGCCGCGTTTGCGCATGCGGCGCCTATCGCTTGGGTCGGACTGACGACGCAGTCCCAGCCATCCGCCCGCGAAGACCAGCGCCAACAGCGACGGAACGACCAGGAACCGTGGCTGCAGGTAGAGCGGGAGCAGGGAACTTGCGCTGACGCCAGCCGCGAGGTGATCGGGGCGCAGCCCGTTGTTCGGGTTCGCGGGCGTGCCGAGGGGGGCGGGTGAGTTCGAAGGTGCCTGCTGCGCGGCTAGAGAACTGTCGGCTGCTGACGGGGCGATCGTTACGCTGAGCGGCGCAGTGCGCGCCGTCTCATAGCGGCGGGTGGTGGGATCGAAATAGCTGAATGCGAGCCCGGGTAGCGTTTGGGGGCCGACCTTTGACGCAATCAGCGGCTGCTCGAAAATTTTCTCGCCCTTGTTGCCGATGGCGTCGCTGGCTTTGAAGGATGATTTCGGCGGATAAGTCTTCCATTGGTCGAGGTGTTCGAGCATGGCGCTGTCGACCCGATCGAAATTGCCGGAGCCGGTGACGTGCATGCGCAGCGTGAGGGGATCGCCGGCGGCGGCGGCGGGGGTGGAAATCTCGCTGGCGATCTTGAACGATCCGACGGCGCCGCTGAAGTCGGGCGGTCGGTCTTCGGTCGGCAGCGGGGACACGGTCAAATCCGACGCCGGGCTGGTCACGGTGATGTCCTTTTGAACGGTGGCGCCAAAGAAATTTTGCAGGAAGGGATCGCCGAGCAGATCGTCGAGCATGGATTCTCGTTGCGGGCGAGTGCGTATCTTCACGGTGAAAGGCGACTCCATGGCCAGGGAGAACTTTCCCGGCTTGACCGGTGCGATGACGCTATGCCAAGTGATCACGGTGAAGGGTTTGCCGTCGATGACCTTCGCGTTGCGCTCGGGCTGAGCCGAGAGATTGTTGAGCGTGAAATCTCCGCCGGTCATGGTGGGTAGGCCGTTGAGCCTGGCGAAGCCGTCCCGGAGCCCCACCTCGATTTCCACGGGAATGCTTTCGCCGACATAGATTTCGCGTTTGGGCAGAACGAGCCGTATGAAAGCGGAACCGTCGGGCGTCATGCGAATGCCGCTGGTGTTCGCTCCGGGAAGCGGCTTTCCCGCCGAGTTGGTGGGGGTGCCGTTGTTGGGGTTGACGCGAAGCACGAGGGGCTGCGATTTCGGCGTGATACCCGGAATGGTGTAGATGCCGGCGGCCTGTGGGGTGATGCGCACGACGATGGATGTGGTTGCGAGCGTCGCCCCGTTGATGATCGAGATGCGACGCGATTGGCCGACCACCCGAAACTCCAGCCCAAACACCTCGGGTAGTGAGACGGCTTCCATGCCGGTGCCTGAACTGGTGATGGTGAGTTCGGCCGATTCTCCCATGACGATTTGCGACGGTTCGATGGTTGCGTTGACCAGGGGAGCCAAAGCAAATGCGGGCGCCGCGATGGTACACAGGGCGATTACCGCGAGCAGCCAGCCTCGGCGAATGAAATACGTCCTCATGTCACCAATTCTTGATGGGGTGTTCCGGCGGCTCGCCGGCCGCCTCGCGGCGCGCGAGCGGTGCGGTGGGAGGGCGGCGCTCATCTCCTTTCACCGAATCCAGCAGTTCGCGCGCTTCCTCGCGACTCATCTGCCCGGGGAGACGCTGATTGTCCGCGGCCTGCGCGTCATTGGGCGGTTGGCCTGGATTGCCGTTGGACGGATCTTTGGGCTGAGGTTCGCCTCCCGCAGGAGCGGGCGGCGGTTGGCCTGCGCTTTGCGGAGGAGGTTGATCGCCCTTCGACGCATTGGGATTGGGTTGCTGCGGGGGCGGCTGCTGGCCGGGTGGCTGTTGGCCCGGCGGTGGTTGACCTTGAGATTGCTGGCCGGGCGGCGGCTGGCCTTGGGATTGTTGGCCTGGCGGGGGTTGACCTGGCGGAGGTTGACCCTGCCCCTTGTTTTGGCCTTGATTCTGGCCCTGGTTCTGTTGCGGGTTTTTGTTTTGGTTTTGATTCTGGTTCGGGTTTTGCTTGAGGGCCTCGATCTTGCGCTTCACCAGATCGCGATTGAACTTGCTGTCCGCATCATCCGGGCGCAATTGCAGGGCGGTCTCGTAGGCCTTCACGGCGTCCGTCCACTTTTGCAGCGCTTCTTGCGGCGCCGATTTCTCGCTCTTCTGGCCGGTGCGATACAGGGTATTGCCGAGGTTGTAGTAGGCGTCTTCTTGGTCGGCCAGGCGCTGGGGATTGCTCGATGGCGCTTGACTGATCGATTGTTGGAATGCCTGCGCGGCCTGCGGGTACTGGCCGGCTCGGTAGGCGGTGGTACCCCGGTTGTATTCCGCGGCGGGTTTATCGCTCGAGGTTGCCGCGCCGCTGGGGGGAACCTGCGTCAGAGAGAGCAGCAGCAGACCTGATGCCGTGGTGACGCGGGCGGCGATGCCGGATGCGGCGCGAGACGTGGCGCCGGACGGGAAGCCGGAGGTGGGGCTAGGTGCGCCGGGCGCGGCGCCGGCCGTGACGCGCGGGATGGCTCCGGAGGTGGGGCTAGGTGTGATGTTGGACGTAACGCGAGACGCGGCGATGCCGGCCGTGACGCGTGGGGTGGCGCCGGACGTGGGGCCAGGTGTGATGTTGGACGTACCGCGAGACGCGGCGACGCTGGCCGTGACGCGTGGGATGGCGCCGGATGTGGGGCCGGGTTTGGTGTTGGACGTACCGCGAGACGCGGCGACGCTGGCCGTGACGCGTGGGGTGGCGCCGGA
>Ga0179596_10000243_pt1 | contig 22145 bp, 14 predicted proteins | sample CZODoug1_1_08_16_FD_155494 | JGI IMG/M metagenome (GOLD analysis project Ga0179596, IMG submission 155494) | Vadose zone soil fungal communities from Angelo Coast Range Reserve, California, USA - CZODoug1_1_08_16fungal (Illumina Assembly) | ecosystem: Environmental > Terrestrial > Soil > Vadose...
GTCGCCTGTTCGTTTCTTCTATTGTTCGGTGCCGTAGTATTTGGGGGCCCGCAGGCGTGGGCGCAGAACGGTCTCGTCTTCAATCAGGAGTGGGCCTTTGGTCCTTATGGTGCGCATGCATTCAAGATCGCAACGCTGATGCCGAATGGCAACGCGGGGAGCTATGATCATCTCCACCTCGTCGCGACGTTCAATCCGAATGAATTTTCGGGAGCTAACGCCTCGATCGATGCGGTATTCGGAAATCGTGGTGGCTTTGCCTACAACTACACGGTTCGAGGTGCAGGAACTAACCCGGCTTCCAGACTGACCGCGTATCAAAATAGCGACGGCACCGTCGACCTTTACATGATGTTTGCGAGTGCATATGTCGTTGGCGGATATACCATACTCGAGAACATGCAAGAGACAGTTTATACAACGTTTACCGACCTCGGTGATGCAACACCGCCGGGAACGCTCATCTTTGATACGTCCAATCCTGCATATCCACCCGCAACGTACTTGGACTTTTCCGGAAACCTCTACTCGTTGGGTAAGCTTTCCATCGGTACTTCTGTCACAAATCCTACAGGTGGAAGTCTGCTGGCTTCGAAAGGTGGCGGGCAGATCATGCAAGAAGGAACTACAGCTCCAACAGATCAAAAGCTCTGGGACTCTTTGGTCGGCACCCCCACGACCTTGAATTTTCGCGCTCTAAATGACGCGAATACCGCAGCGACGGACTGGCTGGACGTGACTCGCTCTGGTTACCAGATATCCTCAGTGGCATTTCCGCATGGGAACGTTGGTATCGGAACTTCAAGTCCAATAAATACCCTTCAGGTAGAGGGAGCCATTCACACCGACGGGAACCCCATCTTCCTTCGGCAAAATCCCCAGGACAAAAGTGACGTCATTAAATGGAATTCGAACGCCGATATGATTGATGCTGGAGGGTGGAATGGCGTCAATCTTGGATACACCTGGCCCGGCTCCACACCGGGAAGCATCACACCCGTACTCACGGTTTCGACCGGGGGTATTACAGTCAGAAGCGGAGGGATTACGTTCCCGGATGGAAGTTCGCTTAGCTCGGCAAGTGGCGCATCGGCAATATCACAAGTAAATGGAAATACATCTATTAACGGCATAATGCAAGTGACTGGCAGCACGAATCCGGTAACAACGACCCAGGGCGCCTACTTGGGTTGGAACGCTCTCACCTCAGGGACGGGAGAGACCGATTTCATAAACAATCAGGGGGGCGGGAGTGGAGGATTTGCTTTCTTCAATACTCCGCCAAGTGGTACACCCAAAAACCTTCTGATGTTTCTTACAGGTGCAGGCAATCTCGGGATTGGGACGCAAAACCCTGGGGCAAAGCTTGACGTCGCTGGGAACGTCAAGATATCCGGAAGTGGAGCCTCCATGACATTTCCAGACAACAGTGTCCAGAGCACCGCTTGGAACGGGGTCCTCTCTGGCGGCGACTACGCGGAATCGGTCGATGTCACTGGGGACCGAGCACAATACGAACCTGGGGATGTCATGGTGGTGGATCCAACATCGTCAGGCAAATTCGCGAAGTCCAGTACCCCGTATTCCACGGCTGTCATGGGAATCTATTCCACCAAGCCGGGTGTGGTCGGAAGACGGCAGACAACTGCGAAGTCACACATGGTAGAGGAGGTGCCGATGGCGATGATCGGTATCGTTCCGACCAAGGTCAGCGCAGAGGGTGGCCCCATCAAACCTGGAGATCTACTCGTGACCTCCTCCCTCCCGGGGTATGCGATGAAGGGCACTGACCGTAGTCAGCTAGCAGGCGCAATCGTCGGAAAGGCACTCGACAGCCTCAATGAGGGGACAGGCGTGATTGAAGTTGCGGTGTCGCTCCAGTAGCCAAGAAGATCATTGAACCGCTGAGGAAGATGGTATCCATATGAAACTGCACCGCTACTTGGGAAAGCCGATAGCTATGTGTCTCTTACATACACAGCATCTGCATCGCCCACTCTTTGTTCTTGCTTGCATGATAGGCATGACACGCCCCGTTATTGCTCAAATTGGAGCCTATGGGGATACGAACTCTACTCCGATACCTGGCTTGGGGCACGACTATATCAGCGACCTGAATGAAATTGTGGACCCGGAGAATGGAGCTCTCAGCGTCCGGATTGCAGCTCCAGCACCGAAGGAGCGGGGGATCAACCTGCCGATCTACGCCTATCTCTATGATAGCAATGGCCAGCAGGTTCTACAGCCAGGATGGGGTTATAACTCAACGGCGCATGAAGAGTATGTCACCTCGGTGTATTTGGGACCTCCAAGCAACATTGGCAAGCCCAATACAGTAACCAACGACTCTACCGTCATCAACACCTATCTCGGAACGGGAATGCCCGCGAATTGCACTGTCTGGAATAATTTTGTCTATACGGATCCCTCTGGGGGGAGGCACCCGCTTCTGGGAATCCAAGGAACCAGTAATACCTTGGCCCTCGGTTGCCAGGGACTTGGGATCTGGCCTAGTGCTAAGGGACAAACGGCAGGTGATGGCATCTACACCGGTATGTATCAGGGAAACGGAGCGAATGTTTGGGTCTGGGATCGGCATGGGAATCTCGTCGCCGCAACCGATGGCTTAGGTGGCAGTTCGGTCGTGGAAGATACAAACGGCAATTTCCAGTATGCGACCGGGCGTGCGTACTCTATAACACCCAACCCTTCAACCTACCCTGGTCTGCTGGGAGGGCCATACACGAATGTTACAATTCCCGGGCTGGGCGCAGCATATACATTTTCTTCGTCAATAGGGACAAGGGGCTCAACGACCTCGTTTCCATTTAACCTGACACCCATAGCAGGACAAGACCCAACTTGTCCAACTTCATTCACTGGTGCGGCGGGTGGCTATTCAGGAAGTGCCACACTCACCTTACCCAATCAGCAACAATATACGTTTTCTCTCGATCCCACTTTCGGAATGCTGAACCATATCACTTATCCCACCGGTGCTACTGTGGACTACACTTGGGCGATTAACTCGCAATCCCAATATGCGCATTTCTCTTTGCCATCAAGTTCGGCTCAAGCGCCATGTTCTTATATATATGATTGGCCTGCGGTCCAAACCAGGATAGTTAGCATCGGAGGCGTGAATACCCAGCGGCAAGACTTTTCCTATACCACGACATGGTCTACTGGGACTTGGACACAAAAAACTACAACCGTGACTACAAAAGACCTTATAACTCCAGGAACGCCAAGCTATAAGATAGTCTATACATATACAAACTCGGGGGGGCTTGGAACTCAAACAATAGCGACATACGATGTTACGGGTACACTCTTGCAAACCGTTGCTACAGTAGGAACAGGGCTAAATGGGGCTTTGTCTCCGCCGAGCGGAGAATGCACCACTATTAACGCGACTGGACAGACCAGCGGCGTATTTTATCAGTACGAATTTAATACAAATCTGGCAACGGACAAGGCTGAGTATGATTATGGCTCGGTGTCAGCTAGCTGCCAACAGCCAACAGGTGTTGCACCCGCTCGGGAAACCATAACCACATATCACTCCTTTGGGGCGACTCCGATCAGTCAAGGTGCGAGCCTGATGCTGGATCGCCCAGACAGCGTCAAGGTCTACGGAAACGGTACTCTACTCGCTGAAACGGACTATACGTACGACGAATATAGTGCGTATTCTCTTGCTCCAGTTTCACCCGCCGCAATGGCTCATGATGACACGCTGTATGATACATCCTCAACTATCCGCGGAAATGCCACGACTATCACTGCGAAGTGCCTTATGCCCGATGGCACAGCCTGCACCGATTCTGTTGCGCATACGGTATACGATGTGACCGGGCAACCAGTGAAGACTATCGACGGGTTGACTAATACTACGCAGTATTCCTACGCCGATAACTACACCACGGATAATGGTAGCCCAAGCGGAAATACAAATACTTACCTGACAAAGATTACACGGCCAACAACGAATGGCATTGCGCACATTACGACCTTCGTATATGGTTTTAATGACGGAAAATTAAGGGCTTCAACGGATGAAAATTCAAAGACAACGACGTTCTGCTATTGGACCGGGGGATGCACAGGCACGGCATTTGATCCGTGGCTTCGTCCAACTGGAGTCATTAACCCAGATCTGGGAGGGTCAACAACCTCCTATATCGACGCAGGTCCTGCTCCTAGTTCAACTACGACAACGTCTAGTAGCCCGTCCATAGTCTCAAAGACGGTCTTGGACGAAATGGGGCGCACTACGCAGAGCCAGTTAACGTCAGACCCCAGCGGTACTGTCTTTGTCGATACGGTTTACGACGGATTTGGACATGCCTCGTCTACGTCAAACCCATACCGCAAAACTTCTGATCCAACCTATGGGATAACGTCCTTTACCTATGATGCACTCGGACGAAAGCTTCTACAGTGCCAACCAGATAACGGGAGTAATACGCCATGCGTCGCCAACAACAGCTACCTGCAGTGGTCCTATAGCGGAAATGTCGTCACTTCCTATGATGAGCGGCGCAATGCATGGGCACGCACGACGAATGCACTGGGACAGCTGACCGATGTTTTCGAACCCGGGAATCTTCATACCACCTATATCTATAGTGCTCTTGGGAATCTGCTTAGCCTGACGCAGAACGGCGTATCGGGTGAATCGCCTCGTAGTCGATCCTTCACGTACGACTCCCTATCGCGACTCCTTACGACCTCGACAAGCTCCGAGACAGGTGGAATCTGCTATGGAATACGGAATGCCTCAGGCTGCATCAATGGTTATGACGCGAATGGAAATCTTCAATACAAGACAGACGCCCATGGAGTCCTCACTACCTACAAATACGACTCATTGAATCGTCTTCAGTGGAAAAAATACACGGGCGGAACTGTATCTTCGTGCTACCAATATGATGTCTCCTCGGTACCAGGAGCGAGTGGGAATCTCATCGGTCGGCGTACCAATGCGTGGACTCAGACGGGTGACTGCGCGACCGATCCAACCACTGTGAGTGTTGTGCTGTCACTCCGGTCGGTTCTGGCCTATGACTCAATGGGGCGGGTTTTGAGCGAGCAGCAGTGCACCAAGGCAAACTGTGGAATCAGCACCTATGCACCAAGCTACACCTATGACTTGCTCGGTAATGTAAAAACTTACTCTATTGGTTCCACAAACGGAGCAGGTGGATTCACATTCACCTACGGCTACGATGGGGCCAATCGCCTAAATTCGATTGGAAGTAGCAATACTCAGTATCCAAATCCAACGGCGTTGTTTGCCGTACCTCTGTCTTCCCCCGCGTCGACTTGCAACACTACAGGTTCAGGCTCGCAACCGGGCTACAGTCCAGCTGGAGGGCTGATGAATGCGACTATGGGGTCTGGCTTACAGGTTTCTAAGACGTACGATTCCCGTCTGCGCATTAATTGCGAGGCAGACATAGGTAATTCTGTTGCTAATCCGACACCTGGTTCCGCGACGATCACTATCTTCGGAACCGACCAGACTCATTGATAGCGTTCTTAGGTCTATGTATTAGGTCTGATCTCACAGCAAAACAGGGTTGGCTTAGTGAAGGGAAGAATATGTGGACACGGAAGGTATCACCTGAAGTGAGTATGGGAGCAATAAAGGGGACATCTTTTTCGCCTGCTTCTCTTATTGGAGACTGCCATGTTGCCTAGCCTCCGCAACGCCGCAATCGGTCTGTGCCTGTTGCTGACCTGTGCTCTGGGGTTTTCAGCTGTCCCATCAGTCCATGCGACGGCCACGCTCACCGTGAATGGCGGAGAACAAACTGTTGGCGGAGCATGGGATACGGGAAATATCACAATCGACTTCAACGGCTTTGTTGAGACCGTGAACTACGGCCAGTATTCCAGTACGGCCTCTCTGGCCTCCGCATTCGCGGCGATGTTCAGCCGTGACTATATCGCCTTCGGTCTCTATGCGAAAGCTGGAGCGAACAACAATCAAGACCCGACGGTCATTACCTTTCAACTGGTCAACGGCAACACATTTGGCCCAATCAATATCGCTGGCCCTACGTCGTCATTTACCTTCAGTGCCTCTGGTTTTGCATCTTCCGGTGGCACTCCTGATGTGGGAACGGCGACACTTAATGTGGCGGGAAGCGTCATAACTGCGAACTACGGAGAGGGGTCCACGGGGGCGTCCATCGCTCAGGATCTTGCTCTCAGAGCGGATTCCCCCTACGTGACAGTCACCTCGGAGGGGGCAAATCTCTTTCTTCAGTCCAAGCAAACCTCTGGGTCATTCAACTATCCATACTCTCTATCCTTCAGCACATCGACATCCTTCTCGAGTGCACCGTCCAGCGGACAGTTGACGGGAAGCACCGAAGCTGCACCGGTCAATGTATACAACTACACGCTCGGCTATGACGGTTCCGGAAACGTCACGAGCATGTCGGATTCCGTCATGGGAACTTGGTCCTACGTCAATGGATACGATTCCCTGGGCCGTCTGATAGCCGGTTCCTCCATAAGCGGTCCGTATGCCGGCCAGTCCACATGCTGGGGCTATGACAGCTTTGGCAATCGCAAGACATACTCCGTGTCCACGACCCCGTGCGCCAACTCTCCGCAACTAACGTTTGCGGCCAGCTACTCGGCCAACAATCAGATCAGTTCGGTCTCCGCACCCACCGGGGTCACCATCTCATACGACGACGACGGCAATACCAAATACGATGGATGGAATTCCTACCTCTACGACGCTGAGGGACGCATCTGTGCGGTGGCGGCACCATTCGGGGTAACCGGCTACCAGTACGACGCGGACGGCAATCGTATCGGGAAAGGGACGATCCCTGGCAACGTCCTGCCGACGACGTGCGACATTACGCAGAACGGATACCAGCCCGCAACCGACTACGTGCTAAATGCAGGCGGTGGTCAGACCAGCGAGCTTTCAATCGTCAACGGTCAGGCGGTGTGGCAACATACGAATGTGGCGGCAAACGGAATGCTGATCGCAACCTACGATACGACCGGCCTCCACTTCCATCTGAACGACGCTCTGGGCTCACGCCGTGTCCAGACGGATCCCGCCGGATTCCCGGAGCAGATCTGCCAAAGCCTGCCATTTGGAGACCAACTCTACTGCACCGGCTCTCTCTCCACGCCCACCGAACACCACTTCACCGGCAAAGAACGGGACACAGAATCCGGTAACGATTACTTCGGGGCCAGGTATTACGCCAGCTCAATGGGCCGGTGGATGTCGCCAGACTGGAGCTCGAATCCCTCTCCGATTCCGTTCGGCAATATCTACCATCCTCAAAGCCTGAATCTCTATAGCTATGTTGGGAACAATCCGATAACTGGGTTCGATCCCTATGGGCATCTTGATTGCTCAGGCGGTGCCACACAGGATGTCGCTTGCGCCGTCACAGCAGCGGCGAAGGCGGTCTGGGGCTGGTTATCAGGGGGCGGCGGCAGTTCGAGTAGCGGCAACACTCAGACGGCAACTGCTGCTCCTGATCCTCAGTTTTCCGTCACATCAAGAATCATCAATAACATCTATGCCTATAGGCCAAATTTCAGCGGTGTGGGTGCCAGCGGCGGCTACTCAGCCGGTGTCGGAAGAGGAGTTGCAGGATCGGCGGGCGCTGACTTCTCGTTCTTCACACCTGATGGGACTACGAGCGATCCAGGGGATACCAAGTACGTCTATTCGTTGAGCCACGGATACACTGGACTCCACTGGACGCAGCCGGGTGGTGTGGCCATGCAGACGCATGATGACGATACGGTGTGGGGTCTCGGCGTCGGCGGGGAAATGCATTTCAACATTGGAAGAAGTTCTGGCGATATGGTTGGCCAAAGCAGCGGGGAGCAGTCCTCTGCTAACGGAGGAATCGTTTATGCCTCTTGGACTCACTCGGAGGGATGGACCAACTACAACTTCACTCTTGGACTCGGCCTTAAAGGGGTGGGTTATACCCAGATGCTCATGAACACGACAACGAAGCCGTTCTGAAAGGGCAGAGATGAAGACTACGGCACCATTTTTTCCGCTGCTGTTCACATCTGCTCTTCTGTTCCTCTCCGGCTTCTATCTTGAGAGTTGGGTGGGGCGTTTCATGCGCTTTTGGATGCCAAAGGTCTCATGGCGTCCAAGAGCGTTCGTGAAGTTCTTAAAGGTGCTCTTCTTCTCGGTGGGAGTCATCCTGATATGCGCGGCGTTGCTCGGCAGGATGGGGCTTATTTAGGCCGCTTGCGGTCTCGGGTTGCGATCTCCAGTGTGTTGAGAATCTGGTAGTAAGCACGCATCCCTAAGAGGGCTACAAGCCCGATCCCCATTAACGCGAAGAGTCCTAGGAGAATGTATCCCACGATCCGACTCGCCAAATCCGCCATGTCTGCTCTCTCATCGCTGATGCTATCAAACCGGCGTCTATGACCTTCCTCTGGCCTCTTGCCGTCCCGATCAAAGCCAACGCTGCTTCGCATCGGGTTGAGAGTGACACGTCATCCCCAATTGGGAACTGCAAAGCTGCCTAAAGTTCACGATTGATAACGTGTTTGCTTTCAGTTGCTTGCGTTTTTGCGTTTCCGACTGTAAACGCCGGTGAAGTGGACAACATTCGTATCAACGGCGGCGGTTTGTAGAAACCGATAACGCCGTGGAAGCATCCAAGCGTTTCTAAGGACACCTGTTCCAGTAGGCATATCGATGGCCTCCGATAACGACAAGCCGCAAGAAACGACCGAGCCATTGGCGTCTACCGTCTCGGGAAATGAGACCTCCCGCGCAAGGTCGATTGCCACACGTCTCACCGACACTGAGTTCGGTGAGGTTGAGGCGGCAGCCGCGAACGCCGGTAAGAAGGTGGCGGAATGGCTACGTCAGGCAGCACTCGCTCATGCTCGTGCTGACCAGGAGAAAACCGATCCGATCTTACTGGCAGAGATCATGGGGATGCGCTCGCTCATGCTGAACCTGTTTGCGAGAGCGTCAGAAGGTCCACTGACAACCGAAGACTTACGCAAGATGTCGGCCTATTCGGACTCCATTAAGGAGCAAAGGGCGCAGGACTACATGGCGCAGAGGCATCGCCGAAACAGTGCGGACAAGCCGTAATGAAACTCTCCCGCATCCGCTTCGCATTACCTTGGCGGATCGCGTTGATCCTAGCTCTGCTTCCGTGTCTCCCATTACTCGGCTTCTGGGCATGGTTGCGGTGGGAAGTCCCGCCACTACAGCGGTATTATCTGATCGCATATTGGCACAGTTCCGAGACAGCAGATCAACCTGCTGCTCAGACTCAAATCCGAGGGCTCTTGGAGACGGCTCCCGGGCGTAAGAGACAGTGGCTGTTCGCCCCCGATGTCACCGAGGGAAGCCAGAATGATCTCCCTTTTAGGCTCTCGTCTTTTGCTGTTGAACAAGGATGGACGGGGATAGAAAGAACCGCGGTGGAAAGCGTGGATTCCACTGAACTCGAAAAGCTCCTGCGTGAAGATTTTTATGACGGCGAAAGTTTCCGCCGACTCGTCAATGAACCGCTGCTCTATGGTGTCGCGGCTTGGCTGATCGTCGCCTATTTAGGATTCGTGATGAGAGAGGACATCGGGTACGAATGGAGACTGCTTCGACGAGGGGTTACGGAGCCGCAATGGTCAACGAATTACGGACGAGATTGGCCCGAGAATCGAGACGGGATTGTTGCTCGAATTCGGTTGCGAATTGCCCACTGGATTAGTGAGCAGACGACAGAGCTTGAGTGGCCGAGTTTCGGGCCTGCAATGAGTCGCAGATTCGGTCTCAAGAAGTTGCCAAATCCAGACACGCTTCGTGGAAGTGACCCGCCAGCATCGACTCAAGTTCGCGGCGAGGTTTCTACTGCACGGCAACTCGCTACTCCATCCCCTTCGCACTCCCCAAAACCATCGTCTCACCGACGCACTATCTTCCCCGGATCGTCTGCATCTGATGCTGCGCATTCGCAATCAGAACCGTGGGATGAATCGAAATGGATTGATTGACGAAGAGACTTTCGATGTATCTGTGTCTTCCAGACCGAATCGCGTATCAACCTGGCATCTCTTCGCTCAACTCTAAGCAGCGTAGATAGCCTTCACGCTAATCTCCCTTCAACTCGTCTCAAAGGGCTGCTTGACGAGAGCTATTTGAGAGGCTGAATGTCCAGGTCTTGAGCATGGAATACACCGGTTGGAACTCACGAGGAAGGTGTTGTTTGAGACTGTTCTCAAGCAGCGTATCGAGCCTCCATTGAGTCAGTTATAACTCTTGCGTTGTTCGAGTAATTGCCACTCAGATCACTGGTCTATTACTCCGTTAATAGCTTTGCTTAAGATAGAAATAACCAATATCCACAGGTGTTTTGTCGATCACGAGCCTAAAAATAATTCGACAATAACGACCCACTTATCCACAAAACTCGGCTACGATGTGAGCCAAGACAGTAACTAGCTGCTGTCTCACGGGCCAAGATATGTTGACTATCTCTAAATCGCTGTCTGCTGGACAAGCACGGACGTATCACGCGCGCGAGTTCACGTCCGAACGACAGAACTACTGGAGCCGCAATCAGCAAGGGCATAGCGAGTGGCAGGGGACGCTTGCGCAGGAGTGGGGCTTACACGGCAACGTAGGGGCTGAGGAGTTTGCTCGTTTGAGCGAAGGACGGCACCCAGCGAACGATGCGCAGCTCGTCAAGCACCAGCCCGCCAGAACCTACGAGAATCAATATGGCAAGCAGATCACCAGTTCAGAACACCGTGCAGGATGGGATGCGACGTTCTCTGCACCCAAGTCTGTTTCACTAACAGCCCTTGTGGGTGGCGATGATCGTGTACGTGAGGCGCACCGTGAAAGTGTTCGCGTGGCGTTGCAGGAGTTGGAGCGGTACACACAGGCTCGCATTGGTAACGTCCATGCGCCCGAGACAACAGGCAAGTTCGTCGCCGCTACCTTCGAGCATGACACCGCTCGTCCCGTAGACGGCTATGCTGCGCCGCAGCTTCATACTCACGCTGTCGTCTTCAATGTGACTGAGCGAGACAATGGACAGGCGCGCGCTTTGCAAGAGCGCAGTCTCTTCCAATCGCAACAGTATGCGACAACCGTGTACCGATCCGAGCTTGCAATGAAGTTGCAGGGCCTTGGCTATGAGATCGAACGCGGCAAGCATGGTCAGCCCGAGATCAAAGGTTATTCGCAGGAGTATCTGGAGGCATCGAGCCCGCGTCGAGTCCAGATCAAAGAACATCTACAGGAGATTGGAAGAGAGGGCGCGGGCGCAGCACAAGTAGCTGCTCATCGCACGCGCGACAGCAAGGAGCTTCATTCACCGGAAGAAGTGTTGCAGCGGCATCGTGAACTCGCAGCTAGGTTCGGCCATCAGGCAGATCGTGTCGTTGCAAAGGCACAAGAGCCGCGACACGAAGTGCAACCGGAGAAGACAGCCCAACAGTCGGTGACTTATTCCCGCAACCACGTCTTTGAACGCTCCGCTGTTCAGGACGAACGTGCAATCCTGCAAGCTGCGATAGACCGCAGCATGGGACAAGCCTCTTACAACCAAGTGCGACAGGAGTTTGAACAGCGGGTAGCGCGTGGGGAGTTTCGGGCGATTGAGCGGACGGATGGCCGAGCAGCGCCGCTGTATACGACTGCCGAGATGATGCGGATGGAGCGGGAGATCGTCGGTCACATGCAGCGCGGCAATCAGCGCGGCTACGACGATCCAATGCTGGTATCACCGCAGTTGCGAATCTGGACAGAAGATCGCCATCCTGAATTGAATCGTTCACAGCGCAAAGCGGTCGATGAGATATTCCTGAGTCGCGAGAAGATTGTGGGCTTGGATGGTGTCGCCGGTGCGGGGAAAACAACGACGCTCGCCGTTGTCCGTGAGGGTGCCGAATCGCAGGGCTACAGAGTCGAAGGATTCGCGCCGACATCGCGCGCGGCCCACAAGCTCGCTGAGGCCGGCATGGAGACCTCGACTCTCCAACGTCACCTTGCGAAAGGTAAGCAGCCCGATACCGGAGAGAAGCGCTTGTATGTACTGGATGAGTCCTCGCTTGCGTCCACGTGCCAGATGCACGAATTCATCGGACGTCTCCATCGGAATGATCGCGTGTTGTTGGTAGGAGACAGCCGCCAACATGAGGCCGTCGAGGCCGTCCGTCCGTTCGCGCAACTCCAAGAAGCAGGGATGCGCACGGCCGTCGAGAGTCTTGACCAGCAGGGCCGCGTGCATCAGGTGAAGGGACACGTTGAGCGCATTGCGGCCATTGCACGGGAGTATGCCAAGTCTCCCGGCGGCACACTTGTCGTTTCGCCCGACAACCGTTCCCGCAGCGAGATCAATCTGCGGATACATGATGAGTTGCAATCGCGCGGACTGGTGAACAGGCAGGACCATTCCGTGCGGACGCTTGTTCCGCGCCAGGAGATGACCGGCGCGGATCGCAGTTGGGCACAGCGGTATCAGGTCGATGACATCTTGCGGTACTCGCGCACATCGAATGAGACCGGCATCGAGAAGGGCGAATACTCCCGCGTCCTAGCTGTGAACTCTCAGGCGAACACTTTGACGGTGGTGCGAGGGAACGGAGAGCAGACCACCTATGATCCACGCCGTCAGGTTGGAGTCTCCGTATACCGAGAAGACGAGAAGAGGTTCTCCGTAGGAGATCGCATCCAGTTCACCGCGCCCAGCCAGGAACTGAAGATTGCCAATCGTAACTTAGGAACGGTTGAGAGCATAGGGCGGGATGGAATGATGCGTTTGAGGTTGGATGATGAGCGCAAAGTCGAATTCAATCCACAACAGCATCCGCATGTCGATCATGGGTATGCCGTTACCAGCTATTCAAGCCAAGGCCAGACGGCGGAGCGTGTGTTGGTCAATGTAGACACGGAGCTTGCGGCGAAGGATCTGGTTAATAGCCGCATGGCCTATGTTTCGATCTCGCGCGGCCAATTCGACGCGCAAATATTTACCGACAGTCTGGAGAAGTTGCCAAAGGCATTAGGACATGATGTTTCTCACCAGAGTGCGTACAAGCCGGAACAGGCTATTGCTTTACCTCAGCCGAAGATCGTGACGCCGAAGCACGACGTGGAGTTGAGTATGGGGTTCGGGTTGAGCCTTTGAACACAGTAGTTGTGGAGAGATGAAGACGTTATTGCAAGTGGGTCGTAGAGAGGGCAGGGCAGTTTCGGACGAGCACGACAATTTTGGTACGGGGGATGGGATTATGGCGGCAGAGAGAGTCATTGATTTCGACAGATGCGGATTGAAGTCGTCGCAGCAGGAGAGCACTGAGCTATCGTTCAAGCCTCAGCGCAGAAAGCCCCCACAGAAGGTTACTGTTGCTCCGGAAGACAAACTGCTGGTCAGCCGTGAAGAGGCTGCTCAGCTTCTATCGATAAGCCAGCGTGGCCTGGACTACCTTGTGGCGTCGAAACGTCTGCCGACAAGGCGGATTGGCGGTCGGGTTTTGATCCCAGTAGCGGACCTGCGCAGGTACGCTCGTTGTGACCATCCCGAACGAATAGTGAGTTGACGTGTAACCGTTCGCTCTCTTATTGACGTGTAACCGTTCGTTCTCTTTACGGATTGTAACCGTTCGGTTACCCTTAGAAGGCAGTTCGAGAGTGGAGTGACCTATGCGTATGAGAACCGCGACCGATCTAGGAGCCTTCATCCGTGAGCGTCGCACCAAACTCGGGATGGATCAAGGCGCGTTAGCGGAAAAGGCGGGGACGAGCCGTAAATGGCTCATTGAAGTTGAGCAGGGCAAACCGCGTGCCGAAATTGGTCTCATCCTGCGGACTCTCAAGATGCTCGGAGTCTCAGTCGATCTACAGATTGATTCACTTGCTAATGCGACCTCGAATGATAAGGCGACCTCAGCCGACATCAACAACGTCCTGAGTTCCTTGAAGAAACGTCCATGACCAATCAACTTATAGCTCTCTTGGATGGCCGTGAAGTCGGGACTGTGACTCATAAGAGCGGGAGACTGTCGTTCACCTATAGCGAGAGTTGGCTTAGCAACCCAAACGCATATCCGCTATCGCTTTCGATGCCGCTTGGTTCGATTACGCACAGCCACAAACGGATTGAGCCTTTCCTTTGGGGCTTGCTGCCCGACAATGAACGTGTCCTTCAAAGTTGGGGAAGAGAGTTTCATGTATCGCCGAGGAATGTCTTTCGGCTCATTGAACACGTAGGAGAAGACTGCGCTGGTGCCGTTCAGTTCGTGAGCCGAGAGCGTCTTGACGTGATGGTCGGGGAGACTGTTGCACAAGAAATTGCTTGGATCAGCCAGAACGATATTGCAAAGCGCCTAAAAGCGTTGCGCGCCGACCACTCTGCCTGGAGAGTTGAGAGCGATGCGGGCCGATTCAGTTTGGCCGGCGCACAGCCGAAGACGGCGCTACTCTTCGATGGAAAGGGCTGGGGAGTTCCGTCCGGTCGCACTCCGACCACGCACATTCTGAAACCGCCGACCGGCGATTTTGAAGGTCACGCTGAGAATGAACACTTCTCACTCCAGCTTGCCCGGTCACTTGGCATCATTGTCCCCAACTCCAAAGTCCTTCACTTCGGGGACGAAATCGCAATCGTGGTTGAGCGGTATGATCGCGTCCGTGATGGAGTCTTGTGGTCGCGCGTTCATCAGGAGGATATGTGCCAGGCTCTAGGGCTTCATCCCACGAGCAAGTACGAAAGCGACGGCGGGCCAGGGATCGCCAAGATCGTCGAACTCATTCGAGATCACTCCAACGAACCGACCGAAGACGTGGAGGCGTTCACGGACGCCATAGCCTTCAACTGGCTCATCGCGGGTACAGACGCCCACGCTAAGAATTACTCACTACTGATTGGTTCAGGGGCTGGGGTGCGCCTTGCGCCAATCTACGATCTTGCCAGCATCCTTCCGTATCGTGCTGCAAGTCTGTGGAGCGTGAAACTCGCAATGAAGATCGGTGGCGAATATCGCTTGAGCAACATCGGATTACGGAACTGGCAAAAAATGGCGACCGAGCTGCGCCTTGATGAGGAGGCGTTGATAGATCGAGTTCGAGCAATGACTACAATCCTTCCCGACACCGTTACGGCTGTACAAGCAACGACCGAGGAAGAGGGGTTGTCCCATGAGACGATCTCGAAGTTGGCCGACCGTCTCAAAATGAGGGCAGTGACATGTCTCAGGATTTTGCAATCGAAATAGCGGGGTTTCTGTGAGTAAACGGTTGATCGTTCCAACGATGAGTGCTGGCGAAAAGCAAACATATTCTCGTAGCTAACCTTCGGAACGATGCTCGCTGCGATCATCCGGAACGAACCGTGGGCTGAAACCTGTACGGCGAGATTCATTTTGGTTCGGAAGAATAATCACATATGGATAAACCCGGATCAGCCCGGTGGCTTTGCAAATCAAGCTGCCTTCTTACTGTTCAAGATAGAGACAGCATTCTCTAAATGCCTCTGATCCATGTGGGCGTAACGGGCCGTCATCTGGATTGTCTTATGACCAGCGAGTTCCTGAATGGTCTTGAGGGGAACGCCAGCTTGCGCTAAACGGGAACAAAATGTGTGCCTGTTGTCATGCCAGCGGTAGTTCTTCACCTTTGCCTTCTTGAGCGTTTCCATCCACCACTTCTTGTTATCACCGATCCCGAAGATTGAATCCGAAGGAGACTGGTTAGGCCTGCCTTCGGCGCGATCCTTGCGCGACAAGTGCATGGCAAGAAGCGCCCTAAATGCCCCATAGACATCGTCGTTCATAGGTATATGGCGGACTTCACCGTTTTTTGTTTCACGGACCGAGATGCGGCGACGCTCAAGATCCACATCTGGTCTCTGAAGACCATACTGCTCACCCTTCCGCATACCCATCCCAAGTGAAATAGTGAGCTCATGGATGCGATGCTCCAGCCGTTTCCGCATCTGCTTGTTCAAAGTTGGGCAAGCGTCCACCGCATTCTGCAAGACCTTACGGATTCTCTCTTCTTCCTCCTCGCGCAGGAAGCGGATTACACCGTTGCCGATCCTCTTCTGTTTCACATCACGAGCAGGATTCACTTGAACCTTGTCCCGTTCCTTGCCATAGCGGTACATGGAGGAAAGGGTCACCTTAAGGCGATTGCGAGAAGCCGGAGCTAAGGGCTTACCCGTCTTGTCATTCTTTACGGAGTCCAGCCAATCGGCGAGTTCGGGTGGCCTGATGGATGTAGCTATACGATCTCCGAACTCCTGCTTGATTAGGCCAATGCGGTAGACCGGGTTCCTTTGGTCCTTGTACTCTTTCGGATTGCGCTGGATATGACGCAATAGGTCATCACACAACTCGCCAACTGTGACTGAACCAGTGATGATCGGAGTGGCTCTCAGATCGTTGGCAGTCTGAGGTTTCTCTTTGGCGGTCTTGGGGATATACCCTTCCCGATCATCCCTGATCTTCTGAATCGTGGCCAAATGAGCAATAGCCTTTTTCATGCCTGCCTTGTTGGGGCCAAAAGACTTCTTTACGCCAACGCCTTTCACCTTATAGCGGGCGTACCAGTAGCCTTTGCGTTCATACAGGCCAGGGAAATCCTCATGGGCGAGCATTGGGCCGATTGTCTTTGCTGTGGTGCTGGCAGCCATATCCACCTCCGAAATCTCCGCTTCAGGATACGCCAAATTGGTACACCTTTGGTACACCACAGCCAGATTTTCATGCAGCCTATTGCAACTCTTTCCAAACTCAGCAAGCACCGCAAACACCAATGTTTATAGGGGTATTATCCGCATATACCTGCAATTCGTCGAAGTGGACTGCAAAGCGTGGAGCGCACTCCTAACGCGAAGGTCGCAGGTTGGACTCCTGCCCGGGCCACCACTTTAAATATTGAAAATTAAAGTATTGATGAGGGGTTATCGTCTGGATAGCCTTCAGCGATTTGCGCTCCAAAATGCAGATTCCATTGGCCGTTCGATGAGATGCGACTGAGGCGAGCCATTTTGGAGCGTTCCGGCGTCGGACCTGGACTGACTTGGCTTTCTGCGTAAGCCTGGGGAAGCGGGGGCTTCCAGTTCTTCCGTTGTAGTCGTGGGGCGAACTATACATTCTCTCGGGGTACTGGAAATTTCCAGGTGTGTGGTGATGATTCGCGTGGATTGACGCTCTTGATGATGGAAGAGAGGCGATGACCTCGACTCAACCAGGAGAGGATATCAAGTCCGCTGCGATCGTGTGTTCGACGGCGCGGGCTTGCAAGAATGCTATGCCCAATCTTTTGAAGACACTTCTGACCGTTGTCGTTTCGACTGCGCTGTCAGCGGTGGCCATGCTTGGCTACTCGATGTTGATCCATGTCGTTGTGCCGTATATCGCGTTGTCGACCTTCGCGGCGCTGATCAGTGGTGCTGTCTTGGGCCTGCTGTACGGACTGGAGACGGGGCTGCTGTTGAGCTATGACCTGGGAAGCGCCTCCGGCTGGGGAGTGCTTCTGGTGGACCTGACATGGAGCTTCCCCAATACGGTCTTTGGACTGATTTTAGGCAACCTGTTTTATCCGTTCCTGGGCGATCTTTCGCGGACGTTGAGTGAGGGGCAGGGCTGGGTAAGCTACGCCCGTCCGAATGGAAGAGTGCTCCAGACCCTGGGAACGGTGAACCTTGGCGGGGCTGGAAACCACGAGCGGGTGCATTTGTGGCAGGCGCGAATCTTTGGGCCGCTCTATCTTCCGCTCTTCGGAGCTTCTTACGTGGTGACAGCGCTGCTACAGACGCTATGGACGATCACGCTTGGCGGGCTGTTCTTTCTGCTGAAGATGAGGGACACACCGTACCTGCGCCCGCCTGAGCACTCGGTGATCCAGGGATTTTTCGGATGGATCTACGCGGCGACTCCCTTCGAGCTCTGGGCATACGCAACGGAGTAGACGGGCTGCAGCGACAACGATGCGAGAGGAGAACTGACATGTTTTCAGGAAAGCTATTGCGTATCGCCCAGCGATGGGCACGGCGAGGCGGCATGGTGCTGGCGGTGACGGGCTCGCTCTCGATGTCACCGGCAGGGGTTGCGGAAGGTCCGGGGATGCAGCCCGGGACGACTGGGAGTGCGATGGCTTTTAGCCTGATGGCCGCTGCTCCTGCGCTGACGCTGACCTGCTCGCCCTGCACCATTCCTGCTCAACAGAGGACGCAGGTGAGGTTTGCCATGCAGGTAGACGCGAGAGTGGCCGCAGTGGAGAACTTTCCCCAGCTGAAGTTGTCGCGCATGGTGCCTGGAAAGGATCCAGTAGAGCTCGGTGTGATGAGCCGTGAGAATGCCTCCGGTAGCACGGCGACGTATAGTCTTTCGGTATCGTTCATCGAACAGCCGGGCAGTTTTAGCGTGGCTGTGTACCCGCAGCCTACGACAAGGATGGCTATGCTGGCGGAGAATCAACGCAGCGTTGCCGTTGCCGGGCCGGTGCAGATCACGGTCCAGAACAGCACGCAAGGCAGTACAAGCGGCGGATCGGGATTGGGCGGGTTCCTCTCGGGGCTTCTTGGATCTGTCCTCAGCAATGTGGGGAAGAACCAGCCCCCGGCTGGAAGCGGGCAGCAGACTCCTCCGGGTGGCGCGGCGAGTGCGCCTAGGATTGTGCAGGCGCAGGGGCTGAGCTTCAACCTTCCGCCGGGCTTCCTCTTCCATGGCGAGATCGCGGACGCGGGCGGGCCGGTCTCTCTGCGCAACTTCGATCAGTACCTTGGCGGAGGCGTTGTTCCTCAGGGTGGCGCGGAGATTGAGGTGACATCGGTGCCCGCTGGCAGCACATCGATGCAGGCTCTCTTGCGCACGGAGACCAATGCGAGTTCAAGCCAGGCCACGGCCGTGGATACGCTTCCGGCGCAGGTCGCCTCCTACACGGATGCGTTCGCGCCCGGATTCAGCTATGACTCCGAGGCTGCGTATGTTGCGCAGAACGGCCGGATCTATAAGTTCTTTCTGACCTACCGCAGCGGAGATGCCGGTTTCGCGACGTACCGGCAGGCCTTTGCAACAGTGCTCAACACTACACACTTCAGTGCGCGATGACGGGAGACGACGATGCGTAAGCTCCATCTTTTTATGTTTCTGATTGGTATCTGTGGGACCCTTGTGGCCCAGAGCAGCGATGTTCCGGAGGTGTTGGCCCCGGCCATCGACGGGTATCTGCAAGGTGTTCATACAAGTGCCCATCCCCTTGGGGGGCATGGTTCCACCTTCGTGACGGAGGGGGCTCGGTACCAAGTGAATCCCAGGTTCCTGGTTGCGATTTCAGGCGGTGAGACAACATTCGGTGTGCATGTCTGCGGGCAGAACAATGCGTTCAACTGGTTCTGGAACGGCTCCTGTCCCGTTTCGCCGTTCGACTCCTGGGATAGCGGTATCCATACCGTCGCGCACTACATGCAGAAGAGTTACATTCTGCATGGCTATACGACGATTCCCACGATCTCGAAGAAGTACTGCACGAGTGGATGCACGAACTGGATCCCTCTGGTCGGTAAGTTCTATAGCGATCTTGGTGGAGACCCGAATGCGCCGGTGATCTGGAACGCAGCCGCACCGGCGCAAACACCTACGACGACGGTGCCAGAACCGGCACCGGTGGCAACGCCGGTCCCGCCAACAGCAGTGCCTGCCGCGCCGAACCAGGCTACCTTGACTGCGAAGTTGACCACGGTGACCCGGAGTGGATTCCCTCTCTCTTCCAACCGAACGGTAAGCCTGACGGTACTCGCGACAGCGGAGAACCTTGGCACGATGAAACCTGCGACCGTCTCTTTATCGCTGGATGGGGCTAGTGGGAGTCAGGTGGTCGCCTCGATGACTCCTGTGGCACCCAGCTCCGACGGGCAGACTGTGCAGTACTCGGGGACAGTCGTGCTTACTGAGAAGCAATTGGAGGGAGAGACAGTCAGCGTGGCAATGGCGCTGAGCAACGTCTCTTCGAAGAAGGTGTCGAAGACTCTGCATGCTTCCGGCCTAGCGGTTCCTTCATCATCGAATATGGTTCTGTTCATTGTGCTCGGAGCGGTACTCGCCTTGCTTCTTGTGGGCGGTACGGTGTTCGCCGTGGTTCGTGCTCGCGGGAACCGAACGAAGGTAGCTGCACCAACAACGCCGGCTGTGACGAAATGAGCGGGCAGGAGATGCTTCAGCCGCTCTTGACGGGTTTGCAAGGCTGGGTGAAAACGATTGCTCCAGCGGCTGCCTGGACGCTGAACATGCCGTTAGCCAAGGAGGTGGTCACGGGTACATCCGTTTCAACCTACCTGCTGGACATGACGCCGGCAGCGGTGGCTTCGACGGGCAGGAGGCCGCCTCTGCGATGGATGATGCGGTTCCTGGTCACGTGCTGGGCGACCGATTCGCTAGTAGCGCATGCCCTGCTGACAGAGCTTGCGTTCGCAGCGGGCGCACAGACGAGTTGGCAGATTGAACAGGAGCCAGTGTCGCTTTCGGTTTGGGCAGCCTTCGGGATCGCTCCGCGGCCAAGCTTCATGGTGAAAATGCCGTTGGAGATGGTGCAGGAAGAAGGACCGACGGCACCGAAGGCGAAGACCTTGTCCATGAACGGATATACGCTCGTCGCGCTGCGTGGCGTCCTGCTTGGACCGGACGATGTTCCGTTGTCTGGCGGCTCAGTTGAGCTGCCAGCTCTGAACCTGCGGACGGAGACCAATGCTGGCGGAGAGTTTTGTCTGAAGGGCGTGCCGGGTTCCACCCTCAACACGCTGCGGGCAATGGCAAAAGGAAGCAGTCTGGCGGTGGAGTGCCGGGCCAACGATTACGCAACGTCACCGCTCATTCTGCGAATGAGCAAAATCGAGGGATAACCATGCCTATATCTCAGTATCAGACACCTGGCATCTACATGCAGGAGGTCTCGTCCGGCGCACGGCCGATTCAACCGGTGGGAACGAGTACTGCGGCGTTCCTGGGCGTCGCTCCCGATCCGAACGCGTGCCTGAACAGGGCGGAATTCATCGACTCGTTTCTGAAGTTTGTACAGAAATTTGTACCGGCGCAGGGTGCGGTGAGTACACCGCTTTCGCTTGCGGTGCATGGATTCTTCATGAACGGCGGATCGGCGTGCTACGTTGTCAACCTTGGACCGGACGGCAGCGTAGCCGGAAACGATCGACCGAAGTCAGGGCTGAAGCTGCTCGAAGCGGTTGATGAGGTCGCGATCGTGGCGGCACCGGGCTTCTCCGGAGCAGAGGTCTACGATGCACTGTTGACGCACTGCGAGACGATGGGCGACCGCTTCGCGATCCTGGACTTTCCGGTGACGAAGGCCGATATGGATCTGGAGCCTCTGAAGCTGGTAGCTACGGCGGGTGTATCTTCGCCGCCTGCTTCGGGGCCGTCCAGCGGCAAAGGGGCGAAGGCGGGTGCAGGCGACGGAGACGGTACTGCGGCGTTGGTGCCCGCTCCTCCCCAGGGACTGCGGCCGCGCATCTCGGAGAACGGGTTTGGAGCGTGCTATTTCCCCTGGATTGTCATGGCGGATCCGTTCGGCAAGCCCGATCCGGTGACGCGCAACAGGCCAAGGATCGCGGCACCGCCGTCGGGACATATCGCCGGGATCTATGCCCGTGCGGATGCCACGCGAGGGGTACACAAGGCTCCCGCCAACGAGGTGGTCAGCGATGCGTTGGAGCTGACGTACAGCGTGACGTCGGCGGAGCAGGCACAACTCAATCCGTTGGGGATCAACTGCATCCGGCGCTTCAACGAAGGGCTTCTTGTATGGGGCGCGCGAACGGTTGCGGATGGCTTCAGCGACTGGCGTTATGTACCGGTGAAGCGCACCTTCCTGATGATCGAGGAGTCGATTGCGAAGAGTACGCGCTGGATCGTCTTCGAACCAAACGACGAACCCTTGTGGAAGCGTGTGCGCTTCAACGTGGAGGCGTTCCTGACGCGCGTGTGGCGTGATGGTGCGCTGATGGGGCGTGTTCCGGAAGAGGCGTTCTTTGTGAAGTGCGATAGCGACACCAACCCTCAGGAAAATATTGACGCAGGGGTTGTGACGATCGTGATCGGCATCGCCCCGGTGAAGCCGGCGGAGTTTGTTGTGTTTCGTA
>Ga0179596_10000244_pt1 | contig 22084 bp, 15 predicted proteins | sample CZODoug1_1_08_16_FD_155494 | JGI IMG/M metagenome (GOLD analysis project Ga0179596, IMG submission 155494) | Vadose zone soil fungal communities from Angelo Coast Range Reserve, California, USA - CZODoug1_1_08_16fungal (Illumina Assembly) | ecosystem: Environmental > Terrestrial > Soil > Vadose...
CGGCGGGGCCGCCCTATGCAGGGCGGTGGGGGGGTGGATTGGAGGAGGAATTCGCCGTTTTAGGGGGTCGAGGGCGCTTGCCGGGAGGGGGGCGGGGCAGGAAAAGACGGGAAAATGCAAGCTGGGACTGGATTCTGAAGACAATCTGAGCAATGTGTGATTAAATCATTACCAAATCCTTATTAAATTACCAACAATGGTTTTTCGCTCAATAGTTTGCTGCGTTCATTGAAATATTTGCAGAAGAATTTAAAAAAAATATTAAGACTTTATGCAACCCAAACTAGTGCGAATTACTAATTGCTTCATCCGATCAGCCTTATCTGTTTTGCTGATCTGTCTGGCTACTATGGCTTTTTCCCAAACCATTAAGGGGAAAGTATTTGATGCCAGGACCGGCGAACCTTTGGTCGGCGCGACGGTACACCTGGAGGAAACCAGGTATTCGACCATGGTAAACCTGGACGGCACTTATATCTTTAAAAATGTTAAACCTGGAAAGTATGAAGTCGAGGTGAGCCTGGCAGGATATAAAAAACCGGCGCACCTGGAAGTGAATGTGAGTGGTAACAATGCGGAGGTGGCCACTTTTCAGCTGGAAGCAACGATGACCAACCTGACGGAAGTGATTGTTGCCGGCGGCGGAGACAGAAGCAGCGATCATTCGGTAAGAAATATCGAGAAGAATTCGGACATGGTGCAGAATATCCTGTCGGAGAAAACGATCCAGTTATTACCGGATCTGACGGTAGCCAATGCCTTACAGCGGGTAAGCGGGGTAACCATTCAGCGGGATAATACGGGCGACGGGCGATATGCGATCATCCGGGGAATGGACCAGCGTTACAATAACACCCTGGTAAATGGCATTAAGATCCCCAGTCCTGATGATAAATACCGTTTTGTCCCTATGAATATATTTCCTTCGGAAATGCTGGAGCGCCTGGAAGTGATCAAGGCCTTAACTCCGAATATGGAAGGGGATGCCATCGGGGGTACGATGAACCTGGTGATGAAAAGCGCCCCGGATCAATTTTTATTGAGCGCGAATGTTTCGGCCGGATATTCTACGCTATTTTCCACCCGACCTTTTTCTACCTTTAGTCATTCGGGTATCAATAAACAATCGCCTGCCGAAATCCATGGGAACAGTTATTCAGCCACTCTTGGTGATTTTCCCCTTGGCAGCCTGAATTACTCTAATAAATCCAATCCCGTTAACGGTACATTGGGACTTACGGTCGGGGACCGGTTCCTGAACAAGAAGCTGGGCGTGATCCTGTCTGCCAGTTACCAGAACTTCTACAAGGGATCTATTTCAGAACGCCTGGTGCCGGATGCGCAGCCGCTTCCCGCCCCTTCAGCCAATACGCTGAATCCTTCCGATGCTTATACCAGGCAGTACAATACCCAAACGAACAGGGTCGGCCTGCAGGGCAAGATCGATTATGTATTCAACAGCCGGCATAAGATCTCGCTGTTCAATCTCTACCTGCACCAGAATGAGTATGAATCCAGGTATACGCCGGATAGTACGGTAGGGCTCAACTCCTCCCCTACCCATGCGACCGTCAGTCCTGAATACAGGAGCCGGTGGCAGATCCAGAATATTTATAACGCCACTTTGCATGGGGACCACCAGCTGAGCAATAAGGTAAAGGTGGACTGGAGCGGGGTATACTCGATTGCCAAGCAAGATATTCCCGATATGGCCAGCTACAAATGGGACGAACAGGTGTATTACTCCAATGGGAAAACAGACAGCATCAAGAACACTATTCCTGTCGGAACAGCCAATGTAATGAGCCGTACCTGGCAGCATAATAAGGATCAGGATTATGCGGGTTATGCCAACCTGGCCTATAAACCGACTATTTTCAGCCGCGAGGTAGAATTTTCTACAGGAGGACTGTACCGTTATAAAACAAGGGATAATTATTACAATAAGTATGACCTGCAGTCCACCGCCCAGGCAAATACACCCTTCACCACCCTTGCGGCGGTACCTCTTTACTTTCAAACCAAGGAGGATGCTACAGGAGCGGTAAATGCCACCACTGCGAATACGTATACCGCGCATGAAAAAATTGCGGCAGGTTATATACAGGCTAAATTTATGTTGCTGAAAGCATTACAGGTATTAGGCGGCGTACGGGTAGAAAATACCCAGCAGGATTATACGACTGCCCTGCCGCTTACTTCTACCGCAGAACCATTCGGCACCATTCATTATACGGATGTATTGCCCAGCGTACACTTGAAATATCTGCTGAACGATAAGCAGAATCTGCGTCTGTCTTATTTTAAATCCATCAGCCGACCTGGCTTCGGAGACCTCGTCCCTACTTCTGACCCTTCCGATGAGCAATTTACTAAATTGGGAAATCCCTACCTGAAACATGTGCGGGCGGATAATTTCGATCTTCGTTATGAATTGTTCCCCGGACATGCAGACCAGATCTTATTGGGCGCATTCTACAAGCAATTGCAAAACCCGATTGAATATTTTGTAACAAACCTCTACGGTCCGAGCTCCTTATACCTTCAGCCGCAGAATACGGGCACGGCCAAGAACTTTGGTTTTGAAGCTGTTTTCACCAAATATTTCGGCAGGTTCGGAGTTTCCGCCAATTATACTTATACTCATTCCCGGATCACTACGACCAAACTCTTATATCTTTTTGTTCAGGGCACCGGGAATCAGACAGAGTTCACTACTCAAAGCCGGCCTTTACAGGGACAGGCAAACCATGTGGGCAATGTGTCGCTGTTGTATAAGAATCCAAGGATCGGTCTGGATGTACAGTTGGCCTTCTCTTATACGGGTGACAGGATCGCGCAGGTATCGCCCTATGCCAACCTGGATATCTGGCAGAAACCATTCACCCAGTTGGATCTGAGTTTGGAGAAGAGCATTACCAAACGAATAGGGTTCTATGCCAAGGTGAATAACCTTACCAATTCGCCCAATAAGGAGTATATCAAATTCCCTTACAGCTCGGTGAACAGCAATTTCCATGGCGGCTACCAGATCCCCTACCAGGATGCGGGCAGCAATTATACGGTGGCGCAGCGGGATATCTACAAACTTAGTTTCCTTGGAGGTTTCCGGTTTAAACTTTAATTGACAAATTCTTATAAAAAAATAGTTATGAACGGCGAAGCCCTCACAAACACAATTAAAAAGACGAATATGAACGTGCGTAACACTCGGAAAAAATTACAAATTTCCCTGCTTGTCCTGTTCAGCGGTTATTTATTAGCCGGTTGTAACAAATGGGCTGAGGACAAACAGAATATCTATAAATATGTCGCTCCTGCTGCTACCGGGACCATCAGCGATTCGACCCCGCTCTGCGGTTCTATTAAGGGCGTGATGCTGGCGGGCAAGACTTATACGCTCGGTTGCACTATTAATGTTCCTTCCGGAGATACGTTAATCATAGAGGAAGGGGTGACCATTAATGTAACGAACAGCGCGGGTATCATTGCTCACGGAACCTTAATAAGCCTTGGCACGCAGGCAAAGCCGAATATCTTCACCGTACCGGGCGTGACCAAGAACAATACTCCTGGTCTTCCTTTAAACCAGGATTCCGCTCATATCGGCCTTTGGGAAGGGATCATGTGCGACGTTACCTGTCCATTGCTGGTGCTGAAATGGACACATATCGATTTTGCCGGAGCTACTTATAGTAATGTCGATGGGGCTGCCGTACAAAAATCCGGCGCTTCTTTCAATATCCTGTTTCAAAATCCCAGCGGTTATTTTATCATGGAAGATAGCTGGGTGTATGGGGGAACGGATGATTGTATCCGGATATCGGACGGGAAAGTGCATGTATTCCGTAATACTTTTGAAAAATGCGGCGGCAGCGGCGGCGACTGTGTGAATATGAAGGGAGGCACCGTCGGTACGGTAGCCTATAACCTTTTCATGGGTACGGCTTATAACGGGCAGAAAGCTTCTAATAAAGGGCAGCCTGTCGGAGCACCTGAAACGAATATCGTGATGTATAACAGCACTTTTGTGAATGGCGGGGTACAAATAGTACCCGGTGCAAGAGCTGGCGGCATCGATTTCGAACAGGGAGCGGAAGGTTCTTTTTATAATAATGCCTTTATCAATTGCCGGGTGGGTTACCGGGTGGTAAACAATCCCGTAGCGGATACGGCCAATCTCACTTATGGTAACAACTACCAATGGGCGGATTCCCTGGTGATCGCCAACCAGTTCTTTACGTATGGTGGTGTTTGTACCAAGCCACAGTCAACGGACCTGCCGAATCCGGCTACTTATCTGCCTGCGAACTTCTATTATCCGAATCCTCCGCAGAATGCCTATGACGGTACGCCGGTCGTACAGAAATTGGCCCCCCTGTTCGTCAATTATCCGTTGCCGCAGAGTGGTCCCCTGTTCTCCATTACAGCCGTCGGATCGTATAATTTCCATCTGCAACCCGGATCGTCTTTGATCGGTAAGGGGAATACGAATATTCTCCCCTTGAAAGTGGTGCCGCTGGATCCCATTTATGGGGCTACGGAAGTGACCGCGCCGGGTGCTGACCTGGGCTGTTACCAATTCAACGGAAAAGGAAACCAGCATTAGAACAAGGGAGCATCGCAGGGCGATCGACCTTGAGCATAAATACATCTATATCTATAAAAAACATCGGGAGCTTTATTGCTTCCGATGTTTTTTTTCCTGAAAGAAAATTAACATGCGAATATTTCATTTGTTATTGTTTTGTGGTGGTCTTACCGTTTGGGTGTCCTGCTCCAAATCGTCCGGCCCGTCTACATCCTCTGGCGGGGTCAAGGACACTGCCGCTTTACCCAATACGGTGGAGAAGACGGATACTTTGACCGTCATGGCCTATAATATATTAAATTATGGAGATGGCTGCCAGGGCAGTACGCAAACATTGGATGCGTATTTTAAAACCATCCTTCAATTCGTTCAGCCTGATCTGCTCAGCTGTGAAAAAATGAGCCCTTTCCCTTTGACGCCCGGGGCGGCGGGCAACCTGGCGGATGAAATCAGCAACAATGTGCTTAATGCCGATTTCCCCGGCGCGTATTCATACGCGACGCCTACGAATGCATCAGGGGATAAACCTTCTGTCCTGTTCTATAATAAGCAGAAGCTTACCTATGTGAAGACGGAGACCCTGGTGGTCAATATTTCGGATTTCGATCTGTACAAATTGTATTATAATGACCCTAATTTGTCCATTACCAGGGATACCACCTTCTTGTATGTGGTGGTCAACCATACCCAGTCCGGTTCATCCAGCACCAGCCGCGACCAGCAGGTAACCGTTGAAATGCAGGCATTGAGAAATAAGTTCAGCTCTTTTCCTAATTTGATCAATATGGGTGATTTCAATACCCGAAACAGTTTGGAAGCGGGGTATCAATCGATCATATCCTCCGTGGACAGCAGTACGATGATGAGCGACCCGCCTTTTTTTCCTGACAGGAAGGTAACTTATCCTGCCAACTGGGATGTATCGCCTTATTTGTTCGAGCCTTATCTCACTACGTCCACGAGGTTATCGGCCAGCATCCCTAATTCCTGCGGTACATCCGGGGGGGCCAATTCCTGGTACGACCATATCTTTATTTCCTCCTGGCTTACCGGGGGGGCCAATTATGTGCAATATCTGCCCGGTTCTTATCAGACCATCGGTAATGACGGCAATCGTTTGGGTGCCGATGTCAACAGCGCCAGTCCTGTGGCCAATGGCTCCGTTCCGGCTGCCGTAGCGGATGCTCTCTTTCAATTCTCCAATAAATATCCTGTTTCGATCAGGCTGGTGGTGAAGGCCAATAGGAATGCGAACAGCCTGACGGATCCTGTCGAAAGAAATTAATCAACGGGCCGAAAGCTCAGCGGCTTAGCTGCGGGCGAGGCCCTGGAGGAAGGCGGGGATTTCTTCCGCCGGTACGATGTAGTCGATCTCGTTTTTCAGCATGGCCTGCTGGGGCATAAAGGGGACGTCGGCGGTAGCGGGGTCTTGTACCACCACCACCCCACCCCTTGCTTTTACATACTCCAGTCCTTCGACGCCGTCGGCATTACCGCCGGAAAGCAGGAGGGCGACCAGCGCTGAGCCGAAGGAGTCGGCGGCCGACCGGAAGGTGACGTCGATGCTGGGGCGGCTGTAGTTCACCCGTTCCGAGTAATCCAGGGAAAAGCTATGATCTTTTTCGAGGAGGACGTGGTAGTCGGCGGGGCAGACATAAATGGTACCGGGAAGGATGGGTTCTTTTTCTTCCACTTCTTTTACCGGCAGTAAGGTGCGGGAGGAGAACAATTCTTCCAGGGTGGATTCGAGGACGTTGTTGCGATGGAGGACGATTAGTACGGGCAGGGGGAAGGTGCGGGGGATCGCTGCTAAAAAGTTCAGGATCACCTGCAGGCTGCCCGCGGAGCCTCCTATGACGATGAGTTTAGCCGGCTTCATGTACTTTCCTCCATATTTTTTCTTTTCCTATCTGCCTGTACCGGTCGGCGATGGGAGAGAACCGAAGGGATTCTTTGGATCCCAGGGCCAGGTAGCCGAAGTTTTCCAGGCTGTAGTCGAACAGGTTAAACACTTTGGACTGTAATTCTCTTTCGAAGTAGATCAGCACATTCCGGCAGAGGATCAATTGAAATTCATTGAAAGAAAAATCCGATACCAGGTTGTGCGTGGAGAAGATCATTTTCTCCATAAGGGAGGACTCGAATTTCGCCAGGTGATAATTGGCGGTGTAATAGGAGGAGAAGTCTTTCACGCCTCCTGACTGGATATAATTCTCCGAATATTTCTGCATCTGGCTGATGGGGAAAATGCCTTTACGGGCTTTCTCGATCACCAGGGGATTGATGTCGGTGCCATAGAGCAGCGATTTATGCAGGAGACCGGCTTCTTTTAGTAATATGGCCATGGAATATACTTCTTCGCCGGTGGAGCAGCCGGCATTCCAGATCCGGATAAAGGGATAGGTGGCCAGGATGGGGAGGATGGAGGTGCGGAGGGTCCTGTAAAAAGCGGGGTCGCGCAGCATCTCGGTCACATTGACGGTGATCTCTTCCACGAAACGGCGGAAGTATTGGGGGTCGTTCTGCAGGCGGTGGCGGAACTCGGCGAAGCTGGGAAACTTGTCCACGATGAACAGGCGCTGTATTCTTCTCTGCATGGAGGCTTTGGAATATTCTGTAAAGTCATAGCCGTACCTTGTGAAGAGGTCGTTCAGCAAGATCTCCATTTCTTCATATTGTATCACGGAAAAATCCATGTGCGATTATTGGTTGAGCCGGTCGGCTAAGGCCGGGTTATTTTTCATATAGCCATATACGTAACAGGGATAAAAGCTGGTCGATGTCGACGGGTTTTGAGATATAGTCCGAGGCGCCAGCCTGTATACATCTTTCCCGGTCGCCGGCCATGGCTTTGGCCGTCACGGCGATGATGGGAATATGTTTCAGCTTCGGGTCCCGGCGAATCCGGGAGATCGTCTCGAATCCGTCCAGTTCGGGCATCATCATGTCCATGAGGATGATGTCCACGTCGGCGGTCTCTTCGCGAACGGTGGCGAGGGCTTCTTTACCGTCCATGGCGGAGAGGACTTTCATTTTATGGGTCTCCAGGGCTTTGGTGAGGGAGAAGATATTCCGGACATCGTCGTCGGCCACGAGTACGGTCTTATTCCGGAGCACTTCGTCCAGGGCGCCCAGCTTTCCGAAGACATTGGAGGGTTCTTTCTCTCTGCCTTCGTCTACGAGGTGCAGGAATAGGGATACTTCATCCAATACGCGCTGATAGGAATGGGCGGTCTTCACAACGATGGAATCGGCGTATTGGCGGAGGCGGACTTCTTCTCCCCGGGAGATCGGTTTACCGGTCAGCACGATGATGGGGATATTTTCCAGCCCTTTGTTCTGACGGATTGTTTCCAGGGTCAGGTCGGTCTTTTGCTCCTGTCCTTCCCTGCTGAGGATCACGCAATCCACTTCTTTCCTGAGAAGGGCGGTGAGGCTGCCGGCAAGGGTATGGGCTATTTCGCCGCGGAGGTCATGGGTGGACAGGAAATAGGACAGGGCTTCGGCGTGGCGGGTATTATCTTCTACGATGAGCACTTTTTTGGAGCTGCGGTTCCGGACCTGCTCTATCTTTTCAAAAATCGTATCCATGTTCCCGAAGGCCATGGGTTTGGACATAAAGTCGATGGCTCCTTTCCGCAGGCTTTCGTTCCTTACTTCGAAGGAGGAGACGATATGCACGGGAATGTGGCGGGTCTGGGGGTCTTTCTTGAGTTCGTCCATGACTTCCCAGCCGTTCTTCACGGGCAGCTGGATATCCAGCAGGATACCCCGGGGGCGGTAAGCCTTTGCCAGGGACAGGGCTGCATCGCCCCGGACGGCGACGACGACCTTATATCCTTTCTTGCGGCCAAATTCCAGCAGGGCTTTGGCGAAGACGGGGTTATCTTCTACGATGAGCAGGGATTTATCTGCCGGGGTGAGTCCGCTGCGATCATCGGGTATGTCCGGGGGTATTTCGGTGAGGGTTAATTTAGGTGCTATACCCTCATCCGTATAGGGGGATTCCGGCAGTGGGGCCTGGGTGGGCTTCCCGGGAAGGGGATCCATTTTAAAGAGGGGTACGGATACCCTGAATTCGGCGCCTTCGCCCGGAATGCTGAGCAAGGAAATCTCTCCGCCGAGCAGTTTGGCCAGTTCGCGGCTGATGGACAGGCCGAGGCCGGTACCGCCATATTTTCTCCGGGTGGATCCATCGGCTTGCTGGAAGGCTTCGAAGATAAGCTGGTGTTTGTCTTCGGGGATGCCGATGCCCGAGTCTTTTACGGAAAAATCGATAAAGTTGGCCTGATTGGGGGAGGGGGCGACGCGGAGGGTGATGGTCCCTTTCGGGGTGAACTTAAAGGCGTTGGATAAGAGGTTCTTCAGGATCTGTAAGAGCCGGGCCTTATCCGTCTCCAGCTGAAGGGAGACTCCTTCTTCCATGATAAAATTCAGTTCCAGGCCTTTGTCTTTGGCCAGGGGGACGAAGAGCATACGCATATCCGTCAGGATCTCTTCCAGCGGTACGATGGTGTGCTCCAGCTGCAGCTTGCCCGATTCGATGCGGGAGAGGTCGAGGATCTCGTCGATGAGTTCCAGCAGTCCCTGACCGGAGCTCTGGATGACGCGGGCGTATTCGCGCTGTTCGCCGGAGAGCTGGTCGTCTGTATTTTCGGAGAGGAGCCTTGACAGTAAGAGGATGGAGTTGAGGGGTGTCCGGAGTTCATGGGACATATTGGCCATGAATTCGGATTTGTATTTGGTGGCCAGGGCCAGTTCGTCCACCTTCTTTTGTATGTCGAGGTTGCGCAGGAGGATCAGCTGGTTTTTTTCTTCCAGGGAGCGGCTTCTTTCTTCCAGTTCCTGGTTGGTCTGCTGCAGTTCTTCCTGTTGTACTTTCAGCTCTTCTTCGGAGACCTGTAATTTTTCGGCCTGGGCTTCCAGCTCGAGGTTGAGGTTTTCCATTTCGCTGTGCTGGGCCTGCAGCTCTTCGGTCTGTGCCTGGGTTTCATCCAGGAGCTCCTGTAGTTTGGAGTGGTTCTCGATGCTGTTGACGGCGATGCCGATATTCTCTGCGATGGCGCCAAAGAATTCCAGGTCGCGTTCGGTATAGGATTCCAGGGAGCCCAGCTCGATGACGCCTTTGACCTTCCTTTCAAAGAAGAGGGGGAAGGCGATGATGGTGCGGGGGCGGATGTCGCCGGCGGCGAAGCTGATGACCCATTCATTTTGGGTGATATCCTGGACCATGATGCGTTTGCCATCCCGGGCGACCTGGCCTACGAGGCCTTCTCCGGTCATAACCGAGCTGCTTCTGCTGCCGGCGGACAGGGCGTAGTGTCCTTTGAGATCGAGGGCGCGTCGGGAGAAGTCCATGACATAAAAGGCCCCTACCCTGCTATGCGTGTATCCGGCCAGAAAGCTCATTACATTCGATACGAGTGCGTCCATGTCCGCCTCTCCTACCATGATCTCGTTGAGGTGGGCGATGCCAGCCTGGAGCCATTCTTTATCGGAGAGGAGGCCGAAGGAATATTCGAGGGATTCGGCCATTTTATTGAGGGAGCCGGAAAGGCCGCCCAGGCCGTCTTTTTGTTCGTCGGTGACGCGGGTCCGGTATTCGCCTTCGGATATTTTGTCTGCAATTTCTTTAATGATGTCGATGCGGCGGGATATTTCCCGTTCTTTCTGCTGCAGCTCTTCGTAGAGGGCTGTCCGTTCCTGGTAGTCGGTGTGTACGCGCCGGTAGAAGAACAGGGTGATAAGGATGGAGAGGCCGGCGGCGACGAGGATCAGGATGGGTGTATAGTTTGAAAAATGTCTTTTCTCTTCTACGCGGCCGATCATTAGCTTATGTTCTTCTTCCTGCATATTTGATAAGACCTGTCGTACCCGGGCCATATATTCCCGGCCGTGCTGCTGTTCGATCAGGCTGAAGATATTAGCGGTTTTTTTCTGATCGGCGACGTCCTGCAGGTTGGCGATGGTTGCGATGATCGTCTTGCGGAGGGTGTCGCAATTGTGCTGTTGTACGGGGTTGTCCGCCGTCATCAACCGGATACTATCCGCCAGGCGCAGGGTCCGGCCCCGGGCCTCGATAAGGGGCTGAAGGTAGGTGGTGTCTCCTGTCAGCAGGTATCCTCTTTGGGAGGACTCTGCATTACGCAGGACAGCCTGTTCTCTTTGCAATTCTATGATAACGGAGTCGGTATGATCTACCAGGGCTGAACTATCCAGCAGGTTGCTGATGCTGCTGTAGGAGGCAACGGAAGAGATGACCAGGATCAGCAGGGACAGGCCGAAGCCGATCTGCAGATTGCGTAATAAGCCGGGTCGCGTAACGATGTTCATTGATGAGGTTGATTTTTGTTCTACAAGGTTATTTATACTGTGGGGTTATTTTTTTATTCTGCGAGGGCCGGAATGGAGAAATAAAAGGCGGATCCCTGGCCGGGCTCGCTCTCTACGCCATATTCTCCTTCGTGCCGGCGGATGATCTCGGCGCAGATATACAGGCCGATGCCCAGTCCCTGGAAACGATTGGCGGATTCTTCGACCCGGTAGAATTTGTGAAAGATATTGGATTGGTGCGCTTTGGTGATGCCGATGCCGAAGTCCCGTACCTGGACGAAGAGCCGGTTACCGTCCCGGATGGAGACTTCGATCTGCACTTCTTTATTATCCGGGGAATATTTGACGGCGTTGGTAAGGTAGTTGATAAGGACCTGTTCGATGCGCATCTCATCTCCGAACAATTGTATTTCGGCTTGTCCTTTCTGCAGGATCTGGTATTCCGGGTAGGTCTGCCGGATCATTTCGATGGCTGTGGAAAGGGTCTTATCGAAATTGAATTTCTTTTTATTGAATTTGAGCTTACCGCTTTCAATCTTCGAGAGGTCGAGGAGGTCGACGATGAGGTTGTCGAGTTTGCGTACCTGTACGAGGGCCCGTTCCATGTACATTTTGGTCGGGTCGGTGTCGTCGATGGAGCGATCCAGCAGCTGCAGGTAGGCTTTGATGGTGGTGAGGGGGGTCTTGAGCTCATGGCTGGCGATGCTGATGAATTCGTCTTTCTTTTTGACGGCTTCCTGCAGGTCGGCCTCGGCTTTCTTCCGGAATTCGATTTCCGAGCGCAGGCTGGCCTGGATGCGGTTGAGTTCGCTGTTCTGTTCATAAAGGCGGTAAAAGGTCTTTACTTTGAGCAAGAGGATGTCCGGATCGACGGGTTTGGTGATATAGTCCACTCCACCGGAAGTATATCCTTTCGTTATGAATTTCTTATCGGTGCTGGCGGCGGAGAGAAAAATGATGGGAATGTCCTTTGCCTTGCTGTATCCGCTTATTGCCTCTGCTACTTCGAAGCCGTCCATTCCGGGCATCTGGACGTCGAGTATGATGAGGGCATAGGATTGACGGAGGATCTTTTTGAGCGCTTGTTCTCCACTGAGCGCCGTATCCGTGGGAAATGCGTGCAATTCCAGGATGGTCTTCAGCGAAAAGACGTTCTCCGGCTTATCATCTACGATCAATACCATAGAGGGGTCTGTTGAAAAGTACGGCTGTTCGTTAATAGTGTTTATGTAATAAAAGTACTATTGACAAATGTAAGTGTTTATATCGCCGATGTTGTAAAACAGGTGTAGAAGTATTTCTACAGTTTTGCCGGGCTGAAAGGAGCCGTGGAAAGGGGTTGATCGCCGGAAGGCCTGGTTTTACTGAGGGTGGTTGTTTTTTGGGTGAGCCGGTCATTTTTGGATTAAAAATTGGACGGCTTGATTTATGTCAGCCAGCCTAGACCCATATCAGAAAGCGAAAGTGGGCGTCACTCAAAAAAGGAGTGATTTAAAGACTTTTTTTTATAGTGCGGGGGACGGGGTGGCTTTTGCCGGCCGGTTCTTCCGGGAGGTCTTCCGGCCTCCGTTCGAGTGGAGGGAGGTGTTGTATCAGTGTTACCTGGTTGGTTATAAATCTACTTTTCTCATCGGGCTTACGGGGTTTATCATGGGGCTGGTGCTTACGATCCAGACCCGTCCGTCTATGGCTGCCTTCGGGGCGGTGTCGATGATCCCGGGGATGATTGCCGTGTCGGTGGTGCGGGAGATCGGGCCGGTGATAACGGCTATTATCTGCTGTGGGAAGGTAGGATCGCGGATGGGGGCCGAGCTGGGCTCGATGAAGGTGACGGAGCAGATCGACGCGATGGAAGTGTCGGCCATCAATCCTTATAAATACCTGGTAGTGACGCGGGTGTTGGCGACTACGCTGATGATTCCGCTGCTGGCTATTTTTGCCGATGCGATCGCGTTGGTGGGCGGGTTTGCGGCGATGAATATCCATGATGCCACCAGTTTCCGTCATTTCTTTTCCGTGGCCTTTGCTCACCTGGAGTTTATCGATGTTTTTCCGGCGATCATCAAGTCTTTCTTCTTTGGTTTTGTCGTGGGGATCATCGGTTGTTATAAGGGGTACCGTGCCCGCCGGGGGACGGAGAGTGTGGGGGTTGCGGCTAATTCCGCCGTGGTGTCGGCTTCACTGGCTGTGTTTGTCATCGATCTGCTGGCGGCTCAGATCACGGATCTTCTAACATAAGCAAGCATATAAGCTATATGAATAAGGAACCCAATGATATTGATAAGGGGCCGGATGCCCCGGGCGCTTCGGAGGGCCCGGATGCCGGGAAGACGGGTGGATCGGATGGTTCGGAAATAGAGGGTTGGAATGAAAGTGATCCGCCTGTCAAAGAAGATTCTCAGGCGGAGGAATATGCGGAAGATCCGCAGGCACCGGTGGTGTGTATCAAGGGGCTTCGAAAAGCCTTTACCGATCATGAAGTGCTGAGAGGGGTCGACCTGCATGTCAACAAGGGGGAGAACCTGGTCGTGCTGGGGAAGTCGGGGTCCGGCAAATCCGTGCTGATCAAATGCCTGGTGAGATTGGAATGGCCTGATGAAGGGGAATTGGTCGTTTTCGGGAAGGATATTTCCGCGCTGAGCTATGATGAGTTGAATGAGATGCGGCTGAAGACGGGATTTCTGTTCCAGAATGCCGCGTTGTATGATTCGATGACGGTGCGGGAGAATCTTGCTTTCCCGCTGAAGCAGCATAAGAAGAAGGTGCCGGCGGAAAAGAGAGAGGAGCTGATCATGGAGATGCTGGACAATGTCGGGCTGGCCGATTCCATCGACCAGATGCCTTCCAAATTATCAGGGGGACAGCAAAAGCGGATCGGGCTGGCCCGGACGCTGATTTTGCGGCCGGAGCTGATGTTGTACGATGAACCCACCACCGGTCTGGATACGGGGACTGCCAGGGAGATCAGTGAGCTGATGATAAAAATGAAACATAAGTATCATATTTCTTCGATAACGATCACTCACGATATGGCCTGTGCGCGGATGACGGCGGACCGGATCATTATGATGAAAGAGGGGGTCATCGTGGCGGAGGGGAGCTATTCAGCACTGGAGAAGTCGGATGACGAATGGGTCCAATCATTTTTTTCGTAAAAAAACCATGCTATGCCTAAAGAAAGAAATTATAAATGGAAGCTGGGATTATTTGCCGTGGTGACGTTGATCGTAGCTATCGGCGCGATCTATTATATCGGCAAGCAAAAGAATAAGTTCGGTTCGGTCTTCCGGCTGAATGCCTATTTTTCTTCCGTGAGCGGGCTGAAGCTGGGCAGCAATGTGCGTCTGGGCGGGATCGATATCGGGACGGTGGATGACATTGCCCTGGTGACGGACACTTCGGTGCAGGTACAGATGGTGCTGCATAAGGATATCCAAAAATTCATCAAGAAGGATGCCAGGGTCAGCATTGGTTCCGAGGGTCTGATGGGAGACAAGGTAGTCGTTATTTCCCCGGGTATGGCCGGTCAGCCGGTGGTAGCGGAGGGAGACTCGCTTGCCTCCGTTCAGCCGGTGGAGACGGATCAGATCCTTGCCAGCCTGAAGACTTCCGCGGATAATGCGGCGGTGATCACCCGCAATCTGGCCGATATCTCCAACCGGATCAATCATGGACAGGGGGCTTTGGGAAGGCTGTTACATGATACCAGTCTTTCTTCGAATATCAGCAGCACGATGAAGAACCTGAAGAAGAGCAGCGAGGGGTTGAATGAAAATATGGAAGCGGCGAAACATAATTTCCTGCTGAGAGGGTTCTTTAAGAAAAAGGATAAAGAGAAGAAAAAGAAGGAGGAGGAGGAGCGGAAGAAGCAGGAAGAGGAGGATAAAAAGAAGGTCGATGCGGCTGATGATGGGAAGAAGAAAAATAGTCCATTAGATGACCACTGATGATCATCTAATGGATTGCTGATTTTGGGGCCGTTCGCCCGGCCGTCTAGTTTCCCAGAGTCCTGTCCAGCTGGATGCGGGCGGCGAGGTAGTCATAGACGGCTTCCAGGTAATTGGACTGGGCGGTCGTCAGGGCCAATTCCGCGTCGGTAAGCTCCAGGCGGGAGGCTACGCCATTGGCGTAGCGGTATTGGGTGATATCGTAGCTGAGTTGGGCGGTCTGTTTGACGGTGGTGCGGGTCTGGATGCGGGAGGTTGCTTCCAGGACGTTGGCCACGGATTGTCGTACTTCTGCCCGCAGCTGTTCCTTTGCATTATCATAACGGGTGACGGATTGCAAACGGGCGATCTTTGCCTCCCTGATCCTGGCCTGGTTGGCATATCCGCTGAACAGCGGCAGGGCTACCTGGGCTCCCACGAAGGGCGTGGAAGGATAGTAAGCGTTAAAATAGTCAAAGCGGTTGGCCTGGGTCTGCACCTGGTATTGTCCTACCAGGGAAACATTCGGTTTGCGGGCGGCGGCGGCGATCCGGATCTGCTGGTCGTCGATACCTGGTTGTATGGCCATGGCCTGCAGGTCGGGCCGGTTTTTTACCGCCTCTGCGTACACTTCCTCATCCGTGGGAGCAGCTCCGGGTTCGGGAAGGGAGAGGGAGTCGCTCAGTACGATCTCCTGCAGGGAATCGATGCCTGCGAGGGTCTTGAGGCGGAGCAATCCTACTTCAATGGAATAAGCCAGCCGGAGAAGGTCGGGTTCCAGGTTCTTAACGCCGGTAAAGGCGCGGAGGGTGTCCACGCGGAGGGCGCGGCCCTGCGCCAGGAGGGACTTGGCGTCTTCGAGGGCTTTGCGGTTACGGCTGAGGCTTTCTTTCTGCAGGCGGATCCGTTCGCCGAGCACCAGCACCTGCAGGTAGGTCTGCCTTACTTCCGCGGAGACCTGAATCTGCTGATCGCGCAGGAGCTGGTGGCTCTGCTGTTCTGATTTTTCGGCGTGCTGTTGGGTCGGCTTTGCGGCGGGGTTGTACAGGGACTGGGTGACCCAGACGGTGGCGGAGAGCTGATCTTTTCCACCATAGCGTCCGTAGGCGACTTTGTCAGCGGTGCCGTTGTTGCCGAAGCCGAAGGTCACGGGCAATGAAAAATAGTGGCTGGCCTGTGCGCCGATGCCGGCGGCGGGGAGGCTGAGGCTTTTGGCTATAACTTTCTCCTGTTGGGTGCGTTCGATGTCCAGCCCGGCGACTTGTATGTCGCGGTTGTTCTGCCGCGCCAGGGAGAGGGCCTCGCTCAGGGAGAGGTTTTTTTGGGGCGGTTGTGCGCTGCCGATATAGGAGGCCAGGCACAGGGCCAGGAATGCGAGGATAGTATATAAGAAAGACTTCATCAGATTTGTATGCTTGTTATTATTGACGGGCTGGCAATCATCGATGGCCGAGCCCGGCGGGCAATACCCGGATGGAAAACCGGGTTGGAAACCAGACTGCTGTTGCGTGTTCATTATGCTGCTGTTTTTATTCAATTATATTATTCTGAAATTTTGGGTGATAGGGCGACATTCGCGCGATGTGGCCGCGAGAAGTATGAATATACTGCGGGGATAACATAGAGGGTCAGGATACCGGCGAAGATGAGGCCGCCTACGACTACGATCCCCAGTGAGGTCCGGCTTCCGGAAGAGGTGCCCAGGGAAAGGGCGATGGGCAGGGTCCCGAAGATCATCGCGAGGGTGGTCATCAGGATGGGGCGGAACCGGGACGAAGCGGCGGCCAATGCGGCCTGGCGCACCGTCATTCCTTCTTCCTTGCGCTGGTTGGCAAATTCCACGATCAGGATCCCGTTCTTGGTGATCAGTCCGATCAGCATGATGATCCCTATCTCGCTGAAGATATTGATCGACTGGTGGGTAAACCACAGGCTGAGGAGCGCTCCGGTAACGGCCATGGGCACTGTCAACAGGATGATGAACGGATCGATCAGGCTTTCGAACTGGGCTGCCAGTACGAGATAGATCAGGATGATGGCAAAGATGAATGCGAAGATGAGGCTGGAGCTGCTTTCTGCGAAGTCGCGGCTCTGGCCGGCCATATCTGTGCGGAATCCCGGGGGCAGGGTCTTCTTTGCGATGCCGTCGATCTCTTTAATCGCCTCGCCCAGGCTCACGCCGGGGGCGGGAGTCGCGGAAATGGTGGCGCTATAGGACTGATTGTACCGGTAGATGGCGGGGGGGCTCACGGATTCGTTCATTTTAACGAGGTTGTCCAGGGAGATCATTTCTCCGCTGCCTGTGCGGAGGAAGAGGGAGCGCAGGTCTGCAGGCGCTGCCCGTTCCTGCCGGTCGAGCTGGCCGATCACTTCGTATTGCCGGTCATTATAGATGAAGTATCCATACCGCCGTCCACTAAGCGCCAGCTGCAGGGTCCGGCCGATCTCCTGTGTGGAGACACCCAGTTGGGCGGCTCTCTGCCGGTCGATGCTGATGCCGATCTCGGGGCGGTTGACTTTGAAGTCGGGGTCCTGGAAGCTGAGCTTTTTACTTTGATACACTTCTCCCATCAGTCGGGGCATGATGTCCACCAGGGATTTCAGGTCCGGCGCCTGCACGACATACTGCAGGGGCTGGGAGCTGGAGAAGCCGCCGATGGTCGGGATCTGGATGGGGATACAGATCACGTTGCGGAAGCGGCCCGAGGCGGCGATGAGTTTTTGATAGACCTGGGCCTGGGTCATGCCGGATTTGCGGTCCTGGGGATCTTTCAGAAAGATCCATTGAAAGCCTCCGTTGACGGGTTGTACCAGGGTGCCGATGGAGGCGGCGATGCCGCCATAGGTCCGGTTGTTATTCAGATCGGGGATGGAGTCGGCGACGTAGTTGCTGATCTCTTTCATGGTCTCTTCCATGCTCTCGTAGGAAGTGCCTTCCGGGGCGATGACGGCCAGTCCGACCATGGAGCGGTCTTCCAGGGGCGCCAGCTCGGAGGGGAGCACGGGCAGGATGCGCCAGGCGATCACCAGGGAGATGGCCAGGATGGCGAATCCAAGCCAGCGTCTGCGGAAGAAGAGGCCCAGGGATTTTTCGTAGCCTTTGTTGAGGCCCACGAACCAGGGTTCGGTCTTGCGGTAGAGCCAGCCATGGGAGGCTCCGGCTTTCAGCAGGTAGGCGCTCATCATGGGCGACAGGGTCAGGGCCACGAAGGCGGATACGAGTACGCTGCCGGATACGACGATGGCGAATTCCTTGAAGAGGCGGCCGGTGATGCCTCCCAGGAACAGGATGGGCAGGAATACCGCGGCCAGGGTGACGGTAGTGGAGATGACGGCGAAGTAGATCTCGTCGGCGCCTTTGCGGGCAGCCTGGATGGGAGTCATGCCCTGCTCCACCTTACTATAGATATTCTCCAGGACGACGATGGCGTCATCCACCACCAGTCCAATCGCCAGGACCAGTCCCAGCAGGGTCAGTACGTTGATGGAGAAGTTGCCGATGTACATGATGAAGAAGGCCGAGATGATACTCACGGGGATGGCTACCAGCGGGATGAGGGTGCTGCGCCAGTCACGGAGGAAGATAAAGATGATCAGGGCCACCAGTCCGAAAGCCAGCAGGAGGGTATCCTGCACTTCCGAGAGGGAGTTACGGACGGGGACGGTGAAGTCTTTACCCAGGGAGATGATATAATCTTTGGGGGCGGTCTTTACGATATCGTCGAACCGTTTCTTGAACTCTTCAACGATGGCCAGGGAGTTGGCTCCCCGCTGGGGTTGTACACCGGTGCCCACGCCGTAACGGGCGGTTGGTCCTTCGCACACGATCATGGCGGTACGCTCGTTCTGGGAAGAGAGGACAGCAGAGCCAATATCTTTAAAGCGGACGATGGCGCCATCTTTCTGGCTCAGGATCATGTTATTGAAATCGTCTTCCGTCACCAGGCGTCCCTGGGTGCGGAGGGTCAGCTCGGTGTTCTGTCCTTCGATGCGGCCGCTGGGGAGATCGACATTCTCTCTCTGCAGGGCGGCCTGGATATCGGAAGGTGTCAGATGGTAAGAAGCCAGCTTCACGGGGTCCATGCGAAGGCGCATCGCTCTTTTGCGGCCGGCGTAGGAGTCCACGAGGCGAACGCCGGGAATGGACTGAAGGCGTTCTTTGATATTGACGTTGACGAAGTCGGTCACGTCTTCCAGGCTTTTGGTATCGCTCTGTACGGTGAGGAAGACGAGGAATTCCGGGGGGCCCGTCTTTTCCACGATGGTGGGTTCGATGTCGGTGGGCAGCTGCTGGCGGGACTTGGAGACTTTGTCACGTACGTCGTTAGCGGCTGCTTCGAGGTCTGCGTTGAGGTTAAATTCCACGGTGATGACGCTGACCTGTTCGCGGGAAACGGAGGACATGGCGCGGATACCGTTGGCTTCGGCGATGGCCTCTTCGAGCGGTTTGGTCACCTGGGAGGCGATGATATCGGCGCTGGCGCCGGGATAGACGGTAGTCACCGTGACGATGGGGGAATCCGTTACGGGATATTCGCGGGTCCCCAGGTAGGTATAGCCGACGATGCCGAAAAGCACCAGGAGGATGGATAGGACCCCGGCCAATACGGGTCGGGATATGCTTACTTGTGAGATGGCACTCATATTCTTTGATTACTTTGATTCAACTAGTTTGGGGAAAATATTATTTCAGGGTGACGAATTGGACGGAGGCGCCGGGCATGAGCCGCAACAGGTTGCTGACAATGACCGTATCTCCTTTCTGCAAGCCTTTGGTGACTTCTACCGTGGTGGGTCCGCGCTGGCCGATCCCGATGGGCACCATGGCTACCTTGTTGTTGCGGCCCAGGTAGACGCTATAGCCGCCGGCGGAGGGGATCAGGGCCTGTGAGGACACCACCAGGGCGTTGCTGGACTCGTGTAAGGCCAGGTGCAAACGGGCGCTCTGTCCGGGGAGCAGGATGCCGCCGGGGTTGGCGCTGGCTGCTCTGACGAGCAGGGTTCGGGTGTTGGCGTCGAGCCTGGATTCACGGGCTACGACGGTGGCCTTATATTCCTGGGAGCCGGAGGCTACGGTGAAGCGTTGTTCGCTGCCTGGTACGATGATATTGGCATATTTCTCGGGGACGGAGAACTCCAGCTTCACCACGCTATTGTCTTCCAGGTTGGTGAGGACGGTGTTGGTGGATACGATGGCGCCGGGATAGACATGGATGATGCCGATGCGGCCGGAAAAGGGCGCCTGGATGCGTGTTTTGGCGATCATCACTTTTAATTCGGCGATCTCGGCTTCCAGCACTTTGAGGTTGGTGAAGGCCTGGTCATAGTCCTGCTGAACGACGGCTTCGTGTTTGATAAGGTCTCTCAGGCGTTGTTCGTTGAGCTGGGCTAACTTTTCCTGCTGGGAGAGTCGATCCAGCTGGGCCTGGAGGTCCTGGTCGTCGAGCTGGAAGAGGAGCTCGCCTTTTTTTACGAGGGAGCCTTCTTTTACATTCACCCGGACGATCTTGCGGGTCAGTTCGCTGGCGATGTCGACCTGCTGGTTAGCTACCAGGGAGCCGGTGACTTCCAGCTCTTCCGATAAGGAGGTGGGTTTGACGATCATGCCGTCTACGGGAGTAGCGGGGGGTGCGGTGTTGAGCTGGGCGGCTACTGCGGCGGCGCTGTCTTTTTCTTTACCGTAGCAGCCGGTGAGGAGGCCGAGGATTAAGAGGCCGAAAAATGCATGCTGTATTTTTGTTGTGCTGTTGCTGTTCATAAGCTTTCTTTAAACAATTGATTGATTATCTAATGATTTATTTGAATACTTCGATAAATTATCGCGGACTTTGGGTGCGGAGAAACGAATGTGCCGGCAAATGTAATTGATATATTCGAATATTTCGATTAATGAATGAAAAAAAATTATTTTAAGGGTTGGGGGATTATTTTTTTAGCCCCTGGAGAAAGTGGATATACTCGTCGATCACTGCGTTGTTGAGGGTGTATTTGATATTACGTCCTTCTTTTTCGGAGAGGATGATAGCTGTCTCGGTGAGCTGCTTGAGATGGTGGCTGATGGAGGGTTGGGCCAGGTTGATCGTATCGTTCAGGTCAACACAATAGAGGCATTCTGCTTTCTTTTTGATCTCGTTGAGGATCTTCAGTCGGGTGGGGTCGGACAGGGCTTTGGAAATCTTTTCCGCCCTCTTTGCATCCATCGAAGCCATATGTCAAATTTAGTGCAAGGTATAAAAAAATAAAGATATAGGGGTAAATTGCAGTTTTAATGCTGAAGTACTAAATAATGACCTATGACCGTCAATAATTTCACGCTGCAACAAATACCGGAAAGAACGGCAAGACCGCGGGCCTATGGGCTTACGATGATCAACGATAAGGGGCTTAGCGCCAATGAAGCAAGGAACCTGTTATCGGTCGCCTATCCTTATGTAGATATGGTGAAACTGGCTTTCGGGACTTCTTTTGTAACGCCCGATCTCCGCGAGAAAATCAGGATCTATCAATCGGCTGGTGTGCCTGTCTATTTCGGGGGACTATTGTTCGAAGCGTTCATTATCCGCAATCAGTTTGCCGACTATGTTCGCCTGCTGGAAGAATATGAGATCCCTTATATCGAAGTCTCGGACGGGTCGATCGATATTTCGCATGAAGAGAAGTGCGGTTATATCGAGAAGCTTTCCAAATATGGCGTGGTATTGAGCGAGGTGGGTTCCAAGGACAAAGACCGGGAGCATATCACTCCTCCTTACCAATGGATCCGGCTGATGAAGGCGGAGCTGGAAGCGGGCGCTTCCTATATCATCGCAGAGGCCCGGGAGACGGGCACGGTGGGTTTGTACCGTGATTCCGGCGAAGTGCGGGAGGGGTTGGTGCAGGAGATCCTTACGAAGGTGCCTGCTGAAAAGATCATCTGGGAGGCTCCGCAAAAAGATCAGCAACTCTATTTCTTAACCCTGATCGGCGCCAATGCCAACCTGGGGAATATAAATCCTTCCGAAGTGATCGCGCTGGAGGCGATGCGCATCGGGCTCAGAGGGGATTCTTTTCATTTGTTTCTGGGGAAATAAAGGGTAAGTGGGTAGTGGCGGTTGTTGTTGTTGTTGTTGTCAAGTCCTAAGTAAAAGTTGACTGGTTAAATAATTAGTGCGCGAAGGTAAAAAACCATTAGAACCATTCAAAAGTTCAAATGGTTTTTTTGTGCCAGGCCTTCGGCTTCCTTTGGTTTTGACGG
>Ga0179596_10000245_pt1 | contig 21633 bp, 10 predicted proteins | sample CZODoug1_1_08_16_FD_155494 | JGI IMG/M metagenome (GOLD analysis project Ga0179596, IMG submission 155494) | Vadose zone soil fungal communities from Angelo Coast Range Reserve, California, USA - CZODoug1_1_08_16fungal (Illumina Assembly) | ecosystem: Environmental > Terrestrial > Soil > Vadose...
GCACGATTCATTTCGACGTCGGCAAGGGCTTCTTCCTCAACGGCAAGTCGCTCAAGATCAAGGGCACCTGCAACCATCAGGATCACGCTGGCGTTGGTGCAGCCCTGCCAGATCGCCTGCAATGGTTCCGCCTCGCCATCCTGAAGGAGATGGGCGGCAACGCCGTCCGCACCTCGCACAACATGCCCACGCCGGAGTGGGTCGATGCCTGTGACCGCATGGGCATGATGATGATGTGCGAGACACGCAGCGAGGCCTCCACGCCCGAGGGCCTCGATCAACTCTCGCTCATGATTAAGCGCTACCGCAACGCGCCCTCCATCATCCTCTGGTCCATCGGCAACGAGGAGTCGGTGCTACAGCGTGACGCTACTGGCGAGGAGGTCGGTGCCACCATGATCGCCCGCGCCCATGCCCTCGACCCTACACGCCTCTGCACAGCGGCCGTCAACAACAACTACGGCACGGGTGTCTCGAAGGTGCTCGACGTGGAGGGCTTCAACTACAACCTGGGCAAAATCGAGGGCTATCACGCCTCGCATCCCAAACAGCCCCTCATCGGCACCGAAACCGCCAGCACCGTGGCGACACGCGGCATCTACCAGACCGATGCCCTCCGCAACTGGGTCAGCGCCTACGATGTGAACTTCCCCAGGTGGGCCTCCACCGCCGAGGCCTGGTGGCAGATCTACGGCACCCGCGACTATCTTCCCGGAGGCTTTGCCTGGACCGGCTTCGACTATCGTGGCGAGCCCACGCCCTACGGCTGGCCGTCCATCAACTCGCAGTTCGGCATCGTCGACATGTGCGGCTACCCGAAGAACGACTTCTTCTACTACAAGGCCTGGTGGGGCACCGAGCCTGTGCTTCACCTCTTCCCGCACTGGAACTGGGAGGAGCGGATCGGCGAGCCAGTCGAGGTGTGGGTCCACTCCAACCTCGATGAGGTCGAGCTCTTCCTGAACGGCAAGAGCCTCGGCAGCCAGAAGGTAGTGCCCTTGACGCACCTCGCCTGGAAGGTGAAGTACGAGCCCGGCACCCTCGAAGCTCGCGGCAGCAAGGCGGGTAAGGTTGTCCTCACGGAGAAGCGCGAGACCACCGGTAAGATCGCGGCTCTACGCCTTACGTCTGACCGCACAAAGATCGATGCCGATGGCGAGGACATCGCGATCCTGAGCGTGGAGGCTCTCGATGCAGCCGGTCGCATAGTGCCCACGGCCTGTGACTTCGTGCAGTTCAAAGTGTCTGGAGCAGGTGCGCTGATCGGCGTAGGCAACGGAGACCCCAACTGCCAGGAGTCCGACAAGGAGCCGAAGCGGAGTCTCTTCAACGGTCTGGCACAGCTCATCGTGCAGTCCACGAAGACACCCGGCGAGATCACGATTGAAGCCTGGACCGAAGACTACCCCGGCCCCAAACTACCCGTGGTCAAGACGGTCGTCACCACGCAACGTGTCAAGCACCGAGCAAGTGTGTAGAAGAGCGGAACGATGACGAAGCAACAGGTAAGCCGTCGTGGATTTCCAGGTCGTATCGACATACAAATACAAGATACAAGTCAGCCCTGAATGATTCGTTTCAAAGAGAGAGTCTGTCATCCTGATCGGGGGTTGGCGCGCACTTTGCGCCAACTGGAGTCGAAGGACCCCGATGGAGCATACAGCGCCACAGATTTTGCCCACAAATGCGCCTTCACGAGTCGATCACCTACAGGCGTTCGGGGAGTCCTGACATCGCCTGAATCGCACACCATTTTGCATGCATTGCTGTCCACCGCTTCCCGTAGAGTGGTAACGCGTGGGATAAACTTTCCGCGGGAGACAGCGTTTGAGCAAGCCGCAGGAGAAGCAGGGCAAACGGCGGGTGCGGACTCCGGCAACCGGGGAGCCGCGAGACAAGGCGGAGCACGGAACCAGCCTCTCCACGGCGTTCCAGGAGATCCGCGAGCTCATCGTGCACGGCAGACTGTCACCCGGCACCTGGATCGTCGAGGCAGACCTGGCCGAGCGGCTGAACATGAGCCGAACCCCTGTCCGGGGCGCCATCCACTGGTTGCAGCTCGAGGGTTACGTGCTGGAGCAGAGGCACGTCAGCAAGTCGCGGATGGTCGTGGCACCGCTCACCAAGGAAGACGCAAACGCCCTCTATTCCATCATCGGACGCATCGAGGGCCTGGCAGGCCGGGGTGCGGCGGCGATGTCCGAGGACCAGCGAAACGCCCTCGCCGAGGAACTGCGCGGCATCAACCACAAGCTCCTCGAGATCGCCGAGGGTCGCGGAGGCCACGCCGTCGGAATCTTCGACCTGGACCGCGACTTCCACCGGGCGATCGTAAATGCTGGGTCCGGGGCCCGCCTGCTGACGCTGCACAAGGCGATTGAACCTCAGGCGGAGCGTTACTGGCGTCTCTACGCAAGCTCTATTATCAATAATTTACAGAGTTCGCTCCAGGAGCATGACACCATCATCGTGAGCGTTGTCGCTGGCGATGCGGATGCTGTCGAGCGCGCATTGATTGCAAACTGGGAGCTGGGCGCGGAACGGCTGGGCCACGTCATCGACATCTTCGGCGAGCGCGGAAGCTGGTAACGGTCCTTGCCGACCAACGGAAGGCCCGCACGAGATCGAAGCAGCACGACCGGTATACACGTCAGGAAGGTTCTGCCGCAGGCGCCGTGACCGCCGCCCGCGCAGGGCGCCCGTCCGGCAGGACAAGAGCAGCGAGTCTCTAAAGCAGGTCCTCAGGGGACTGTGTTTTTTTCGAGGCAGAGAGCGCAGAGCAGGAACAGGACGCTTCCTTTATCCTTCAGAAGACGTTTGGGAAGGTGGAGACGAGATGGCAGTGCAATGGAAGTCATTGGTGTGCGGGGTAACGTTTACTCTTAGTTCGTTCGTAGCGTTGGCGCAGGCTCCCTCTGGGACGCATACGTTCGGGGTCGAAGGCAAGCAGTTCCTCTACGACGGCAAGCCGTACCAGGTGCTGTCCGGCGAGATGCACTACCCGCGCATCCCCCGCGAGTACTGGCGCGACCGCTTCCGCAAGGCACGCGCCATGGGCCTCAACACCATCACCACCTACGTCTTCTGGAACGTGCATGAGCCGCGCCCCGGGGTCTATGACTTCACCGGCCAGAACGATGTCGCGGAGTACATCCGCGAGGCCCAGCAGGAGGGTTTGAACGTCATCCTCCGTCCCGGCCCATACGTCTGCGCGGAGTGGGAGCTCGGCGGCTATCCGTCCTGGCTCCTCAAGGATCACAGCCTGGTCCTGCGCAGCGCCGACCCCAAGTACATGGCCGCGACACACGCCTGGTTCCAGCGCCTCGGCAAGGAGATCAAGCCTCTGCTCCTCGCCAACGGTGGCCCCATCATCGCCGTGCAGGTGGAGAACGAGTATGGCAGCTTCGGCGATGACCACGCCTACATGGAGGCAGTGAAGAAGGATCTGATCGACAGCGGCATGACCGGCCTGCTCTACACGGCGGACGGTCCTCCGGAGGTGCCGAAGGGCTCTCTGCCGGAGCTTCCGGCCGTCATCAACTTTGGTACGGGCGATGCGAAGCCAAGCTTCGCGAAATTCGAGACGCTACGCCCCAACGGCCCACGCATGAGCGGCGAATACTGGGCCGGTTGGTTCGATCACTGGGGTCAGAAGCATCAGGTCACCGATGGCAGCAAGCAGGTCGAAGAGTACACCTGGATGATCCAGCAGGGCTACTCGGTCAGCATGTACATGTTCCACGGCGGCACCAGCTTTGGCTGGATGAACGGCGCCAACAGCAACGGCAAGAACTTCGAGCCGGACACGACCAGCTACGACTACGATGCGCCGCTCGATGAGAAGGGCGACCCGCGTCCGAAGTTCTTCGCCTTCCGCGATGCGATTGCGAAGGTGACGGGCAAGGTGGCCCCACCGCTTCCAGCTGCCACCACGCGGCAGGCATTCCCCATCGAAGCAAAGACGCTGACGGCCTCGCTGTGGAGCAATCTACCCAAGCCGGTGGAGTCGAAGACGCTGCTGGCGATGGAGGATCTCGACCAGTCCTACGGCTACGTGCTCTATCGCACCGTGCTCGCAGCGGGCGACGGTGGCGAGCTGGTGCTCGATGGTCTGCACGACTATGCCCAGGTGTACGTGAACCATGAGCTGGTGGGCACGCTCGATCGCCGCAACGGCGATTCGAAGCTGACCCTGCCGGTCGTGAAATCCGCGGGCACGCTGGACATCCTGGTGGAGAACAGCGGCCGCGTGAACTACACGAAGGTTATTCGCGGCGAGCGCAAGGGTATCACCGGCAAGGTGACCCTGGCAGGCAATGAGCCGAAGCTCTGGAAGATCTACTCCCTGCCCATGGACAATCTATCGAAGCTCAAGTTCGCAGCGGAGCCATGCTCGGGCCCATGCTTCTATCGCACCAGCATGACGGTCGATAAACCCGCCGATACCTACCTCGACACACGCGGCGTGCAGAAGGGTACAGTGTGGGTCAACGGTCGCACCCTCGGCCGCTTCTGGTCGGTAGGCCCGCAGTTCGGCCTGTATACACCCGCCCCGTGGCTGCACAGCGGAGCGAACGATGTGGTCTTCTTCGACCTGAAGGGAACGTCCAAGGATACGTTGAAGGGCGCGACCGAACCCATCTTCGCCATGCCGGAAGTCGCCGAGACCAAGCAGTAAAAAGGCTCTGAAGAATCGCTGTTGTTTTTGCTTCTGGGATAGGCCCGGGCTTTAGCCCGGGCATCTCAATGCACCGCGAAATCGGGCTTTAGCCCTTGGGATATGAGTTCTTCGTTATCGGTAAAGATCCCGGCCGAAGTTCGCTACAACCTACACCGATTGTTGCGCGTGCTTGTGCGCTACATGTCGCGTATGTGCCGAAATGATCTCCTTCTTCCCTTCGAAGAAGGCATACGCCACAGGCAGAAGCAACAACGTAAGCGCGGTCGAACTCACCAGCCCTCCAATCACAACGATGGCCAGCGGACGTTGAATCTCCGAGCCCGGCCCCGTAGCGAAGAGGAAGGGAACCAGCCCCAGCGCCGCAACCGTAGCGGTCATCATCACTGGCCGGAAGCGCAGCCGCGTACCCTCCTGCACCGCCTCTTCCTGGCTCATGCCCTCTTCCCGTAGCTTGCGAATGTACGACACCAGCACGACCCCGTTCAGCACCGCGATACCCCACAGCGCGATGAACCCAACCGATGCCGGCACCGACAAATACTCCCCCGAGATAAACAGCCCCAGGATGCCACCGATGGAAGCCAGCGGCAGCACCGTAATGATGAGTGCCGCAAACCGCACCGAGTGAAACAGCACAAACAGCAGGAAGAAGATCGCCGCAACCGTAATGGGCACGATGATCATCAGGTGGTGCATCGCACGTTGCATATTGTGGAACTGCCCACCCCACTCGATCATGTATCCAGCCGGAAGCTGCGTGTTGCGCTCCACCTTGTCCTGCAGCTCTTTCACATAGCCGCCCAGGTCGCGTCCTTGCACATTCACGCCCACGACGATGCGCCGTTTGCCCATGCTGCGATTGATCAGCGCAGGCCCCTCAACCACCTTTACGCTGGCCAGATCTTTGAGCGGAATACGTGGTCCATCGGGTGAGCTGATCTGCAGCTCGCGAATGTCTTCGATGCTGTCGCGCAATGTCTGTGGCAACCGTACGACGCCCGAAAACCTCCGCTCGCCTTCGTAGATCTCCGTAGCGGATCGACCCGCAATCGCCGTCTCGACCACGTCGTTCACGTCCGACGCATTCAGCCCATACCGCGCAATCGCTCCACGGTCGATGTCGATGGTCAGATACTGCTGCCCACCCACGCGGTCGACGCGCGTATCCTGCGTGCCCGCAATCCCGGTCGCCACCTTGGCAATCTCGTTGGCCTTCTGAACGAGCACGTCGAGGTCATCGCCATAGAGCATCACGGCCACGTCCGCACGCACACCCGACACCATCTCATCCACGCGGTCGCTGATCGGTTGCGACATCACAAGATTGATGCCAGGCAGCGCCGCAAGCCGGTCGCGAATCTGTTCGGCGATCCCATCCTGCGTCATGCCATGCGGCCGCGCATCGAAGGGTGTCAACGACGCCAGCACATCAGCCTCATTGGGCCCCGCAGGGTCGGCCGGAGACTCACCCCGTCCAACGCGCGAGACGACGTTCTCGACACCCGGAACCTGCATCATCAGCCGTTGCATCTCGCGCTCCATCTTCAGTGACTCATCGAGCGAGATATTCGGAACACGGTCCGCATTGGGCGAGAGCGTGCCCTCCTGCATCTCCGGGATAAACGAAGTCCCCAGAAACGGAGCCAGCGCCAGCGAGCCGCAGAAGATAAGGATGACGACAAGCACCATCGTCTTGCGATGGTTCAACGCCCAGCGCAGCAGCATGTTGTAAGGCTTGCGCAGCCAGCGCACCAGCCACGTATCGTCCTCCGAGCCACCCTTCAGCAGATACGACGAGAGCACCGGAGAGAGCGTAAGCGACAGCACCAGCGAGATCGCCAGCGCAATCGCAATCGTGTACGCCAGCGGCGCGAACATCTTGCCCTCCATGCCCTCAAGCGTCATCAGCGGCAGGAAGACAAGAATGATGATGGCCACACCAAACAGCGTAGGCGTCGCAACCTCCTGCACGGCGGTCAACACCACATGCAGCTTTGCAAACGTATCCTCCGGCTGATGCTCATGCCGCGCATGACTCAACCTCGCGAAGACGTTCTCCACCACCACCACCGAACCATCCACCATCAGCCCAATGGCAATCGCCAGCCCACCCAGCGACATCAGGTTGGCCGAAAGTCCAATGTGGTTCATCACCAGGAATGTCAGCAGAGGCGTCAGCACAAGGTTCGCACTGACGATCAGGCTCGAGCGCAGATCGCCCAGAAAAAGGAATAGCACCACCACTACAAAGATCACGCCTTCGCCCAGCACCTCGGTCACCGTGTGGATAGCCGCATCCACAAGCTGCGAGCGGTCGTAGTAGGGCACAATCTGCAGATTGCCCGGAATCATGTGACGCCGGTTGATCTCCGCCACTCTCTCCTTCACGCGGCTGACGATCTCCTTCGCGTTGCCTCCGCTGGTCATCAGCACCACGCCACCCACGGCCTCGGTGTAGCCGTTCTTAATCATGGCGCCGTACCGCACCTCCGTGCCGATCCGCACCTGCGCGACATCGCGAATATAGACAGGCGTGCCCTTCGTCTCCTTCAACACGATGTTGCGCATGTCGTCGAGATCGCGCACCAGGCCCACCGTGCGGATCAGGTACTGCTCCGCGTGCTGCGGCAGGACACCTCCACCGGCATTCGCGTTGTTCCGTGCCAGCGCGTTCTGCACATCGTTGATGGTCAGGTTGTAGTAGTGCAGCTTCTGCGGATCGACCAGCGTCTCATACTGCTTCACAAATCCGCCGGTCGAGTTGATCTCCGCAACCCCTGGAATCGACCGCAGCAGCGGACGCACCACCCAGTCCTCCAGCGTGCGCCGCTCAATCAGTTGCTCGCGGGTCAGCGGAGTCTTCTGTGCCGTCTCCCCAGGCAGCTCCAGCGTGTACTGATACACCTCGCCCAGCGCATTCGTAATCGGCCCAAGGATCGGCGTGACCCCTGCGGGCATGCGGTCGCGCAGCTCGGAGAGCCGCTCCGAAACCATCTGCCGCTCGCGATACAGATCGCTCTCATCGTTGAAGACCAGCGTAATCAGCGAGAGCCCCGGCTTGTTCAGCGAGCGCATATCCGTCATGCCGGGCAGCCCGGTCATGGCGATCTCGATGGGGATCGTCACGAAGCGCTCCACCTCTTCAGGAGATTTGCCTGCTGCTTCCGTCGCGATCTGTACCTGGATATTGGCAACGTCAGGAAAGGCGTCGACCGAGAGATTCTGCGCCGCGTTGATGCCGAAGCCGACCAGCACCAGCGCAACGACTACCAGGATGAGCCGCTGTCGCAGCGCGCCCGCGATGATGGCATGCAGCATCTAGACGCCTCCCTTGATTGCGTTCTGCTTGCGCTGGTTGTTCAGGTGGAACGCGCCCTGGATCACGATCTTCTCTTCCTGCTGCACCCCACCGAGCACCACGCGCCGGTCGTTCTCCTCTTCGCCCAGCGTCACCTCGCGCAGCTTGTAGTGTTGCGGGCTGCTCATCACGAACACATAGTCCTTGTTGCTCTCGCGCACGACAGCTTCATTGGGCACGGTGAGCTTGTTGCCGGTCTGTCCAGTCAGCGTCATGGCCGCGAGCTCATCGGGCTTCAGCAGGCCAGCCGGATTGGCAACGTCCATATGCACCTCAACAGTGCGCGTGGCCGGATCGACGATCGGCGACACAAACGAGAGGCGTCCGGTCAGCTTCTCCTGCGGCAACGCAGGGATCCGCACCTCGACCTCCATGTTCTTCTTCAGTTGTCCCGCATCTTCCTCGGGCACGTTAGCGACGATCCAAACGCTCGAAAGATCCGCGATGGTGAACGCCGGGTCCGAAGGCTGCACGACCTGCCCAATCGTGATCTCACGCTTCAGCACCGTGCCTCCACGCGGAGCGACGATCGGGTAGTCCGCACTCAGCTTGCGCGTCGCTTCCAGATGGCCGATCTGCGAGGCCGTCATGCAAAGCCCACGCAGTTGAGTACGGCTCGACTCTACCTCGGTGCTGGCCTGTAGCAGCTCGGCCTGGCGACGTTCAAGCTCCGCCTTGCCAATTACGTCGGCTTTCACCAACTGCTCGGCGCGCTTCTCCGCGGCCGCGGCCAGCCCCTGTTGTGAGGTCGCCTTGATCAGAGCAAGCTGCGTGTCGGAAAGATTGGTGCTATGCAGCGTCGCCAACACCGTGCCCGCCTTCACGTACTGGCCCTCGAAGCTGAGCAGTTGCAGGATGCGGCCCGCGACGGGCGAACCCACACGCGCGATGCGTTGCGCGTCGGTCTCAACATGTGCGGCCACCTGGAGCGTACCGGTAATGGCAGCCATCTCCGGCGTGCCGAACTTCAGGTTCTCAGCGAGCGCTGGCGTAACCGTCACCTCGTCGGGATCGCTTGGCTGCGCGGTCGCCGTGGCTACCTGCTTCGGCTTGCAGCCCTGGGCACCCAGCAACAGCGATGCAAGCAGCAAGGGCAAAATGGCGTGTCGGCAGGGAAAAGAGAGGGGGAGTTTCATCGCATTCATCAGGGCTTTGCTCCAGGCACAACCGCGCCAAGTTCTTCAAGGTCAACAAACGCCGACTGGCGTGCGAACTGCGCATCCAGCAGATCTCCGCGCACGCTCTGCAGCACACGCTGCGCATCCAGCACCTCCACAATGCCGCGCTCGCCAAAGCGGTACGCAGCCTTCGCCGCATCGACCGCACTGGCCGCCGCACGCATCGAGCCCGACTCCAGCGAGGTCACCTGCTGGTCCGCCAGCTGGTACTGCTCGTACGCACGCTCCAGTGCGGAGATCAGCTCCAACCGCCTCTGTCCAAGGATGGCGTTCGACTGCGCGATGGAGGCCTTCGCCTCTTCAATCTGTCCCTTCCGTCTATCCCACAGCGGTATCGGGATCGTGACGCCCGTGCGCCAGTAGCGCAGGTCGGGCTGATTTTCAAACTCCGCAAAGGCCGTGGGTCGCGGAATAACCAGCGCATGTTCACGATCAAGCGTGGCCCGCCCGGACTGGATCTCTGCCTCGGTCTGCGCCACGGCCGGATGCGTCCGCAACACCTGCTCCCTCAACTCCTTCACGGGAGGCAGCGTCATCCTCGGCTCGAGCTCACCCTGCGGGTTCAGGTTCGCATCGGCTGAAGCAGCAATCGCAACGCGCAGCAGGGCAATCGCATTGGCAAACTCAAGTCGCGCACTGCTCACGTCGAAGCGTGCTCGAGCCAGCTCGGCTTCGGCGCGAGTCAACTCCAGACGACCCTTCTCGCCCACCTCCACCTCAACCTCCACGCGGCGTCGCAGATCCTCCACCAGATGCAGATTCTCCTGCGCGTGCTCAATCTCTTCACGGCGTCGCAGCGTGTTGTAGAAGGCATGCTTCGCATCCGAGACAACGGAGAGCGAGACAGCCTGTCGCGCCGCCTCGCTGCCGTTCACCGCGAACTTTGCCGCCCGCTCCCGCGCACGGCGTTCGCTCGGAATCTCGATCGTCTGCGAGGCAGCATAGTGCTGCAACTGACCGGGAACACCCGGCGTCGCAATGGGCCGCGCATACTGGCGGCCCTGGTACACCTCGATGGTCGGGTTGCTATACGCCAGCGCGGAACGCGCGGCCGCAGTCGTCCGCTGTATGGTCGCGGATGCGCCCTGAAGCTTCGGGCTGTTCGCAACAGCCATCGCAACCGCATCCGCAAGGGAGAGGGTCGCGGGTGAGCTTGGGGTGGAGATAGTAGAGGATGAATACGCCGTACTCTGGACCATCGGTGCCGAGGGAAAAAGAGCCGGGCTCTGTCCATGGAGGACAAGGCCCGGCATGCCAAAAAGAGAGAGGATGAAACGGCTAAGTGTCACGCCGGGGTCTATGCAATCGCCCTGCCAAAGCAAAAGAGCGTAATGACTGGAGTTGTGCGCCGCGGCCGTGGCGCGGGTGTCCTATTTGGTACACCCCCTGTCCCAAAGGGTCCAACCATGGAGGCCGATCGAGAGCCCCAAAGGCGGTTTCACAAGGTTTGGAACTTGGACCTCAAATTGCACTCCTCCCTTCGCGATGTACCTGAAACTGGCTTCGATTCTTCCGCCCGCATCCGCCTCGCCCTACGTCCGTCTCCTGCCGGCGTGGGAGAATGAACGGATGCTGCCTCTTCCGCAAACGTGGCGCTCGATGCGTGCGAAGGCATCGCTTGTGGTCTTCCTCGTGGTCGCTCTGGCGATCTCCACCTGGATGGCGCCACCCCACGACCTGGTGCTGCACAACATCCTGCACCACCTCAACATCCTGCCCTTCATGCTGGCCGGCCTTTTCTTCGGCTGGCGTGGAGCCCTGCGTACGGTCCTGCTGGCCGCGATCCTCCAGGCCCCAACGCTCTATCGCCATTGGTCGCGTGAGCCCCTCGACGCACAGGATCAGATCGTCGAGGTCAGCATCTTCGGCACAGCCGGTGTCATCGCCGGCCTGCTCTCCGACCGCGAGCGCATGCAGCGCAAACGCGTCGAGCAGACCAAGATCGAGCTCGAGTCGGTCTACACCGAACTGCGCGAAAACATCGAGCAGCTAAAGAAGACCGAGCGGCTTAGCGTCGCCGGGCAGCTCTCCTCCAGCCTCGCCCACGAGATCCGCAATCCCCTTGCCAGCATCAGTGGCGCGGCCGGTATCCTCGCACGCGGACAGGCCTCCCCGGAGGCCCGCGCCGAGTGCCTCGAGATCCTCACCAAGGAGTCGCAGCGCCTCAACAAGCTGCTGACCAACTTCCTCGACTTCGCCCGTCCCCGCCTGCCGCGCCTGCAACGCACCGAGCCCCTCGACATCGTGCAGTCCGTCACCACGCTCGCCCAACACATCGCCAACCGCGAGGGCGTCTCACTCGACCTCAAGACCAGCCCGCACCTGCGCGAGGTCGAGTGCGATGCCGAGCAGATCAAGCAACTCCTCTTAAACCTCATCCTCAACGCCATCCAGGCCACGGGCAGCAATGGCGTGGTCACCATCCATGCCTCCTCCACCGAAAGCACGCTCACGGTGGAAGTCCGCGATCAAGGACGCGGCATCGACCCCGAACAGCGCGTCCGCATCTTCGATCCCTTCTTCACCACCAAGGAGAACGGGACCGGCCTCGGCCTCGCCATCGCCTCGAACATCGCAGCGCAGCACGGTGGCTCGCTTACCTTCCAGCCCAATGCACCGCACGGCTCCATCTTCCGCATGGAGCTGCCGGCAGCGGCCAACCTCCCCGCACGCACAAGTTTGGTGGAACAACGATGAAACGGAAACACATCTTTGTCGTGGACGACGACAGTAGCCTCCGCAAGGTCGTCAAGATGCAGCTCGAAGAGGCCGGCTACGAGGTGTCCGTCGCCGCCGACGGCGAGGAGGCGTGGACGATGCTGAAGGAGCGCGAGCCCCAGCTCGTCATCACCGACCTCCGCATGCCCACCACGGGGCTCGAACTCCTGCGTCGCATCACCAAGGAGGGCATCCAGACCACCGTCATCGTCGTCACCGCCTTCGGCACCATCGAGACGGCCGTCGAGGCCATGCGCATGGGAGCCTACGACTACGTCACCAAGCCCATCGACTTCGAAGCGCTCGTGCTCATCGTGCATCGCGCCATGGAGCGCCAGCAGCTCATCGAAGAGGTCCGCACCCTGCGCTCCGCCATGGACCAGCGCTACGGCTTCGAGAAGATCGTCGGCCACTCCAAGAGCTTCCTCCGCGTACTCGATCAAGCCGCCCGCGTCTCCCAGCGCGACACCACAATCCTCATCCAGGGCGAGACCGGCACCGGCAAAGAGCTCGTTGCCCGAGCCATCCATCACAACAGCCAGCGCAGCAGCCGCCCCTTCATCGCCATTAACTGCGGCGCCATCCCGCGCGAACTCGTTGAGTCGGAGCTCTTCGGCTACAGCCGCGGCGCCTTCACCGGAGCGCTCACCAACAAGGCCGGCCGCTTCGAGTCCGCCGACGGCGGCACGCTCTTCCTCGACGAGGTAGGCGACCTGCCCCTCGAAGCGCAGGTCAAGCTCCTCCGTGTGCTCCAGGAAGGCGAGCTCCATAAGCTCGGCTCGAGCACGCCCATCAAGGTCGACGTGCGCGTCATTGCCGCGACCCACCGCAACCTCGCCGCCATGGTTGAAGACGGCACCTTCCGCGAGGACCTCTACTATCGCCTCGCCGTAGTGCCCCTGCGCGTCCCCCCACTGCGCGAGCGGCGCGAGGACATCCCCGAGCTGGTCGATGCACTCTTCCAGCGCTCCAGGGAACGGCACGGCCTCAACGAGGTCCGTCTCGCCGCCGGAGTCTATCAACGCCTCGTCTCGCATCGCTGGCCCGGCAACGTGCGCCAGCTTGAGAACCTCCTCGAACGCCTCCTGGTCCTCTCCTCCAGTGACCTCATCACGGTGGACGATCTACCCGAAGAGTTAAGCCCCAACGCCCCAAGCACCGCCATCATCTGGCCCGATCTACCCGAGGAGGGCATCAGCCTCGAGTCGGTCGAACGCGAGCTGATCAGCCGCGCTCTCGAGAAGTGTGGCGGCAATCAAAGCCAGGCCGCCCGCTACCTCGACATCAGCCGCCGCACCCTCATCTACCGCATGGAAAAGCACGGCCTCGCTGACCCCGAGCCGCGATAAGCACCTCCAGGCAGTGCCTGACGAATCACAAACCGTCTATCTGGGGAGCTTTTGGGATTAGCGTGGGGCTTTAGCCCCACGAATTACGGGCAGAAAGGGAGGGGCTTTAGCCCCGGGTCGTTGTCTTTGTAGTTGCACTGCGACTGATAACACCTCCAATGCGATTCGTCAGGCAATACCTGGTCCCGCCCACCCGACTCCACAAACTCAACCCACTACCAGCCCGCCGTGTGAACAGCGCGGAAACCCTTGCGCAGTTACCATTTTGCGGTCATTTTCTTCTCGTTATAGATAGTGTAGGAAAACAAAAAAGGCTACAGAGGACATCATTTTAATGGGTTGGTGGAAAAATTCTTGTTCGATCGCAAAATCTGGTGTTACGCTTCATAGGTTCAAGAAAACTTAGTTACGCGGTAAAACGACCAGCCATCAAGTGCTGCGTTTTCAAACGCTGGATGGAGTAGTGCGAATTCGTACTCGCCATTGGTGTGCCCATTCGTAACCCAATATTTCTGGAACTGCAAAAGACATGTAATGTGCGGAGCGGACATGACGAAGCAGTGGGTAAGCAAGTTTGGCGCAGCAGTTCTGATGGCCATGGTAGGTGCACACGCGGCATATGCCACGGAAGCAACCCTCACCGCCGACGCACACGTCAACTCCGCCCGCCCCAGCACGAACTACGGCGGCGTCTCGAACCTCGCGGTGGGCAGCGGCAACACGGCGCTCATGCAGTTCGATCTGTCGAGCCTTCCCTCCGGCACCACCTCCACCCAGATCGCCCACGCCTCGCTCCGCCTCTACGTCAATCGCGTCTACACGCCCGGAACCATCGCGGTCGGTCTAATCAACAGCACCTGGGCGGAGTTCACCGTCACCTACGCGACCATCCCCACAATCATCCCTACTTCAATCAATCCATTTGGTGTCGCAACCGGCGACCAGTACGTCACGGTCGACGTCACCTCGCTCGTCCAGGGCTGGGTCACCACGCCGTCCTCAAACTTCGGCGTAGCCCTCTCCTCCACGACCGCCAACGCGCTCTTCGACTCCAAGGAGAACGACGAGACCGCGCACCTGCCCCAACTCGACATCACCATCACCTCGCAGGGGCCGACCGGCGCCACCGGTGCTACTGGCGCGATTGGCCCTCAGGGGCCCCAGGGCACTGCGGGAACCAACGGCACCAATGGAGCTACCGGCGCGGCAGGCCCCATCGGCTTGACCGGTCCTCAGGGCATCCAAGGCGTGACGGGCTCCACCGGCTCTCAGGGTATCCAGGGTGTGGCAGGGGCGACAGGCGCGACTGGTGCTACTGGTCTCACCGGAGCAACAGGATCGACGGGAGCCATTGGCGCAACAGGTGTCACCGGAGCTCAAGGCGTTACGGGCAACACTGGTCCCACCGGAGCAACAGGTACCACTGGCTCGACCGGAGCACAGGGTGCCCCCATCACATTCCAGGGCACTTGGAGCAGTACCACTACCTACGTCATCGGCGATACCGTCTATGAGAATGGAACCAGCTACATCGCATTGACCGCGAACACAAACATCGACCCTGCGACGAATGTGGCAGGTAGTGGTACCACCTGGGCGGTTCTGGCGTTGAAGGGCACCATTGGGGCGGTTGGTGTCACGGGTGCGACTGGCGCGACCGGCCCTCAGGGTATCCAGGGGATTCAGGGAGTGATCGGCGCTACCGGCGCTCAGGGACTACAGGGCGTCGCGGGCGCCACCGGCCCCCAGGGCCTTATAGGGAATACGGGAGCCATCGGCGCAACGGGTGTCACCGGAGCTCAAGGCGTTACGGGTTCCACCGGCGCTCAGGGGATTCAGGGTGTCACGGGTTCCACCGGAGCTACCGGTTCACAAGGGATCCAGGGTGTCACTGGCTCCACGGGTGCCATCGGCCCCCAAGGCGTTACAGGCAATACCGGAGCTACTGGTGCAACAGGTGGCACTGGTGCCCAGGGCGTTACAGGCAATACAGGCGCCATCGGCGCAACCGGTGTCACCGGCGCAACAGGCGCTACGGGCAGTACTGGCTCGACCGGCGTAACCGGCTCTACGGGTGCGACCGGTGCCCCGGTCACGTTCCGAGGCACTTGGAGCAGCGGCACCAGCTACGTCATCGGCGATACCGTCTATGAGAACGGAACCAGCTACATCGCATTGACCGCGAACACAGCCATCGACCCCGCGACCGATGTGTCGGGCAGCGGTGGCAACTGGGCGGTCCTGGCGTTGAAGGGTGCTATAGGATCGACCGGCGTCACTGGCGCAACCGGCTCGGTCGGTGCTCAGGGGACCCAGGGCGTTCAGGGTGTCACCGGCGCAACCGGAACAGCCGGAGCGCAGGGACTTCAGGGCGTCACGGGGGCAACGGGCGCTATCGGTGCTACTGGAGCAACCGGAGTTACGGGTGCAACAGGTGCCACTGGCTCGACCGGTGTCACGGGAGCCACGGGCGCGACTGGTCCACAGGGAATTCAGGGCGTTACCGGCTCTACGGGAGCCACTGGTCCCACCGGAGCAACGGGTAGCACGGGAACGACAGGTATCACCTATCTCGGGGCCTATAACTCCGGCACGAGCTACGTGGCTACTGACGTCGTCCTGTACAACTCCGCGCTCTACATCGACACCTACACCGCCGGGACGGTCACGGCTATCGTGCCCACCAACACGACCTACTGGTCGCTCCTGTTGCCTCAGGGGGCGACGGGCGCCGCGGGCGCAACCGGAGCCACCGGAGCCGCCAGCACCGTCGCGGGCCCAAGTGGTCCGGCTGGTGCCCAGGGACCAACGGGCGCAACGGGAGCCACAGGTGCCACGGGCACTGGCCTCGGCACGGCAACGACCTTCAGCGGAGGCATTCCGTTCCTGGTCGCCTCACACGGCAACACCACGACCACCTTCGTCTACTGCTCACCGATCGGCAGCGGAAACTGCACGAATGCGCTGACGAACGTCAGCCCGTACGCGCCGATGCCGATCGCATGCCATGCCCACCTGACGGTATTTATGCCCGGCACCCTCACCATCACGCTCATGAGCTCCACCGCCGTGGGCACGACTGGCTCGAGCGTTGGGAGTTGCAGCACCAGCTCCGGGTCACCCACTTGCACGATCGACGGAGGAAACATCAGCGAGGGCACATATCTCTACATGCAGGCGAGTAACAACGCGGCCAGCATCGCCTACACCACGGCGTTCTCCTGCCAGTAGTCCATGCCTCCGTGGGCCCACATCCAGACATCCGGGATGTGGGCCTTGAACCACTCCACGCTAAGGGATCGTCATCACGCACTGAAGGGACTGTAAGCGATGAATCAAACCCGTACTCCGATCGCTGTCCCCGTGAGCTCTATGGTGAATCTGCTTGACACGCACGATACAATCAAGAGAGAGACAAAGGTTCCGGTTGAGCTCGAAAAGCTCCCATCCGCCTCTCTTGCTGGCCCGGAAGCCCTTTCTTTCGAGGACTTTAGCGGTAAGTCGTTTGGTTGGACGACTTTGCGGAAGATGACCTCCTGCAAGTCCAACGATCGACTGGCTTTAGCCGCAAGGTCTACCCCAGGGGGGAGCCCCCCCACGCGGTGGAAGTTCTCCCTCCGCACCGCGGTCGCGGTCACTGCCGCATTTATTTTTGCGAGCTCGTTGAATGCGCAGACCGCAGCACAGTGGAAGGCATTGGGTCAGTTGAACGCGGCTCGTCCCCGCGCGATTACGATTCCGAACGGCGTTGAGGCGACGACAGTTCCGGTCGCTCTTCCGTCTGGTCTCGCGTACGACTCGACTGGCAACTTGTATATCGCTGCGTCGAACGACCACGTGATCCGCAAGGTCGACTTGTACGGCATCATCACGACAGTCGCAGGAACCGGCGAACAAGGCTTCTCTGGCGACGGAAATGCAGCGACCTCAGCGTTGCTCGACTCGCCCGCGGGCATCGCCCTCGACGCTTCAGGCAATCTGTACATCGCGGACTCGCACAACCATCGCATCCGCGAGGTCGTGAACGGCACGATCTCGACCATCGCCGGAACCTCTAGCGGCGCAGGCTTCTCGGGCGACGGAGGTTCGGCGGCCAACGCGCAGCTCAACCTTCCGACCGCGGTCAGCGTAGACGCTTCGGGCAATGTGCTCATCGCGGACACCAATAACCATCGCATCCGCAAGATCGTCTCGGGCGTGATCACAACCGTCGCGGGAACAGGCGAGGAAGGCTATCTTGGCGACGGCGGAGCAGCGACCTTAGCTCTTCTCGACTCGCCGAACGGCGTAGCCTTCGACACGCTCGTTGTGGGCAAGTTCTACATCGGTGATACGCACAACCAGCGCATTCGCCGGGTCGCGGCGGACGGTACCATCACGACGCTCGCGGGCAGCGGCACCAAGTCCTTCGCGGGCGATGGTTTGACCGGCACGTCGATCGGCCTCGCTGGTCCACGCGGCCTCGCGGTCGATGCTTCGGGTCGCATCTACCTCGCGGACTCGGACAACAACCGCCTTCGCCTGATCGGCACCAACGGAACGATCTCGACTGTCGCGGGCGACGGTGAGGAGTCCTTCTCGGGCGACTCGGGCCTCGCGGTCAAAGCGGCTCTCGACACGCCTCGCACGGTCGCTGTCAACAGCGCAGGCTTCGTCGCGCTCGCCGACACCAACAACCAGCGCGTTCGCGGCATCAACCTCGCGAACATCATCACCACGATCGCAGGCCTTGCCCCAACAGGCTCGGCGAGCCTCACACTCTCCGGCGCAACCAGCTTCGTCTACGGTTCGGGCACGCTCACCGCGACGTTCTCGAACGGCACGCAGACCGCAACCGGAAGCCTGACGCTGCTCGATGGCACGACCGCAGCCGGAACGGCAACGCTCTCCAGCAACACCGCAACGCTCGACCTCTCCAAGCTCACCGCCGGACAGCACACACTCTCGGCCAGCTACGTGGGCGATACGAACAATCCAGCCATCGTCAGCGGCGTCTACGTCGTGACGATCACGCCTCTGCCCATCGTCGCAACGGCGAACTCCATCTCGATCCTCTACGGTCAGCCGATCCCAGCGCTGACGGGCACACTCACCGGTGTGCTTCCCGCCGACACAGCCAACGTCACGGCAGTCTTTACGACCACCGCGGTTCAGGGCTCGAAGACCGGTCTCTATCCCATCACGGTCACGCTTACAGGTTCGGCCTCGCCGAACTATACGGTTACGCTTTCTACCGGCGGCCAGAGCGGACCATCCGGTGTGACGATTGCTCCTACTGCGAGCAAGACGGTTCTGGCGACGACGAACGCTGCGCCTGCCTTCGCCGTGCCCATTACGCTTACCGCGACGGTCACCTCGACCACGACTGGAACGCCGACCGGAACGGTGCAGTTCCTCAACGGCAGCACGGTTCTGGGTAGTTCGACGGTCTCGTCGAGTGGGACTGCGACGCTGGTCGTCTCGACGCTTCCTCTGGGTGTGAATGCGGTCACCGCGGTCTACGGCGGCGATACGAACTTTGCCACCAGCACCTCGTCGGCTCTGGCGGAGACGGTGACCTCGTCCGACTTCACCTTCGCGCTCTCGACCAGTGGCAGCTCCAGCCAGACGGTTGCTCCGGGCGTCGCGGCCAGCTTCCCGTTCACGGTCGCTCCGGCGCTCTCGACCTTCCCGCAGGCAGTCACCTTCGCAGTCTCGGGTCTGCCGACGGGTGCAACCTACACGCTCACGCCCAGTTCCATCGCGGCCGGCGCGGGCTCGACGAGCATGGTGCTCACGGTCACGGCACCGAACGCGACGGCCAAGCTCAGCCCCGCTCCGAAGCCCCGGCAGCACTGGCCCGAGGTCGCCCTTGGGATGCTGCTGCTCCCCTTCGGCGTAAAGCGCTTCCACAGGTTGAGCCGTCAGATGAGCCGCCGCGGCTTGCTGGTGGTCTGGATGTTCTTCGGCCTGGCTGCCGCGGGCGCGCTCACCGGTTGCGGCTCGGGTGGCTTCTTCAACCATCCGCAGCAGAGCTACAACATCGTGGTCACCGCGACGAGCGGATCGATCTCGCACTCGGCCAGCGTCACGCTGACTGTGCAGTAAGGAGAACGGATGGCAAGCGTACGGTTACGATGGTCCCTGCTGGTGCTCGCGCTGACGGTGTCCGCTGCGGCGCAGACGGAGACGGCAACGGTGGAGAAGCTGAGCCGTCTCGACCTCTCGGTGAACTACGTGGCCGACATCGCGAACGCTGGCCCTGGCGCCTGCGGTTGCTTCGCGATGCATGGCGGAGGCACGGAGGAGGCGTACTACTTTGGTCCGACCACGGCGATGGTGTTGGACCTCTCGGTCGTTCATACTTCGCAGATGAGTGGTACGAATGCGGGCCTTGGTTTGGCGACGTTTTTGGTTGGGCCACGCTATGCCTTCCGCAACTCGAGCCGGTATCTGCCGTATGTGCAGGGGCAGTTGGGCGGCGTTGTCGGCTTCGACGCGATCTGGCCCGGCACCTCCAGCAAGACCGCAAGCTCTATCGCGTGGACGCTTGGTGGCGGGCTGGAGATGAAGTACAACCATCGAGTCAGCTTCCGGCTCATCGAGGCCAGCTTCCTCAATACGCGGCTCAATAACAACGCCACGAGCACGCAGAACAACCTCAAACTCTCGACCGGAATCGTCCTCCACCTGAAGTAGCGAGGCGATAGGTCCGACCTCTTGCCCCTAAAAGTGGTATGGAGTGCACCGTTTATGGTGCACTTCGTGGATCTATGGTTTTCTAAAGGGGTTATGGGCTGGTGGTGCGGAATTCCCAATGTTTCACCAGGAGTGTTTTGTCGCTTTTTTGTGGTGCAGATAGTGGGCCAAAGTATGGAAAAGCTGGGCAGAGCGCGGTGAAGTGAAATTGGTATGGCGATGCTTCGATCATCGCGCATTACCACTCCGGCAGGCCATTGACTGCAGGAGCCACGAGCAGGTCTTTGATGCCGACGAAGAGCTTCGGAGCCCAACTGACGGCTTTGTTGCGTACGGTGCCTTCGACGGCGTTCCAGCCGACGGGCATCTCTCCGGCGTAGTTGAAGACCGACGTTGTCTTGGAGAAGTAGGCTGAGGCTTTGGCGCTGGCTGCACCGCCGACCAGGCCAAAGATGGCTCCGTAGGCCGCGGCGGAGCCGACTCCGTCGTTGACGTCGCTTCCGAACTTTCCCTTGGCGAGGTTGTTGAGGTACTTGGTTCCGACGCTGGAGGCGGTGGCGCTGATGGTGGCGGAGACGATGGTGACGGCGATGCGCGAGAGGCCCGCGCCGGCCCAGGTCAGGCTGGCTACTCCGGTGGCGGCGAACTCGGCCGCAGCCGCTGCGACACCGCGAGCGATGATGGCGGAGGCGGCGGAGCTGATGCCCGCAGTGACGAGCCCGGATGCGGCTCCGATGCCGACTTGTATGCCGTAGTCCCGCCACTCCAGATTGTCGAAGTTGGTGGCGTAGTAGGCGGCGCTGGCGAGGCCGGCACCGAGGAGGGTGCCTCCGAGGAGTGCGAGGCCGACTCCGGCAGGACCGGCGAAGACGGTTGCGACGATGCCGCCGACGATGAGCAGGCCACCGAGGATTCCCATGGTGATCTTCTTGCCGAGTGGACTCTCGAAGGCTTCTTTTACATCGGAGAAGAAGTCGGCGATCTGGCCGAAGATCGAGTGGCCGCTGGGGTCGGTGTGGTTGAGGGGATCGTTGATGACGTAGGCGTAGCGGTTGAGGACGTCACGGCACTCCTCGGGGCCGCCGAGCTGGTCGTCGGCGGTGAGGAAGCGTCCGGTCTCGGGGTCGTAGTAGCGGGACTCGAAGTAGTAGAGGCTGGTTTCGAGGTCGAACTCCTTGCCGGTAAACTTGTGACGGATGTGATCGGCTCCGGTGACGGTGGGCTTGCCGTAGGGGTCGTACTGGACACGGGTGATGACCTCGCCCTTCAGGCTGGTCTGGAGTGTGACGCTGCCGTTGTGATCGGAGTGAAAGTACGAGGTGCCAGGGGCGGGGATGCCGAGGGCGGTCTCGATGGGGCCAGTTGGATTTTTTTCGACAGTGGTGATGGCGCCTACCAGACCGTAGGCGGAGGTGACGTAGCGGGTGTTTTGTACCTGGCCGCTGGGGAAGAGCACCACCTCGAACTGTGGAGACACGTAGATGGTGGTGGGGCCGTTTTGTACTTTCTTGGTGAGGCGGCGGCCGGTGTAGTCGTAGGTGCAGGTGACGCCTTCGGTGCTGCTGAGACGGCCGGCTGCGTCGTAGGTGAAGGTACGCTTTGCGCCGTTGCGGACGAGGGTCTTGGTGTTGCCGTCGGCGTCGTACTCGGCGGCGAAGACGTCTTGTCCGC
>Ga0179596_10000246_pt1 | contig 21607 bp, 17 predicted proteins | sample CZODoug1_1_08_16_FD_155494 | JGI IMG/M metagenome (GOLD analysis project Ga0179596, IMG submission 155494) | Vadose zone soil fungal communities from Angelo Coast Range Reserve, California, USA - CZODoug1_1_08_16fungal (Illumina Assembly) | ecosystem: Environmental > Terrestrial > Soil > Vadose...
TCGACCGTGTAGCGCCCGGTCGCGGGGTCGTATAGATAACGGTCCTCCACCATCACCTGCGGCTGCATGAACGCGCTCTGTGTCCATTTCAAACGGGGGTCGTCGTACCGGGAGGCGTCCAATCCCACACGGACGCGACGCTCCGCGCGCCATCCCTGAATCTCCGCGAGCCACGAGGCGTGGTCGGCGGCGCCGCATTCCTTCCAGCGGAACGCCAAACTAGGGTAGGCCGTCAGGCATTCCGGACCATTGATCATAAGCTGCCGGAACTGCCCCCGAGGGATGGATTGGGCGTCCGCCGGCGCGGGGCCGGCCAGGGCGACCAAACCCAGGAGAAGCGCCGCCTGGGACCGGAGCGCTCGACCGGCGCCAAGTCCGCTCAGACATCCAACAATACTTCCCGCACGGCCGGATGAAACAAACATCCTGATATTCCCCTGCTACAGCCTTATTCCGACACAATACCCTCCTTATAGGAACTATCGACCCGGAGAAAATACAGCAGACTTCGCGGTTTTTTTCAATTCACACAGCACTTCAGGTGGAATTTAATCTCCAGAACTACACGGAAAGATGGCGAGACCACCGCGCATCTCCATCGATATACCGAAAACTTCTAGAACAATCCCGGCAGCGCCTTCACGTCGCTCAGCCGCACCGCATCCAACTTCTTCGGGTCGAGCCCCAGGGTGGTGAGGATCGTCGGGGCCACGCTGCGCGTCTCGACCGGGGTGGCCACCACCGCATGCTTGCCGCCGGGCAGCAGGACGATGATCGGCACGTGCCGGTCATCGGTGCTGAAGCCGCCATGCTCGGCGACCTTGGTGGCGGTCGGCTTGGTATAGATCACGCCGGGTTCGACCTCGATCACGATGTCGGGCGTGCGCGGGTCGCGTGCCGGATCGCCGAACTCCGCCGCCAGTTGCTTGCCCGACATGATCGATTTGGCACCAAGGTCGGCCTTGCGCGTGGTGAGCGCCTTGACCACGGCGGCGGTCTTGCCGCTGTCGGTGAGCCAGATCAGGCCGATATCGTCGGCAGTCAGATGGGCGAGCAGGCCGGGAGAAACGCCGTTGATGATCGAGGGCAGCAGCTTGCCGTCGACGATGCGCTTTTTCGTGGGATCGATCGGCGATTGGCCATGCTTGGCGGTCACGATCACGGCGGTCGAGCCGGTCAACGACGCTTGATCGAGGGCGGCGACGATCTTGCCCAGGCTTTGATCGACATAGCCCAGGGCCTGGGTGATTTCCGGCCCCGGCGTGCCGGCGGCATCGAGATAGCCCTTCGAGTATTTCTGGCCGACGCTGACGCTCTCGAAATTCATGCCGAACACCATGGGCACCACGGCCGGTGCCCCGGCGGCGGTCTTGCCGGCGATCTGGTTGAGCAGCGCGTTCAGCCGGATCGTGTCGTTGGGGATGGATTTATCGACCCCGCCATCGGCCTTGCCGGCGGCGATTTCCGGCGTGATCAATTCATCGAGCCCGGTGCCCGATGGCCCGCGCAGGATCTCGTAGGCGGGATGCTTGTCGCCCCAGGCGGTCCGGCCGCCGGCGGCCTTGGCCACGTCGAAGACGGTGTTCACCCGCAGATAGGCGTGCGGGTAGACCGGCACGCAGCCGGCGGCGGCGCTGCGCGGCAGCTTCGCCTCATCGATCGCGGTGTCGACCTTGCCGTCATCGACATCGATCGCCTCGTCGAACACGGCCTCGCCGCCGCGCTTGCCGCAATCGGAGCCGGGCGGCGACAGGTTCCGGTCGAAGCTGTCGTCATAGATAACGCCGGTCACCTTCGGCAAACCGCCGGTCACCAGGGCGATCAGGCCGGGAAAGCTGTCGGACGGGCGCGGCGCCTGGGCTGCCGTGTAGCTGGTACCGCGACCGACGAGCTGCGCCAGGGTCGAGGCCGGATTGGCGGCCACATATCTGTCGAGGTCGACCTGATGCATGCCCGCGATCGTGATCAACAGCACATGCTCGGCCTTGGCCGGCGCCGCCGAGGCCGGGGTGCCGTCCAACAGCATCCCCGCCGCCATCGCCCAACCAGCGAACAGAGCCCGCCCGAACCGAACGGCCCGCTTATCCGATGTCGCGCTTTGGCGCATCGTCCCCTCCCCCTCAACCAAACCAGGCGCGACGCTAGCGGCGGTAGTTGACAGATTGATGACGGTCGGCCGAAAACCGCTGGGGAGTGATGCCTTTTATGATTTATGCGGCTTGGCGAGCTTGATACCGCCCAGCAATTGCTGCACCGCCTCGGGCGGCAAGGGCTTCACGCCCGGCGGCAGGTCGAACAGCTCGGCCGGCTGGGCACCGAGCCTGAGGTTCGACAGCTCCAGGCTGGCATCGACGGTCTTGCCGTGGACCGGCGTATAGGTGCCGTTCAACCGCATGACGATGCCGTCGGCGGTCAGCCAGACCAGCCCGTCGATGGCCGATCCGTCCGACCCTTGATGCTTCACATGGTATTTCGTCGTGCGCTGGCCACCGACCGTCTCGGTGCCCAATGCCGGGCCAAGCTGGCTGCGATCGCCCAGATCGTTGACCGCATCCGGGAAGGCGAACTCGCTATAGATCTTGAGGTCGGGCAGCACCACCCAGGCGAGCCGTCGGTCGGCGCGCGCCACCGCGACGAAGTTCAATCCCTGAATCTCCTGCTCGTGGCGCTGCTTGCCCGGTACCGCGTAGACCCTGCCCTGATAGGTCTTGCCATCGGTCACCACGGTCCGATCGGCGCTGAACGGCACAGCCGCGTCGCCGATAAGGGCCGCTCGGGCGGGCGATCCGGCAAGGACGCTACCAAGAACGGCGCAGCAGCCGACCAGGGCAAGAAAACGCAGGCTGAAACGCATCTCGGGTACTCTTCTGATGGATATCGGGTATGACGCAGGGTGCTGGCGGATCCTGGCGAATTTACGGTCGAAGGCAATCCGGCCAGCGTAGTATCACTCTCGATGAACACTCAGGGGAAGGAAACCACACCATGGCCGGAACTATCGAGGCCCGCCTTAAATCGCTGTCGATCGAACTGCCCCAAGCCGGGGCGCCCGCCGCGAATTACGTGCCGTTCCGGCGCAGCGGCAATTTGATCTTCATCGCCGGCCAGGTCTGCCAGTGGAACGGCGAGCGCCGTTATCTCGGCCGTGTCGGCGGCGATATCTCCATTGAGGACGGCGTCGCCGCGGCGCGGCTGTGCGGCCTCAACCTGATCGCCCATGTGAAGAACGCCTGCGGCGGCGATCTCGATCGGGTGGTGCAGTGCATCCGGCTCGGCGGCTTCGTCAATTCCGCCCCGGATTTCTTCGAACAACCCAAGATCGTCAATGGCTGCTCGGATCTGATGGTCGAGGTATTCGGCGATGCCGGTCGGCATGCCCGGACCGCGGTCGGCGCGCAACTGCCGTTCAACGTGGCGGTCGAAGTCGACGGCATCTTCGAGATCCGCGACTAAGCAGGCTTCTTTGGCTGGCATCGAGAAACGATGGTGGAGGCGACATGGATGGCGATAGGGAGCTGAGGATCGAGGTTCATCCACGGATCGCCGACCTGCCATCCGCCGCGTGGGATGCCTGCGCCGGGCCGGACAATCCGTTCGTGTCCCACGCCTTCCTCTCGGCGCTGGAGGACAGCGGTTCGGTCGCGGCGCGCACCGGTTGGCAGCCGCAGCATCTGGCGATCCGCGAGCCCGACGGCGCGCTTGCCGGGGTGGTGCCGCTTTATCTGAAAAGCCATTCCTATGGCGAATACGTGTTCGATCACGGCTGGGCCGACGCCTATGAGCGGGCGGGCGGCACCTATTATCCAAAGCTGCAATGCGCGGTGCCGTTCACCCCGGTGACCGGCTCGCGCCTGCTGGTCAGGCCGGGTGCCAGCCCGCATACCGCCGAGGCGCTGGCCTCCGGCATGGTCGAGCTGGCGCGGCAGCTCAAGGTGTCGTCGCTGCATGTGACCTTCCCGACCGAGGCGGAGTGGCGCTTGATGGGCGACCTCGGCTTTCTGCGGCGCACCGGCCAGCAATTCCATTGGGAGAATCGCGGCTACCAAAGCTTCGAGGATTTCCTGGCGGCATTGAACTCCCGCAAGCGCAAATCGATCCGCAAGGAGCGGCGCGAGGCGCTGGAGGGCGGTATCGAGATCCACACCCTCAATGGTACCGCCATCGAACCCCAGCATTGGGACGCGTTCTACGACTTCTATCTGTCGACCAGCGACCGCAAATGGGGTTCCGCCTACCTCAACCGCGAATTCTTCAATCTCCTGGGCGAACGGCTGGCCGATAAGGTCGTGCTGGTGATGGCCGAGCAAGCCGGCCGATTGGTCGCCGGCGCCTTGAACCTGATGGGCAGCGACACGCTCTACGGCCGTAATTGGGGCTGCCACGGCGACTTCAAATTCCTGCATTTCGAGGCGTGCTATTACCGCGCCATCGATTTCGCGATCGACCGCGGCCTCGCCCGGGTCGAGGCCGGGGCGCAAGGCACCCATAAGATCCAGCGCGGCTACCTGCCCTCGCCGACCTATAGCGCGCATTGGATCCGCGACCCGGGCTTCGCCCGCGCGATCGCCGATTTTCTGGACCGCGAGCGACGCATGATCGACCGGGAGATGGACGGATTGGCCGAGATGTCGCCGTTCAAGCGCGAGGCGGAGTAGCCTCGATGTTTCCGTCGGACGACGGACGCTTCCTTCCCCCTTAGCAACCGCATGAATTGCGGATGATCAGTTCCGTCTTGAGCCTGACGGTCATAGGCTCCCGATCCGGCTTCTTGATCCGTTCCAGCAGCATCTTGGCGGCGCCGCGGCCGATGTCCACGCAGGGCTGGGCGACCACCGTCAATTGCGGTTCGAAGCAATCGGCCCATTCGAAATCGTCGAAGCCTACCAGCGCCATGTCCCGGGGCACGACGAGTTTCATGCGCTTCAACCCACGCATGGCACCGATCGATGTCATATTGTTGCCTGCGACCAGCGCCGTCGGCGGGTTGGCACCGCTCATCACGGCCTCGACGCGGTACGCGGCGGTTTCCACGTCGATCGAGCCGATCGCGATAGGGCATCCATCCGGGTCGAGGCGATGGCGACGGATCGCCTTCTGGAAGCCCTCAACGCGCTCGATCGTGGTGGCGAAGCCCGGTTGGCCCGGCAGCATGCCGATCCGCCGATGACCATGGCCGACCAGATGGTCGACCAGGCACTCGACCGATTTGGCGTTGCGGACACCGACCTGGTCGAAGGCCTTTGACGCCAGCCGGTCCACGAGCACGGTCGGGATCTGGTTCTCGCGCAGATAAGCGAGCGCGCTCTGCTCGGTATCCGAACAGGGCGCCAGGATGATGCCGTCGACGCGCCGCTGATGCAGCGCCTGCACCACCTCCAGCTCCTTCCTTGGCGTGTCATGGGTGTCCGCCAGGAAGACGGTCATGCCGAAGCTGGCGCATTCGCTTTCCACCGCGCGGATGATGTCGTTGAAATAGGGGTTGGAAATGCCCGAGATCGCGATGCCGACGCTGTTGCTGGCGGATTTCGCGAGCGCTCGGGCCAGCGTATTGGGCGTGTAGCCCATCTGGCTGATGGCGTCGCGGACCACCCGCTCGGTCTCCGGGCTGACGAAACGTGTTCCGTTCAGCACATGCGAAACCGTCGACGTGGAGACACGGGCCACCCGTGCGACGTCAGCGATCGTAGCCATGAAATCCGCTTCTCCGATGAGCCGTAGCTGGCAAGTGAGTCACGCGAATGGCCCCACGCGAACGCGTGCCGAAACTCGGCGGCATGGTCGAGAAGACACCGTCACCCCGCGATCGCCAGATTGGCCTCGGTCCGCGGATGGAAGAAGTGCGCGCGGTCCATGTCGATACTGAAGGTCCGTCGCTCGCCTTCGCCCACCCGCGCCTCCGCGTCGGCTCGCGCGATCACGCGGTGGGAGCCGGCGACGAGGTCCAGCAGCATTTCATTGCCGAGATGCTGCACCACGTCGACCTGGAAGACGGCGGTGTGCCGCCCGCCTTCGCCGTCCGGCAGCAAATGGAGATGCTCGGGCCGCACGCCGAGCACGACCGTGGGGCTGCCCGACCGGGCGACTTCGGCGGACCTGCTGTCGGGCAGCGGGATCCGGATCCCGGCGGCGCCATCCGTGAGCGCGCCATCGGTGATCTCAAGCTCCAGGAAGTTCATCGACGGCGATCCGATGAAGCCGGCGACGAAACGGTTGGCCGGCTTGCGGTAGATTTCCAGCGGGGCCGCCGCCTGCTGGATCACGCCGCCTTTCATGACGACGATCCGGCTGCCCATGGTCATGGCCTCGGACTGGTCATGCGTCACATAGACCGTCGTCGTGCCGATCTCATGGTGCATCTTGCTGAGGAAGCTGCGCGCCTCGACACGCAGTTTGGCGTCGAGATTGGACAGCGGTTCGTCCATGAGGAAGACGCCGGGCCGCCGCACCAGCGCACGCGCCAGGGCGACACGCTGCCGCTGGCCGCCCGACAAGGCCTTGGGCAAACGATCGAGATAAGTGTCGATCTGCAGGCGTCGCGCGACCTCCGAGACCATCGCCTGCATCTGGGCGACAGGCGTCCGGCGAATCTTCAGTCCGAAATTGATGTTGTCGCGCACATTCATATGCGGAAACAGCGCATAGGACTGAAACACCATTGCGATGTCGCGCTCCTTGGGGGGCAGCGTGGTGACATCGCGACCGCCGATCGAGAGCTTGCCCGACGAGATGGTCTCCAAGCCCGCGATCATCTGCAGCGTCGTGGTCTTGCCGCAGCCGGACGGCCCAACCAGCACCGCGAATTCGCCATCCGCGATCTTGAGATCGAGATGCGGAACGACGACCCAGGAACCGTACCGCTTTTCCACCCTTTCCAGGGTCACTTCGGCCATGGGTAATGCCTTTTTCTTGATACCGGAGACAGCAGGGTCAGCCTTTGACCGCGCCTGCGAAATTGCCCGACGAGAGCTTGCGGTAGGAGAGAAGGAAGAGAATGACGATCGGGATCTGGGACATCACGAGGCCGGCGGCCGGCAGGTTGAACACGGCCATGTAGCGGTCGCTGTTCAGTTTCAGCATGCCGACGGTCACCGGGAAGTTCGCCTCCGAATTCAGGAGCACCAGGCCGAAGACGAATTCCTTCCAGATGGCGATGAAGTTGAGTGTGAAACCCACCATGATCCCCGGCACCGATAACGGCAGGATTACTTTCCAGAACACCTGAAAATCGGTCGCCCCTTCGAGGAAGGCCGCCTTCTCGATCTCCCGCGGGATGGTCGTCATGAAGCCGCGCAGAATGAGGATCTGGGCCGGCATTCCATAGGCGGCGTGGACGACGATGAGGCCGATCCGGGTGTCGAGCAGGTTCAGGGTCCGCAGCGTGTCATAGAGCGGGATCAGGACGGTCTGCTGCGGCAGCATCAACCCGGTCAGGATGATGCCGAAGACGAGTTTCTTGCCGGGGATGTCGAAGCGGGAGAGCGCGAAGGACGGAACGAGGGCCAGGATCACGGCCAGTGCGGAGCCAGCCGCCGCATAAAGAAGGCTGTTCGCCAGAAGCCTGCCAAATCCAAGCGCATTCCAGACGGTGACGTAAGGCGCGAATGTCGGTTCAGTCGGCAAGGCGAAGGGGCCGGCCAAGAAAGCGTCATTGGACTTTATCGAGGTTATGACGACGAGGATGATCGGACCAAGCCAGATGAAAACCAGCCCGGCGAGCAGCGTCAGGCCGATGAGTTTGCCGGCAAAGGCGAAGAGGCTCCGCTGACGCATCAGGAACGCTGCGTCAGACATCGAAAGCTCCCTTCATGAGTTTCGTCATCACGAACGTGGCCATCAGGATCGAAATGACGAGGATGGCGACCGACAGCGTCGCGCCATAGCCGAAACGGGAGTTCCAGAAGCTCTCGAGGTAGACGAGATAGCCAAGGACATTGGTGGAGCCGAACGGCGCACCCTTGGTCATCACCGCGACGAGATCGAACGCGCGTAGGGATTCGAACAGGGTGAGCATGACGACCACCGCCGTCACCGGCCTGAGCTGGGGCACGGCGACCTGCGTCAACATGCGAAAATGACCGGCGCCCTCGATCTTGGCCGCGTCGAAGGTCTCTTTGGGAACGTCACCGAGCCCAGCGAAATAAAGGATCATCGGCATGCCCGTGAAGGCCCAGCCGGAGACGACGGCCAGCGTGTAAAGGGCGATGCGATAGTCGCCGAACCACTCCATCACGAGGGAGCCGAGACCGATCGATTGAAGGATGGTGTCGAACGCGCCGAACAGCGGATTGAGGATCAGCAGGAACATCAATCCGACGGAGATCAGCGACATGGTGACCGGAAAGAAGATCACCGTTCGGATCAGCGCCGGCGCTGGAATGATCTTGCTCCTCAGGCCATAGGCGATGACGAGGCCGAGCAGGACAGGAAAGAACAGCGTGACGCCGACCCACTTCACGTTGTTGAACAGTGCCGTATAGAAATATCTGTCGCTGACCAGATAACGATAGTTCCGCAGCCCGACGAAGGTCTTGTGCGGCGCCATGCCGTTCCAATCGAAGAAACTGAGATAAATCGTAAAGACGATCGGATAGCCGACAAAGACGGCGAAGACGGCCAATGGCATGAGAATGCCGAAAAGCGTCACGAATTTGTGGGCGAGCGCGAAGCGGATGAACGATGTCCGTTCATCGGCGAGGGGGTGTGCCATGGGGGATCCCAATCCGACGAGGCAAGCTTCACTGGTGTGCGGAGAGGAGCCGCGAGGAAGCGAAGCGCTTTCTCGCGGCAACCCGTCAGCTTCGTTCGCTTCTAGCTAGATCTTGCCGCGCACGCGGAGGGCTTCGTCCTCGGTTTGCCGCATGGCATCTTCCGGCGTCATGGCGCCGGCCAAGACCGCCTGAACAGCATCGAGGAACTTGTCCGATATGGCGGGCGAGACGGCATGATCGACATGCATGAAGGTGAAGGATCCCGCCTCGGCCATCGTCTTGGCGAGACGTTGTTCCATCTCCGACAGGCGCGACAGATCGGCCTCTGTCGAAGACGGATACGGCTTGTCGATGACAAGCTTCTGCGTCATCGCCGGCTTGGAAATCATCCAATTGACGAATTCGGCCGCGGCATCCTTGTTCGGGCTCTTGGCGTGAATCATGATCGTATCTTCCGCGAAAACGGACATGACGGGCTTGTTGCCGTCGATGGGAGGCATCGGGAAGAAGTCCATTGGGACGACGCAGCACTTTTCCTTGTCACCGCGGAAACGGCCGAGATTGAACGATCCCTGATACCAATGGAGCGCCTTGCCTTGCGACCAGGGAACCATGGCGGGGCCGACGTCGATCGAGTTGAAGGACGGCTCGAACATGCCGGCCTTGGCCAGATCCGCCATGATCTTGGTCGTGGCGACCGCCCGCGGATCGGTCCAGGGAATCTTATTGTCGATCAACCCCTGATAGGTCTCGAGGCCGAACTTATTGACCAAGATTGCCGACCACATGAATTGCGAGGGCCATTTCTTCTGGTTGGCCAGCAGGAACGGCCAATAGCCCTTATCTTTGGCCACCTTCGCATTCGCCATGAGTTCGTCCCAGGTCGTGGGAACCTTGAGACCGAGCTTCTCGTAGAGATCCTTGCGATACCAGACGACCGATGCGCCGATTTCGGTTGGGACGAAGTACTTCCTGTCGCCGAATGTCGCGAGTGAAACGCCCGCCGGAACCAGGAATTTGTCCCAGCCAAATTTCGCATAATAGGGTGTCAGATCGGCAGCGAAGCCGTTCTTGATGACTTCGTCGGCGCGGCCGCCCTCCCAGGAATAGAAGACATCCGGGGGATTGCTGGACGCAAGCTCGATGGTCTGCTTGGTCTTATAGGTCTCACCGTCGACGCTGGCGCCGGTAACATGGATGCGATCGCCATTGGCCTTGTTCCATTCGTCGATCAGCCAGTTGGCGTAAGTTTCCGAAGACGGCCAGGGCGCCCGATAGAAATAGCGAATCTCGACCGGGGCCGCGAACGCCGGCACGGACCCGCCGAGGATCGCTGCGAACGAACCGACGGCCAAGGCCGCTGCCATCAAGCGGCGACGCGAAAAAATGCGATTGGTTTGCATGCTGTGATTCCTCCCATGACACATCGTTTTTTGACGCTTTCCGCGCTCGAACGAACGATAGATGTGTGGTCGTTTCCTCAGGAACGCCCCTCTGTCGTTCGGGCTTTCGCGGCGCGCCGTATGCGAAATCCCTAAGGGTACGGGCGCCATCAGCGGCCTGATTACCCGTTCTCCAGCTTCCTCTCCCAGATGGATTTCATCTACGACGGAAGAGGACACTAGCATATCGAAGCGCTTGCGCAAGCGCTTCGATAGTAAAGATCGGCTGCCTTCGGTTTGCCACTCCAGAATGCTCTGGCTCGCGCCGCGCGTGGAAGGCACGGCAAAGGGAAAACCGCACGAGCTCTGCGAGTTCGGCGTCAAAGTCAACAGGCTGCGAACTCCTCGCCCGTACACGGGAGAGGGGGTTTAGCGCATTGACTTGAAATAACTATTTTAGAAGCGCGCATTCCCTAGCGCGGAAGCGGGAACGCAGCACGCGCCGAAGTATCGTTTGCAGGAGTACTACACTCCCGTCGCGCTCACGGTTTGCAGCGCTACCAAAAAAAGAGGCGGCCCGAAGGCCGCCTCTGATCATTCCGCGAAAGCGGGTTCTTCCTCGCTCGGGTCGGGCGCCTCCGGCCGCTCGGGCACCGGACGCTCGGCGAATTCGAAGCTGAGCTTGTCGTCCTTCACCGATACGGAGACCATGCCGCCCTTGGCGAGGCGGCCGAACAGCAGCTCCTCGGCCAGCGGTTTCTTGATGCTCTCCTGAATGACGCGGGCGAGCGGCCGGGCCCCGAACTTGCGGTCGTAACCCTTGCGGCCGAGCCATTCGCGCGCCGCGTCGTCGAGCTCGATGATCACGTTGCGGTCGGAGAGTTGCACCTCCAACTGCAGCACGAACTTGTCGACGACGCGATGGATCGTCTCTTCCGCCAGCGGGGCGAACGAGATCACGCTGTCCAGGCGGTTGCGGAATTCCGGCGTGAACAGCTTGTTGATCGCCTCGTGATCATCGCCAGTCCGCACGTCGCTGCCGAAGCCCATGGCTGGCTTTTCCATCTCGGAAGCACCGGCATTGGTGGTCATGATCAGGATGACGTTGCGGAAATCCACGACCTTGCCGTTATGGTCGGTCAGCTTTCCGTAATCCATCACCTGCAGCAGGATGTTGAACAGGTCGGGATGCGCCTTCTCGATCTCGTCGAGCAGCAACACCTGATGCGGATGCTGGTCGACCGCGTCGGTCAGCAAGCCGCCCTGATCGAAGCCGACATAGCCGGGTGGCGCGCCGATCAGCCGCGAGATGGTATGCCGCTCCATGTATTCCGACATGTCGAAGCGGGTGACCTCGATGCCGAGCGTGCGGGCGAGCTGCCGGGCGACCTCGGTCTTGCCGACGCCGGTCGGACCCGAGAACAGGTACGAGCCGATCGGCTTTTCCGCGTCGCGCAGGCCGGCCCGCGCCAGCTTGATCGCCGAGGCCAGCGCCTCGATCGCCTTGTCCTGGCCGAACACCATCGTCTTCAAATCGCGTTCCAGGTTTTGCAGCACCTCGCGATCGTCGCGCGACACGCTCTTGGGTGGGATACGCGCCATGGTGGCGATCACCGCCTCGACATCCTTGGTGGTAATCGTCTTACGCCGCTTGCCCTCGGGCACCAGCATCTGCGCCGCCCCGACCTCGTCGATCACGTCGATCGCCTTGTCCGGCAGCTTGCGGTCGTTGATGTAGCGGCTCGACAGCTCCACGGCGGCGCGGATCGCATCGGCCGTATAGCGCACCTTGTGGTACTTTTCGTAATACGGCTTCAGCCCGCGCAGGATCTTGACCGCGTCCTCGACCGACGGTTCGGCGACGTCGATCTTTTGGAAGCGGCGGACCAGCGCGCGGTCCTTCTCGAAATAGCTGCGGTATTCCTTGTAGGTCGTCGAGCCGATGCAGCGGATCGCCCCGCTGGCGAGTGCCGGCTTCAGCAGGTTGGAGGCATCCATCGCCCCGCCGCTGGTCGCCCCGGCGCCGATCACCGTGTGGATCTCGTCGATGAACAGCACGGCACCCGGTTGCTGCTCCAGCTCCGTCAGCACCGCCTTCAGTCGCTCCTCGAAATCGCCGCGATAGCGCGTCCCGGCCAGCAGCGAGCCCATGTCGAGAGAGAAGATGATGGCGTTCAGCAGCACCTCGGGCACTTCCTGCTGGACGATGCGCCGGGCCAGTCCTTCGGCGATGGCGGTCTTGCCGACCCCCGGATCGCCGACATAGAGCGGGTTGTTCTTGGATCGGCGGCAGAGGATCTGGATGGTCCGATCGACCTCGGCCTCGCGGCCGATCAACGGGTCAATCTTGCCGGTCTTGGCCTTTTTGTTGAGGTTGACGCAATAGGCGTCAAGCGCATCATGACCCCGCTTCTGGGACTTTTCCGTGGCCGCCTCCTCTTCCGCACCCTGTACGCGGCGAGTCTCCGATCGGCCGGGCGCCTTGGCGATCCCGTGGGAGATGTAGTTCACCGCATCGAACCGGGTCATCTCCTGCTCCTGCAAGAAGAAGACCGCGTGGCTTTCGCGTTCGGCGAAGATCGCCACCAGCACATTGGCGCCGGTGACCTCCTCGCGACCGGAGGATTGGACGTGAATGGCGGCGCGCTGCAGCACCCGCTGGAAGCTGGCGGTCGGCTTCGCATCCTCGACATGCGGCGAGACCAGGCTAGCCAGATCGTTGTCAACATAGTTGAGCAACTCGCGACGCAGCTTTTCCAGGTCGACGGTACAAGCCCGCAACACGGCGACCGAATCTTGATCTTCGGTCAGGGAGAGCAGCAGGTGCTCGAGCGTGGCGTATTCGTGCCGACGTTCGTTGGCGAGCGCCAGTGCCCGGTGCAGACTCTTTTCCAGATTACGCGACAGCATGCGCGCTCATTCCTTTTCCAAGGTGCACTGTAAAGGATGCTGGTGTTGGCGGGCGAAGTCCATGACCTGAGTCACTTTCGTCTCCGCCACCTCGTAGGTATAGACACCGCAGATGCCGACGCCGCGGCGATGCACATGCATCATCACCTGGGTCGCCTCCTCGCGGTTTTTGGCGAAAAACCGCTCTAGAATATGCACGACGAACTCCATCGGAGTGTAGTCGTCGTTCAACATCAACACCTTATACAGCGACGGTTTTTTAGTCTTCGGCTTGGTCTTCAGCACCACGCCGGTCGATTGATCGTCGTCACCACGTTTTTCGATATCGCTCATGGCCGTCTCGATATGTCGGAACGCAGAGATGGTCGCGAGGGGGTCACTGGGTTCGGTTTTCATCCATCATTCCGGCCAAGGATCATCCTAGCGAGGGGGCCATCACGGCAAGGCTACGATCCAGCCCGCCGCCTGACAACAATATTGGATCGATCTGGCATCGCAAAAAGACCTTGCAAACGCCTTGCCGCGATCTACACGCGCGCGCCACCTCCCGATAAAGCCCGAAGGTTCCATAAGGGCCGCACCCTGCACAGACGAAAACGGCCCGCCCCCGGGTGAGGGGCGGGCCGTTATGAAGCCTGGCCGTTAGGCCGGCTTGTCCGAAAACCGGCGCAGCGTTAAGCGGCCATCGGCTTCAGCAGCTTGTCGACCGCGACATTCACCCGGGCATTGATCGGGGCCAACGCATCGGTCGTCACCTTCATGCCGAGCTCGGACAGCTTGGACGAGGTCGAGACCAGCTTTTCGATGCCGGACTTGGTGAGCTCGCTGTTCAGCTCGACCACTTCCTTCAGCGACTTCGCCGAGAAGATCGCCTTGGTGGCGGTCGCGGCAGTCTCCAGATTGGCTTGCGTCAGGCTCAGGAATTCCTTGCCGAAATCCTCGATGCCCTTGGCGAACAAGGTGTTCGCCTGCACCATCGCCTCGAAATTATCCTTACCGAACGCACTGAAATCTTCAAAACCTTTGAACGCGGTCGTAGCCATGGGGATCACCTGATATGGAGGGGGAACAAGTGCTTGGGGGGTGGGTAGTACTGCGGGGGTGGGTAGTGTCGCTGCGAACGGCTTGACCGCGGCCGGCAGCGGCGGCGCGGCGGTGGGGGCAGCCGCGGTCACCGGCTTGCGGTGTGGCACGGCCGTGGGGGGCTTGCCCCGAGCGGCTTTAGGGGCAACGGCTTTGCCGGGCGCAGGCTTGCTAATCGATGGTTCGGCGAGGCCGGCGGCATCGGCGGTCAGGACCTTCGCCTGAGGAGCCGGCGCCTGAGAAGCCGGCTTCGCTCGTGTTGGCGCGGCCGATACGACCTCGTCGGCCGCAGGCTTCACCGCCGTATTCAGGATGTCCGATGCCTGGACCGTCGCCGCGGGGATCTTCGGTGCTGTGATCTTCGGTGTTGGGATTTTATTGGCCTGTCGCGCCATCCTCGTCTCCTCCGACTTTCGCTCTACGCGATTTAATGCGGCCCGCGAAAAAATGGTGCGGCGCAACATGAAGCCTGTGGATAAACCCGTCGCAAGGAGCCGTCAAGTTTTTTGTGCAGCGCAACATAAACGACGGGGCGGCATCCGCATGCTCGGCATACCCGTATGCGCGGCTTGTCCCATCCGCCTGTTCCAGGCATTGTCCGCCCCTCGCTTCGGCGGGATCCTCGGCTTGGCATGGCGACCCACCGTGACACGGCCGGATGCACGGGAGAACAAGAGTCGATGACCTATTGCTTGGGTATCAAGGTTCGGGACGGGTTGATCGGGTTATCCGACGGCAGAGTGACCAGCGGCAACCAGGTCTCCAGCGCCAAGAAACTCAGCCTGTCCGGGCAGGACGGGCACCGCTTCATGATCATGACCTCCGGGCTGCGGTCGCTGCGCGACAAGACGCTGGCCTATCTGGAGCGGTCGGCGCGCATCGGGCAGGCAGGCGGCTTTCGAACCATGCTCGAGGCGGTCAGTGCCTATTGCGAGTGCCTGCGCCGCGTCAACGACGAGGACCGGGCGGCCCTCGAAGCGGCTAAACTGAGCTTCAACCTGCACAGCATCGTCGGCGGTCAATTGCCGGATGACCACGAGCCCGCTCTCTATCTGGTCTATCCGGAGGGCAATTGGATCGAGGTCGACGAGCGTACGCCCTACCTGTCGATCGGCGCCACCGCCTATGGCAAGCCGATCCTGGATCGCGGCCTGCGGTTCGATTCGTCGCTGCAGCATGCGTTGAAAATCGCCTACCTGTCGTTCGACAGCACGCGTTTCAGCTCCGCCGATGTGGGCTATCCGATCGATCTCGCCACCCTGCCGGCAAGCGACCTGCGGTGGCGCACCGCGCAATTCGATTACGACGATCTGATCGAACAGCGGCAATGGTGGAACGAGCATATCAAGGAACTGGCGAGTCGCCTGCCCGACCGCCCTTGGCTGGATGCGCTGGTGCCGGCGACCGCCGCCGCCCGGCTGATGATCGTTTCCGACGAAAAGCCCTGATCGGATCGGTGACGAAACCAACCCGCCAAAAGCCTGTCATAAATTTGGGTGGCTTCCGCCAGGATGCCGTGTAAAACGGCTTGGTATCGGATTGCGACAGACGCCTCGGAGGCCGGCAAACCAGCGCCTCCGATCGCCGCTGTGTTTAGGCGGGTGTCCCCAAAGACTTTCGGGGAACCTTCAGCACCGAAGATTTATCCACAGGCAGCCCTTGGCGCCTTTGGTTATTGTCAGACCTTATCTTCGTGCCCGAAGAAATTGATAGACATGGATTAACCAATTTCTTAAGGTTTCCGCGCTGCTATAGGGGAAGTGGCGAGCGTTGGGGGAGGGTGTGCGATTGACTGAATATTCGAGGCGGTGGCGGGGGGGATTGGGGATTCCTGGCCTGATCGTCGCATTATTGGTCATGACATGCCTGACGTTGGTGACCCGATCGGCCCATGCGACCTACTCGTCAATGGTCGTCGATGCCGGCACCGGCGAGGTCCTCAACGAGGTGAATGCCGATTCCCTGGTCGGCCCCGCCTCGCTAACCAAGATGATGACCCTGTACCTGACCTTCCAGGAACTTCATAAGGGCACCCTGCGGCTTGGCCAGATGTTGCAGGTATCGACCTTCGCCGCCAATCGGGAGCCATCCCGCATCAATATCGACGCGGGCGACCAAGTTTCCGTCCGTGATCTGATCCTGGCGCTGGTCACCAAATCCGCGAACAACGCCGCGACCGTGCTGGCCGAGGGCATCGCCGGTACCGAGCCGGAATTCGCCCGCCGCATGACCGACAAGGCACATCAACTGGGCATGACCAACACGGTCTTCCGCAACGCCAACGGCTTGCCGGATCCCGACCAGGTATCGACCGCGCGCGATATGGTGAAACTCGGCATGGCGCTGATCAGTACCTATCCCGAGGAATATCGCTATTTCTCGACCCGCGAATTCACCTTCCGCGGCGAGGTCATCCGCACCCATGACCACCTGCTGACCAGCTATGAAGGCACCGACGGCATCAAGACCGGCTATACGGTGTCGTCCGGCTTCAACCTGGTGACCTCGGCGGTTCGCGACAACCGGCGGCTGGTCGGCGTCGTGATGGGCAGCCGCACGGCCTATGCCCGCGACCGGCTGATGGAAACCCTGCTGACCGACGCCTTCAACAACCGTCAGACCGACGCTATCCTGGTCGCGCAGGCGGCCGGCGGCGAACGGGCTCAGGGCCGACTGCTGAGCCGTGCCGCCCGCGTCGTCGCCGCCTTGTCACCGATCGGCCGGGCCGAAGCCGCGACGCTGTCCCCGCCGGTATCGCGGCGTAGCGGCCACGGGGCGGCACCCGCCACCGCGCCGGCCAGCGCGCCCAGTGCCGAGCCTTCGGGCAACAGCAAGTGGAGCATTCAAGTCGGCGCCTATAGCCGCGAGAAGCAGGCGACCCAGGCCGGCAAAGAGGTTGCCCACCTGCCGCCCTTGCGGGGTAAGACACTCGTCGTGCTGAGCCCGTCCAAGAGCGAAGCGGCGCATCTCTATCGCGTTCGGATGACCGGCTTCAACGAGCAGCAGGCTCAAAGCGCCTGCCAAGCCGTCAAGCAGAAGGGCCATGCCTGCGCCGTGATCGCGCCGGTCTCCGGCACGGGCGGCACCCTCAAACTGGCCAGCGCCCGATAGGCGCGGGCGTCTCCCCCCTCCCCGCCCGAACAAAAAAGGCCCGGTCGGCGCATTGCTGACCGGGCCTTTCTCATGTCGAAGCCGGCGTTTAGAACTTCGGCGGCTCGATGCCGCTCGCGACCAGTTGCTCGACGATCGCGCCCTTCAGCCGGGCCAAGCCGTCCTCGGTCAGTGATTCGGCGCGGGCGACCAGCACGTCCTGGGTATTGGACGCGCGCAGCAGCCACCAACCATCCGCCGTGTTGACCCGCACGCCGTCGATCGACGACACCTTGGCCCCGCTGGCCGCCAGCCGGTCCTTCACCTCGGTGATCGCCGCGAATTTGCGGATTTCCGAACAGGGGAAACGCAGTTCCGGCGTGTTCAAAACCACCGGCAGCGCCGCCCGGATCTCGGTCAGGCTCTGCTCGGACCGACCGACGATGCCCAGCAACCGAACGGCGGCATAGAGCGCGTCGTCGAAGCCGTAATACCGGTCGGCGAAGAAGATGTGGCCGCTCATCTCGCCGGCGAGCGGTGCGCCGGTCTCCGCCATCTTGGCCTTGATCAGCGAATGGCCGGTCCGCCACATCAGCGGTGTCCCGCCCATTTCAGCGATCTGGTCGAACAGCACCTGGCTTGCCTTTACATCGGCGATGATGGTGGCGCCGGGCCGGGTACGGATCACGTCGCGGGCCAGGACGACCATCAACTGGTCGCCCCACAGGATCTTGCCGGCCCCGTCGATGACGCCGATCCGGTCGCCATCGCCGTCGAAGGCGATGCCGAAATCGGCCTTATGCTGGGCGACCGCTTCCTGCAACTGGATCAGGTTATGCGGCTCGGTCGGATCGGGATGATGCGCCGGGAAAGTCCCGTCGATCTTCTCGTTCAGCAGAATATGCCGGCCGGGCAGACGCGCGGTCAGCTTGACCATCACATCGCCGGCCGCTCCGTTGCCCGCATCCCAGACCACGGTCGAGGGACGGACCCCGTCGTAATCCTTCAGCAGGCGATCGAGGTAATCGGCCTCGACCGAGACCGACTTCACCGTGCCGCTGCCGCTGCGCCACGTCCCCTCGGCGGCCATGCGCCCCAGCTTCTGGATGTCCTGGCCGAAGAACGACTTCTTGCCGAGCATCATCTTGAAGCCGTTGTAGTTCGGCGGGTTGTGCGAGCCGGTGATCATCAGCCCGCCATCGACGCCCAACGTGGTCGCCGCGAAATACAGCATCGGCGTCGGGCCGAGACCGATGCGCACGACGTCGATGCCCGCCGAGGCCAGGCCTTCGACCAAGGCCTCCTCGAGCATCGGCGAGCTAAGCCGTCCGTCATATCCGACCGCCGCGGACCGGCCACCCGTCTCAGCCAGGATGGTACCGTAACTGCGGCCGATCGCCCGGGCGTCGTCCGCCGACAAGGTTTCGCCGATGACCCCCCGGATGTCGTATTCGCGCAGGATCGTCGGGTCGAAGGTATGGGATTTAGCGCCAGCGGTCATATCAAGCGCTCCGCAACGCGGCGGATGGCGCGGACGCCGCCGCCGGGACATCGGGTCTACCGATGCTGGTATAGGCGAAGCCGGCCTCGGCCATTTGGGTCGGTTTGTAGATGTTGCGCAGATCGACGATGACGCGGCCGGGCATCAAGCTCTTGACCCGGTCCCAGTCGAGCGCGCGGAACTCGTTCCATTCGGTCAGCAGCACCAGCGCATCGGCGCCTTCCAGGGCGCCATACGCATCCTCCGCCATGGCCAGGTCGGGCAGCAGCTTGTGCGCCTCATGCATGCCTTCCGGATCGAACGCCACCAGCGTCGCCCCCTTGGCTGCGAGCGCCGGCACGATCGCCAGCGACGGGCTGTCGCGCATGTCGTCGGTGTTCGGCTTGAAGGTCAGCCCGAGCAGCGCCACCCGCTTGCCCGCGACCGAGCCGCCGCACGCCGCCTCGATCCGCTCCGCCATCGCCAGCTTGCGCGCGTCGTTCACCTTGACCACCGTCTCGACCAGGGTGATCGGCGCCCCCGCCTCGCGCGCCGTGCGCACCAGCGCCAGGCAGTCCTTCGGGAAGCACGACCCGCCATAGCCCGGCCCGGCATGCAGGAACTTGCGGCCGATCCGGCCGTCGAGACCGATCCCCCTGGCGACGTCCTGCACATCGGCGCCGACCTTCTCGCACAGATCGGCGATCTCGTTGATGAAGGTGATCTTCGCCGCCAGGAAGCTGTTCGCCGCGTATTTGGTGAGCTCCGCCGTCTCCAACCCGGTGAACAGCATCGGCACCTCGGCCAGCGACAACGGCCGGTACAGCTCGCGCAGGATCCCCCGCGCCCGCTCCGAGCCCGCCTCCCCGGTCTCGGTCTGGGTGCCGATCACCACCCGGTCCGGCCGCAGGAAATCCTCGATCGCCGAGCCCTCGCGCAGGAATTCCGGGTTCGACACCACGTCGAAATCCCGACCCACCGCCAGATCCGGCCGCGCCGCCATGATCGCCTCGGCCACCTTGCGCCCGGTCCCCACCGGCACCGTCGACTTGGTCACCACCGCCGCGTAGCCGGTCAGCGCCCGGCCGATCTCCGCCGCCGCCGCGAACACGAAAGAGAGATCCGCATGCCCGTCGCCGCGCCGCGACGGTGTCCCCACCGCGATGAACACCGCATCCGCCCCGGCCACCGCCGGCGCCAGCTCGGTCGTGAACGACAACCGACCCGCCTTCACGTTCGACGCCACAAGATGATCCAGACCCGGCTCGAAGATCGGCATCTCCCCCCGGTTCAGCCGCGCGATCTTCCCGGAATCCTGGTCAACGCACACCACGTTGACCCCAAACTCCGAAAAACACGCCCCAGACACCAGGCCGACATAGCCCGTCCCAATAACCGCTATCCGCATGGAAACCCCCGCCTTGAAGCCTCAAGCGCCCATCCGGACTTATGAAGTCGGCGGATGTGCCAAGAAAGCAGTTGAATTGTCGAACGTCGCTTCGGTCTGTTGCCGAACTCCGCTAGAACGGAGCTTCGCATTAGAAAATTCCACCGACCTCGCATTCGAGGGGCCGTAAAATGCCACGATCGTGAAGTGACGGCATCGCGCCCGCGGGCCGCGACGATGGGCAGCACTCAAAAAAGCACCTCGCCGCGCGATTTTCAAATTTTTTACGGAAGAGTTTCATGAAGTGTCCCGTTGTGTGCTGTGCCGGCCCCAAAGCTGGTGACAATTTTCGTAGAGGGACGGTCATGAAGCGCATCTTGGTGACTGGTGGCGCCGGGTTCATTGGCAGCCACGCATGTAAGGCACTGTCGAAGGCCGGGTATCTGCCCGTGACTTATGACAACCTGATCTATGGCCATCGCTCGTCGGTCCAATGGGGCCCGCTGGTCGAAGGCGATGTCGGTGACCGGGAGACCGTGGCCCGCACCCTGCGCGACTACGACATCGCCGCGGTGATCCATTTCGCGGCTTTCGCTTATGTCGGCGAGTCCATGCTTCGGCCGGAAATCTACTTTCAGAACAATGTGGTGAAGTCGATCGCGCTGCTCGATGCGATCCGCGATGTCGGCGTGCCGCATGTCGTCTTCTCGTCGACCTGCGCCACCTATGGCACACCCGCCGTCGTCCCGATCACCGAAAGCACGCCGCAACGCCCGGTCAACCCCTATGGCGAGACCAAGCTCATGATCGAGCGCGCGCTGCATTGGTACGGCGAGGCCCATGACCTGACGTCGGTCGCCCTGCGGTATTTCAACGCGGCCGGCTGCGATCCGGATGGCGAGATCGGCGAGGAGCACGATCCGGAAACCCATCTGATCCCGCTGATCCTCGAGGCGGCCCTCGGCCAGCGCGCGCATATCGACATTTACGGCACCGATTACCCGACGCCGGACGGCACCGCGGTGCGCGATTACATCCATGTGCAGGATCTGGCGGAAGCGCATGTCCAGGCTTTGCATTATCTCATGAACGGCGGTCGCAGCACGGCGCTCAACCTCGGTACCGGCCATGGTCACTCGGTGCGCCAGGTGATCGCGGCGGCGGAACGGGTGACCGGCCGGCGAATCCCGCGGCGCGAAATGGCGCGGCGGCCCGGCGATCCGGCGGCCTTGGTCGCCGACCCGTCGCTGGCGGCCGAGGTGCTCGGCTGGCGTGCCAAGCGATCCGATCTCGATACCATCCTGCGTACCGCCTGGGCGTGGCAGACCCGCCATCCGGAATCGGCCCTGGCCGCCGTCGGCGACTGATCGTCTCTTTCGTCACCGGGGCCTCGCTCACCAAAACGCGAGCTGCCGGGTGACGGCTAAACCCCCAGGTTCAGGTGCCGTCCGGCGACCTGGCCCTGGGGGCAAGCGCCTCTTTTCGGCTATTTGACAAAATGGCTTGGCGCGGGTCTTGTGCGCCGCATTGCTCGGTTGCCGCACCCTTCCAGTATTGTCGGTGGCCG